>Ga0325414_1005266_pt1 | contig 13646 bp, 10 predicted proteins | sample PopdelMetagenome_8_FD_206183 | JGI IMG/M metagenome (GOLD analysis project Ga0325414, IMG submission 206183) | Populus deltoides microbial communities from Bellville, Georgia, United States - Leaf-PdKOR-R3 | ecosystem: Host-associated > Plants > Phyllosphere > Phylloplane/Leaf | place: USA...
TCCTTCATGACTAACTCTTACTTGCTTGAGTTTTCATCTTGTATTGATTCTTTATAAGTTTGTGGTTCACCACCATCTGTCAACAAAATATAATTTAGAAAAAGTGTGAATTGTTATGGGGGGTTTTACAGTCCTTGAAGACCTGTATCTTCTTATGTAGTAGTAGTGGGTACAGATGTGCTTGAATCTTCTTGTAAAGGTTTTTGATTTTTATTCTGAGCGGTAACATCAAGAAGCCCTTCTAATCTTATGAATTCAGATTTTTATGGGTTTATATCTGAATCAGCTATGTCTGTTTCTACACTTGATCTGTCTTTGTAAAAACATTTCTCATTAAAGATCATGTTTCTACTTTTGATTATCTTTCTATTCTGATTATCCCAAAACTGAAACCCAAATTCTTCATCTCTATAACCAATGAAACATTTTTTAGATTTGGCATCTACCTTGTTGTGAGCATCAGAATCTATGTGAACATAGAAAACACACCCAAAAACCTTTAGATGAGAGAATTGTACCTTTTTTCCTTTTTATACTTTCTCAGGCAATCTGAATTCCAAAGGAACTGATGGTCCATGATTGATTAAGTAAACTGAAATATGAACTGCATCAACCCAAAATGTTTAAGATAACCCTGAATGCAACCTTATGCTTCTAGCTCGTTCATCGATGGTCCTATTCATTCATTTAGCAATGTCATTTTGTTGTGGTGTGCTTGGAATAATCTTTTCCATTCTGATACCATTGACAGTGCAATACTCTTTGAAACCTCCATCAATATATTCTCCTCCATGATTAGATCTCAAGCATTTCAACTTCAAACTTGCTTCAGTCTCAACGATGGCCTTCCATTTCTTAAATGTTTCAAACACATCAGATTTATTTTTTAGAAAGTAGTCATACCTTCCTACTGAAGTCATTAATGAAAGTAATATAATACCAAAAACCTCCAAGAGATGCCACTAAAGAAGGTCCCTATAAATCCGTGTGTACCAACTCTAGCTTTCTTGGTCTTAAGGTCTTGCCAACCTTTAAGAAACTGAGTTTTTTCTGTTTTCCAAGAATACTACTTTCACAAATGTCTAGATCAATATTTTTTTTAACTCTAGCAGATTTCCCTTCGATTGAAGTATCTTCATCCCCTTTTGACTTATATGGCCGAGTCTACAGTGCCATAACTATGCTTGATTTTTTGCTTCAGCAGAGGCAATAATGTCTGCAAATCTTGCGGTCATATACAAGGTGTTGATTTTCTTTTCATGAGCCAAAACCATTGCTCCCTTCGATACTTTCCATATACCTTTAGAAAAAAGGATTGAATGACCACTATTGTCAAGTTGTCCAATAAAGATCAGTTTCTTCTTTAATCTAGGAACATGTCTTACATTTTGTAAGTTCCATATAAATCCATTCATCATCTTGATTTGCACATCTCCTATACCCACAATATCTATTGGTTGTCCATCGCCTAGATAGACTACACCGTGATCTCCAGCAACATAGTTTTGCATCATTCATGGTGTGGTGTACAGTGAAATGAAGCACCATAATCAAGAATCCAATCATCAACTGGATTTGAACAACAAGAATCAAAACATCTTGTACCTCATCAATGGTAGCATTTGTAGAGTCAACCTCAGGTTTTTTTGGTTTTGTGCAGCTCCTCATGTAATGACCGAGTTTGCCACAATTCCAACATTCAACCTGCTTTCTAGGTCCAGACTTGCTTTTACTCCTGTATCTGGATTTTGATATGTTTTTGGATAAGCCTCTATCTTATCTTCTCCCTCGAGTGTTAATGTTAAGAACTGAACTTGAACTTTCACCTGAGTCTTTCCTACGTACTCTTCAGCCAAAATAAAATCTCGGATGTCTTTATATTTTAGTTTAGATTTTTTGGCTGAGTTACTCACGGTTGTTCTCATACCTTCCCAGTTGCTTGGAAGTGAAGCTAGCAAAATCAGTGCATAAATCTCATCATCAAACTCAATCTCAACATATAAGAATTGATTTGTGATGCTATTAAAGTTGTTGAGATGTTATGTGACAGAGGTGCTTTCTGTCATCTTTAAGTTGAATAACTTCTTCATCAAGTGTACTTTATTATTTGCTGATGGTTTCTTATACATCCCAGACAGGGCTTCTATTAATCTTGTAGTGGATTTTTCTTTTATAATGTTATATGCAACTTTTCTTGATAAGGATAACTAGATAATGCCCAAAACCTATTTATCAAGAATTAGCCATTCTTCTTCTTTTATATTCTCTTGTTTTCTCCCCAATAGAGGAGGATAAAGTTTCTTCTCTTATATATATTCTTCAATTTGTATTTTTCAATATCCAAAATTTGTCCCATCAAAATTTTCAATTCCAGTAGCCTTTATTTCACTTGCCATTTCCACTAATCTTTGAATTTGAATTTGTTAAATTCGACTTCATAGTTGTGTCCAGAATGGTTAAAAATATTGGAAACGACTTTGAAATCACCCAAATTGGACTTTGAATGGCTCAGATCTGATCAATCAAACTTTTGGACCAATGAACGGTGCAGATCAAGCCACGTTTCATGTAAAACAATGACTTTGTTGTACTGAATCAAAACCTCAATGTTGATGTGGCTTAGATAACGTGGCAGACACGTAAGCAAAGCCGCCCTAAAATCAAACGTGGCAAATACTAGCATGTACTGCTGACTATACATGTGATATGACAGAAAACTATGTGGATTCAATGACGTGTATGATGATGTGGCGACCAGCTCGGGTCAGAAAAGGGTGAACAAGTGAAGGAGCGTGGCACGTACGTAGCGCGTCTGTGCGCGTGGGCAAACGTCTCGTTGACACGAGATGGCGCGTTCGGGCATGCAACATGTCGGTTCTTCACCAGAGTTTCACCAATGGATTCCTATCTTCCTCCCCTGCACAATGGTATTTTCAAAAACACATTTTGAAAACTTTGATTTCTGAGTTTGGATCAAACACCCTTCTTTTTTAAGAACAAGCTCTGATACCAGTTGTTAGGAAATTCTAGAAACAAACACACAATTTACGTGGTTCGGCAACTTGCTTACTCCATGGAGCTACTGGTTTGTATTAATCAAGTTTAGAAATAATACAAATAACAAAACAAGGAGGAGGAGGAGGAGAAAATTCTTTTTTACTCAACTCAACTCAACTCTGTTTAGCTCTCTCTCTATTTCTCTCTATTTTCGTGTATCTATCAACTCTTATTAGTACCCTCTATTTATAGTTGATATGGGAGACAATTCTTCCCATTTTAGTTAATTATAACGATCACTCCTTTCACCGTATTTAATATTTGGTTACCTAATTGCAATCACTCTTGACCTTCACCATACAGCCATGTTTGACATATCAGCCAGCTACCATGAAGCAAGCTCGCGTTCAGATTCTCCAAGGTTCAAGAGATTAAGACTAGAAAAAAATAGAGGGATAAATCTATAGAAATCACAGGAATTTAAGTAACAAATATATCATCAATCCAAAATATATGAGGATGATAAATTTTATAGTACTCCCGTGATAAATACCAGTTACTCTATGAGTCCATTAAACACAATATGAAATAGAAAATCACATAGAAATGCCATGTTGCTTGCTCTGAAATTCTCAGTGTTGATACTGAATTAGGAACCATGGCATTGGGTCATCGTTCTTGATCTACGTGATATGAAGGGAAAAAAAAGAGAGCAATTTTATGATGATTAAGGAGTAGATTTTATTATCTCGTTCTTTACTAGTAAATAAGCATTTGACAGCTTAGTTAAATGTTTCCATTTCTGGACCTGTAATTCATTAACTCTTAAATGATATATAAGATAGAAAGGCTACACTTGTTGGATTGATTTACATTATAGTGCAAGCTCCATCTGCTGGTGCAACTTATTCAACTGAGATTTAAGTGATTGTTTCCTAGCCTATTGGCCCGAAGGAGAAAGCAAAATGTTTTCTTGTTGACTTTTATCCTGCCTTGGTGGATCATCCCCTGATCGACTTTTACCCTATGTGAACCTTCTCAGTTCCAGCTGAAACCATTCAAGTCGAGCTGCCTGCAACCTGAAGCAGCATCAATTTCACCGTGGGAATTCAGATCCAGCTTAGTAGCATAGTAAGATAACCTATACCCCGGGGACAATTTCTCGTTCTCTAGTTTAATTGCATCTATCCTTCTGTTAGTCTTATCTTGGAAGCTGTCATCCTCACTCCTTCCCTTAAATCTTGCCTCAGCAAAGCTACTGCTCACATTCCCCCTTTCTCCTTGGAGTCCGACACCGATGGATAGATTACTGCAGCTTCTTTCTGCTGAAAAGGTTCTCCTTTCTGTATCATTTCTCATTGAGCTGAGGAGCATTTTGTTATCTCTTAGGTCTTCACCCCACTTGAGTTCAGTTTGTTGTAGCGCATGATCTCCTGCAATCACTTTTGGCTCTGAGAGAGCATTACCATTATAGGGCCTCAACCCCATTCCAGTGTTGTGTATTTCTTGCTCCTTTTGTGACCCTTCTATGGAGGTCAGGCAGCTGTCCATTGAACAATCATTGGGATGGGTCGGTTGTGTTAGCGGTGGGCACAGACCCTGCAGATCTTTCAGCTCCGAAAATGCAGAATTCAGGCATTTAGAGGACACTTTGGAGACCAGTTCAGAGAGTTGAACTTTGGCAGCTTCAAGTCCCACCGTACCTAAATTTTGCCTTCCAAGTGTTTCCTGGGCTTTCTCTAGCACTGACTGCAGGTATTTTCCTTGTGCTTCTATGCGGAGCTGTAAATGTCTCTGCACCTGTTTCATTTCAGAACAAATTACCAGAATGTAGCTAAAACCTTTTACTACCTCTACAACCTTTGTGTTTGTAAGAGATAAATTAATGATAGCAATTTGAAAGACAATACTTTAGTTCTGAATCTGAAATACGAAGTTAGTCAACTTGAAATAAGGAAATAGACAAAATTCTTATCTTCACAAACAAATAAGAAAAGCTGAAATGTAGTTACTCAGATTGATAGTGAAACTGTACCTCAAGCTGTTCGTGTAGTCTTCTTTGCACTTCAATTTGCACCTGTAGTGCTTCACTGAAATGTAAGCTTCTGGATTTAAGAATTGTGTCTTAGTGAAAAATAATGCTTTTCAATACAAGAAAAATGACTAATGAACATAAAGCAAATGAATTCATCATACTTATTTGTTTGTGATCCGATGCTTAGATTGTTAATGTGGGTTGCATTTACTTCAGGCATTCTATCTCCCAACACAGCAACAGTACCTGCATCAAGTTACATATTTGTCCCTTCCATTAGAAAAGAGCAACTATCTTTAATTCCTCATCAATAGTTGAAAACATATGGAGCTTTATGGCATTGTTCTTCATACCACTCTTGTTGCTCCCACTATTAGCTTGTCCATGGAGGTTCTTGCTGAGTCTGTACTTCTGACAAGAAAAAGTGGAGTTAGTGCTATTTCATTGTGTGGGTCTAAACAAATTTAAGACTATAGCATTCAGACGTGTGGCATTATTCTCAAGCTCTGCATAATACAGTGTAGTTTTTACTACTTGGGTTTCCACTCATTACTGTTGACACTCCTAAGCACAAGATTTCTGTACTTCTTTATCTGTAAACAGAAATGAAGCATCAAGGCATGGAGTTTTTCTTCTACAAAAATTTAGCAAATGAAGAAAAATAGTGAAACAGTGGAACCACCAGATTGCCACAATCAATTCTAACAATAAAAGGGCTGGCATTCTTTTGATTTTCTCCGAGATTGGCTGGAGAGCTATATCTTAGAGGGCCTTGATTCTATTTAACAACTTATAAAAGCAGCTACTGGTTGGTGGCAGATATATTCCCTTGATGATTAGATAGATAATGTCAAATGGTTTACCTGAAGATGACTCTTTAGGTGATACAAGGTAAGTCCAGGAATTCCCATAAGTTTCATAACTGTTTTTGGAGTGGCCTCTGAAATATAAAGAACAACGTTTGAGTATGCTGAATTCACTATTATATTTGTTGTTGGATTTTTCAACCTTTTTTGTATACTCACTGTCTGCTCCTCCAAGCTGATTTACTGCTTCTATGAACCGCTCGTGAAGATCAGGTGTCCACTTTAGTCTTGGCTTTGCATCAGTTGAGAGGACAAGTCCAGAATCCCCAGGGCCATTCCCAACTTGCAGGAACAGATGTCTTTCAGGAGGGATTGAATTTCTTGAAGAAGAGTGGATGTTCTTTCCTTGATGCTGGTGATGCTGGTACATTTCTATCTCCTAAAAATCCAATCAAGTTTAGCTTGCTGTAGTAGCACTGATAGTGTATCTGTTGTGGACAAGATCAGTAGCGTATTTACCTGATGTCTTCTCTCTCTGTTTGAACTTGATTATACGATATTCTTCAGTTACAATTCCACTGCAGGATACTTCGAAGTAGGATTTTCTGCAACTTCTCTTGGTTATCTCCTTCAGCCAATGCTCACAAACCAAAGGTCTGCTCAAGCATGCTTTTATAGCACTAATTGGGGGGTGGGGGTGCTAGAGAGGCATGGAATCCATTATTCACAGTGACATGGAAAGAGATTTGTCCTTGCTACTTTATTAAATGTGGGACCTCTCCTCTAGCTCCACCTTCTATTCTAAGACAGTACTATCTATTTGAATTCCTAAGCACATTTAACTGTCCGAGACATGTAAAAGCCTTGCATTAGATACCAGAATTGATCCCACCAGAGTTTTTTCAGGTGTGCGCATTCGCATTCGTCTGTCTGTCTGTCTGTCAAAAGCAAGAATCTTATTCCCGACTATGAGAAGAATTTTTCTGACTTGGATTAGGGGAATCCATATCTCTGTTGTCTTGAGACTTTCTTCGCCCTCTCATTTCTGGGTCTTTTTCAGCTGTCAATGGATGTATTGAAACTAACCATATATAAACGAGGTCTAACTGGATGTTATCTATGCTGTAAGGGAGTAGATGGAGACACAAACCCTTGTTTTATTGTGGTTTATTTGAAGAACGTAGGAGTAGATTCTTTTGACTGAGGCACGTGGAAACTTAGTAATTAGATACAAAAAAGAAAAAGAAAAAGAAAAAGAAAAAGAAAAAGAAAAAGAAAAAGAAAATGGTGGAAAGATGCTTGTCCTTGGACATTGTTTGAAGGCAAGGAATGGAATAAGGAATACATTCTCTCGTCTCCTTCAGTAAGTTGGGTACTGATTCAGCCCCCATAGAAAAAAATAAAAAAAGGGCCCCAGTTCTTTTCATTCTTCAATCGGCACAAGACAGTTGGCCCCGCACCGACGAATACTAAGCACCTGGGACTTGTACTTACTTCCTTGCATTTGATGAAGGACATGACAGTTCTTGCCCGGAGATGACAGCTTGCCCTTGACTCCGCCTTCATTTGCCAGATTCTCTTGTATGAATCTATACACTCTCAAATTGCTCTCTTTTATATTATTTTTATTTTTGTTCGATTGTTTTCAGATATATTTTGTTTGATTTTCAGTAAACGGTTCCCAGGAGTTAGGTGTTATAAAAAAATATAAAATATATTTTAAAATTTTATCTATAATTTGAATTATTGAGTTGAGATAATTTTTAATATAGCATAAGATTCTTGGTATAACTTGAAAATATGCTTCTCATACATCTTAATTAGCTGCTTGAAGAAAAGAGATATCTGCATACAACATAGATTGTCAAATGTCAAACTGCTATTTTAGACTCGAGTAAAATAATCTGATTTGTTTCTGGATTTGCATTTCTGAAACTGTGCATGTGTCAACTGCATGTTCCTTATGCTTATGCTGTTTTATTGAATTGCAATGAAGGATCTGTTCTGGAGATTATCATCAGGAATTATACCATACCTATTTTTTTTAAAAAAGAATATTATCTACATGATCAACAGCTAATGCAGCATAAATTCGAGTATTAAGTTATGGAGAACAGATCCACCAACTTACGTTAAACCCACTTGATACACACATGAGATTTATCAATAAATGTGAGCGTTTCTGAGTGCTCAAGAGATGCATAAAACAACGATTGCCAATGATGGAAATTATAAGACGTTAGTTAATAATAACGTAAATAAAATTCGTATTCCTTGAACAAAATCTTCACATTAGTTCCAATTGGCCTTTTAGGAAGATTACTTGATTCTGATTTGTGGGGGTGCTTTATGCAGTGTGGAGAGAATCTGTGGAAAAACCTTGAGGTAAAGTACTAACGTAGAATTCCTAAATAGTTTGCTGGCATGTGGATAGGAATATATTGCAAAGAGGCGTGATAGTGTACCTTGCAAGTTACAAAATTAAGCTGCTTTCACTAAACGAAATCAGTGTCATCAACTCTGCATCTTGCTAAGATTATGATGATATTATGAATTTCTAGCAGAGATCCACGCAATATATGGTATGAGCATCACTGAATCATTGTGTGTGAATTAGTTGCACATTCATTGATGATCATCTTTCTGTAACAACAATGACTAACATGTAACATAACAAGAAAAAAGCTGCGGATTTTATCTTTTTCCTTGATAGCTAATGAACTGAAAATATACAAATCCTGGCTGTAAACGGAGTGTGTTTTAATTCTAAGTAAGCAATATGCTTGATCATTGAAGTAGAGTGTTTTTGTTGCCTGAGGTAACATTCCAAAGTGTTAATGCCTGGCCCTAAATGGAATAAATATGGTGTTTTAACTTTCACTTCTCGTCTAGAGACAGACGTTTCCAATAATGGTAAAGGTGATGTACTTACTTACCTCTGCGGGTTGATGTTGGCAAAATGGCATTGTTAGCATTGCTAATGCTCTATGGCAATCCTCTCTCTTCTCTGGTTTTCGTAGGGCACAAGAGAATACCTGACTTTTACTTTAGGTTATCTAACAGTTTCTACCTTTCTCTCCCCGATAATGATGTTTCCCAACACTTGGTAAGAGAAAGGACTTGGATTTTTAGATTTTTTTTGTTCTTTCTTGTACTTGCATTGCCCTTTATGGATACTAAATTAACCTATAATTTTACTTTTGAGGACAAGAAGAAGCTTGGAAAAGAAAGGGAGGAAGGAAGGAAAAAACATCAGTACTGATTAGAATCAAATTTAAGGACTAGGCAATCATGAGCGAGTTATATGTGCAAGATGTCGACTGGTAGCATTTTGTTGACCACATGTGCTACTGCGTTGGAAGAGCTAGCTTGAAAGTGAGAAATGACCACGGAATGTATTCCTCGTGGAAAAAGGAGGGCGGGGAAGGATAAAGCTTTCAAAGATTCTAAGAATGGAAACGTTAGAACCTCAACTCAAACTAAACCACTGAGTCATATTCTCAAGTCAAGAATTTTGCTATTCCTTTCTACCCAAAGCCACAAAAAATGGGTTCCCACCAATCTTTTCCCACTTTAGCTAGTTTTTAGTAAGATGCCTCTCTGCCTTCATGATTAGTGTTGTGTCCTTACAAGCTAGGAATAATGTCATGTTTAGAGATTTGCTTAGGTTTATCTGAGATATGTCCTGCATGAGCACCGTTTTGTACCTATTGTTTTCAGTACTACTAGACTGACAGGAACAACTAGCTTCCAGGCCATGTTCTGTGTTGTTTTCTATACAACTTAAGGAGCATATTCTAGTTTGGGAGTCCAAGCCCTATGATTTTTTCTTTCTTTCTCGTACATGCATGCTTAAAAGTGCATTGCTTGATTTTGTTTCTCGATAAGATTGTCCAGTTTAATATGAAGGATCAAAGATGCGATTACCATGATTATCACCTAGTATTATAGTTTGAAAACCCTAATGTTTCATGCTATTTGGAAATTATGATTTTGTTTATACTAAAAATAAACATCCATGAATATTCACTATGGAAGAACACTAATTGTTCACTATCAAACAAGGAAAAGAAAGTTAAATTTGATCATGAACAACGTAAATGACTAGGTTTAAAGTCCTAAATAACCATGGGAATCAAAAGAAAGTTGATCAATCGATCTAGAGTCATGATTGACTGCAGAAAAGTAATCAGCTATAAGAGTTTGAGTTCGCATGAGTAGTCAAAAAGATTGAGTTGATCAGAGTTATATATACAGGCTAGTTAGGATTCGTATGGTAATTAGTAGGGAGAAATATATAACGTGATTGATGCATAAAATATGAGACTAATCAACAGGAAAATGATCCCAATCAAAGGCAGTGATGGATCCTAGCTAGCTAGGCGCCTCTTGGTGGGGTGAGGTTACCCACTTACCTGCTCCTATAGCCGCCTCACATTTTGCTCACCCCGTCATCTTACAAAAATACTGCTGTATGTAATTGTGATTAAGTGCAGATGAAAAATGCTATTCTCGCATCAAAGCATCGCTTTTTCAAAAAAAAGTGATCTTGTTTTTAGAATTTATTGACATGCTTGTTCAAGTTCCCTTTTTTTTCTTGTTTAAACGAAGACCAAAGTCAATCTAGAAAAATTCACTACTAGAAAATTAACAAATATAAATAGAAACACAAACGGATTTTTTTTATTGGTATATTACGGTGACATTTACTAATTGAATTTTTAAATTGATAAATCTGTTAGTAACCACCGATGAGAAAATATCATCGATATATACCAAGAAAATCGTAGTGGAAATAGAAGGAATAAACAAAATCCAAATAGTGTAATGACGTATAAGTTTTTACAAATGCAATTACTAACGGTACAATTCGTCCGTGAATATACCGATGACATTATAAACAGTATTACACTGGGATTTAATAAGGGAAATCACATGATAACGTGGCATTGATACAAACAGAATTGCTGATGGAGTTATTGTCAGAATAATTTCGTCGGTCAATCCGTCAGTAACATTTAATTTATGACCTGATACTTGACCTTCCTCTCCCCCTCCCTCATTTCTACTTCTTCCTTGTAAAATTTTACTCTGCAACAAAACAATCCCCCCTCTCAATCTCAACACAACTCAATATCCCACAACTTTTTCAGCTAGAAATCGGGTGTACGGACTCTCTAACACTATGACCGAGAACTTGTGGATGGCTCGTAGTGTTTCAATCGTTGGGTGCTTGCAATCGGTCCTAAGCACTCAGTCTTCGGAGTGGCCTTGTTAGATCAATTAGTGCAAGAACGTACAACCCATTTCAATGAAAAATATGAACTCTCTACGAATTATGAAGAACTCCGCCGAATGATTATGGATATGAGATCACAGATGGGTTGTACATGTGCATCCCTAATTTATTGGCCCCACGGTCCCGAGGATGACTAGTCTCCTCCTTCTCCTCCAGCATCGTTTCTATTCTAGTTTCGTTGTATTTGAACATATAAATTTGTAATAAATATTTGGTTTTTGTATTAAGATAATTGATTTTTAAATACTTGAATTTTATATAAATTTAATTTTTAATTATTTTCTATTTCTGTTCAATAGATTTTTTTAAAAAATATTTTTTTTAATTATTATTGATGAGGTTACCGACATAATAATTTCGTCGGTATATTCCAAAGAGTTGAAAAAGAATTACAACAAACACCCTTACAACTATTAAATCACTGATAACATTATTTCGTCGGTATATTCTAGAGAGTTAAAAAAAGTTATTGCAAATGCCACTGCAACTCATCGAGGGAATTATCGATGGATTAAAGTGGGTAATTATTTTTTGACGCGCTTTATAAAGCCATCAGTAAATTTATTAACGACGGACTTAGCGATGAGCGATTTTTGACAGATAGTTTCCATCCATGATTCTATCAATAAAATAATCATAGATGGAATGTTAGTGTAAACACCGACATAAATTCCTCATTAAAACTGATAAATCTGTTAGTGATTAGTGATGATTGCAATTCCAATACTATTTAATCTTAAGCAATTGCATGCAATTTTGTACTTTCTATTATCCCTAAATTATGGCCTTTCTCCTCGAATTTAGAATCTTAACACAACATTTATCTACTAGTATTTTTAAATTTTAACCATCGGGTTGTCGAGTTGATTTAAGAGCTCGTTTGATATTGTGGTAATAATTGTTTTTCAAAGTACTTTTTGCTTAGAAATGCATTGAAATAATTTTTTTTTCTATTTTTGACATTAACACATCAAAACGAGCAGAAATTACAAAAAAAAAATAATTTGAAGAAAAAAAAATATTTTTGAAACATAAAAACAAATAAGCTACAATTTTATTTATTTATTTTTTATCAAAGAGATCTCATAACTAAAAGGAGGGTCGTATTTCATAGTTTAATGCTTATCCTTTTCTGTTCTTGATAATGTAATAAATCATGTTTGTAAGATCTCAAGAGTTTAAATCTTATGAACTGCAATGCCGGCCATAGACTCACAGCATCAACCCAGTTTCCAATGCCGTTAATATATCATCAGAAAGGAATTAAAATCAACATAAACCATGATGAAGGAATATAATTGCGTTAGAATTTAAGATAAGTTGCAAATTATACCCAATATCACAAGGAATATAATTATATTATTCAATTAAGTACAGTTTGTAGCTTATCCCAACCAATTGAAAGGGTACTTTGAGGATGCTTGGAACTCAGGTTCAATATTCCACATGTTTGGAAGGCCAAATGGGCTCTCTTTTCTCATACTTTTTTCAGGAATATTCTTCAAGAACAAATCATGAACTCGAGGAAATATTTGATGAATCTCATAGTTAATTTAATAATCACAGAAAAGACCAGTGATTTTTGTAATACTATGTATAGCAGTCCTCGATAGAGCCACAAAACATATATTTCTTTATTGCATGCAAATGGGAATGTTTATAAACTAATTATTGAGGAATTGTTTGGAATTACTTGCTTCTTCTTTTTTCAGATTTTCAGAAACAGAGACAGAAATTGTTTCTCTTGTACTTTTTTACCAGGTGAGATGTTCATCAACCAGATAACTCGAGTTTCTTCCTAGGTTAACTAGGTTTTTTATATATATATTTTTTCTTCAACACGGATTGATCTACGTTTCGAATCGAGTCGAATCCACCGAGCCGACCCGGATTAAAAAGCAACTAGCTGCCACTAACATAAGAGAGGCACAACTCTTTTGTGCACTGTGCTTTGAGCAGAAAGCAGATTCTACGAGAAAAAAAATGACAAATCTTTCCTATAAGAACATACTACTAGCCAGCAAAATATTGCATAATTATTAACAATGGAGTTGCTGAAATTAATAATCGAACCAGTACCATGAATCCTTCAATCTGGATCACTTTGGCATGTATACTTGAGACAATGGGGGGCTTGCTTTATAAAAGTCATCCTTCCCAGGCCATCCTTTTCGTGTTAATATTCCTAATATAATTCCCATGGCAAGCACTAGACACTCACTCTCCTCCCCCTTTGCTTTCTTCAAGAGTCAAGGAGGAGTCAATATCATGAAATTGAGCATATATTCTGAGACGCTTTCGCTTGTGGGCTAGCCAAGTTGTGGACACTGACTGAACCCTAGGGTTCCTGTTCAGCTGCATATCTTTCTTCAGATCTGCCCCTCCAATTCCTCTCAGTTTAAAAAGAGATGAGCATATATAAAGTTTCAATTCCATTTCAGTTAATAAAGTGAAAATGTAAGCAGAATCAAAATCATTGGTTTGTTTACCCATTCTTTTATAAAAAAAA
>Ga0325414_1005270_pt1 | contig 13641 bp, 8 predicted proteins | sample PopdelMetagenome_8_FD_206183 | JGI IMG/M metagenome (GOLD analysis project Ga0325414, IMG submission 206183) | Populus deltoides microbial communities from Bellville, Georgia, United States - Leaf-PdKOR-R3 | ecosystem: Host-associated > Plants > Phyllosphere > Phylloplane/Leaf | place: USA...
ATGAGTTGTAATTTTACAAGGAGATACTAAACACATGGAACTATATTTTGGTAAATATTCAGGTCCAATGGAGTTCAGGAACATATTATTTCAGATGATCGAAGTTACTAGACAAATCTTGTCAAATCTGCCAGACTGGACCTTTGTGTACTGTTTGTGACATATCTGGAGCTACCAGTGGCATTTTGTTGCGATTCAACTTAGGCTAGAAGATAGACATCTCAAACTTTCCAACCATAAAAGGTAGGCCAAGTAATTCATCTAGATGAGAAAGAATAATGTGTTTGAAATCATAACTGAAAATATGCTAAAAATGTATAAAAATTGGAGATTCGGGATACATGGAGGAATTTTAGCATGAAAACTTTGTTTTTATTATCTTGTTTTATTTATTTATTTAATTTTGCATATTTATTTTTTAATTTGGTTTTTTTCCTAGCCGACTAGACATTGTTTAGAGGTTTATTTCATTATTGGACTTATATTAGTTGATTACTAGTTTAAGCCCATTAGCTTACAACCCAAAAAGAATCCATTAGGGTTAGTTAGAGGAGACTATATTATATTTTTTTAGCTGCAAATGTCAGCAGCAAGTTGGAGAATAAATGTAAGTTTTCCTTTTGGTTGTTTTGCAATAAACAATCTTTCTTTGGAGGTACAAAGATCATTTACTAACTTATCAAAGATTAACTAATTTTGTGGCATTATTCATATGCTTAAGGTTCTTAGATACAAGGTTATATTTGGGTCCAAGTTTTTTTTTCAATACCTTTGGTTCTTAGGTATAGTATTATCTATGTGTAAACTCCTAGTAAAAAAATAGATAAATATGGGTTAAATAGGGTAACTATTAATTGAAAAATGATAAATTAGGGAGAAAATCTTATGAATTGGGATGAACATTTCTGAGAGATTAATTTAAAATTTAGAGAAGCTAAAGTAATAAAATAGTATGTGAAATAGTAGTTAACGATAAATCGTGAAAACTCCTTTACCTGGTTAAAATAATAATTTAAAGGAGGAAATTTTATAAATTGGGTGATATTATGTGTAAAATAGAAGGAAATGTCAAATAAATCAATGCATGACCCTTTGCATGAGAAACGCCAAATTTCAATATAATCTTCGTGCACAATCGCTTTGGGACTAAAAGTGGTAAAAAACTTAGAGAAATTTTTTATAATAATTATGAATAGGAATCTCTAAAGAATTAGTCTAAGACCCAAGATGATTTAAGTAAATTATATGGTATGTGAAATTCGAATTTTTGGCGTGAAATTTCCAATTGTTCAGTTTTACAATATTTAATGTATCTTCCAAACTAACATTTTGATTGGGTTGCAATTTTACATGGGGTCTTAAGACATACTATTTTATCTTGGGTTAAAATTTGAGGTCGATTGGAGTTCGAGAAGGTTCTAAAAATAAAGACACAATGTCGGGTCAATGCAATAAATTAAAATTTAGGGGGGATAAGTTGGGGTATAATAGTAATTAACCTATAAAACCTAATATAACTAAAAAGAGACACAATAGTAAAGACACAATAGGCTTGTTGCTACTGTTCACGTGGAACAACAACTAAAAAGAGAGGAAGAGGCTTTTCTCTTACCTCTCTTCAAAAATCATTTGAGAAATCTTTTCAAATTGTGAGATTGAAACTTGCAAATAGGTTTGTGAGGAGAGAAACACATTTAAGTTGAAATTAGGAAGCTTTGTTGGGGGAGAGGAACTTAAGGGACAAGTATGGGTGATGAAGAGGAAGAACAATTGAAGAACAAATTGGTAATAACTCTTAATTTGAACTTGAAATTATTGATAAAAGTGTTCTTCCTTAGTTTTCCTCGATTTCATAGTTAGTAAAGGATAATTGACAAACCCCTAATATTGTGATTCTAGGGTTCTTGAAAATGTGTAGGATGTCGTGAGGGTGCGAGCGTCGCAACGTCGTCTGGCGACGGCGGAGGCTCTTTGTCGTGCCTCCTATGTGAGGTGTTATGTGTTGAAGATGTTTTTTTGGATTTAATCATAAAATTATGATTAATATTTAGGTGTCGCCATCTAATATCATGGTCACTAGGAACCTATGGTTTGCGAGAGTTTGAGTAAGGGGCTGGTTGTACAAAGGGAAGACGCATCACCCCAAGTGCACCCTACCTAAGGTAAGCTGCATTGTTATTTGTGGTTGGGCTAGCTACCTGTGGTGGAGCTGGTGGTGGCTCTAGTTGGTGGCTGGAACGGCAGGGAGAGAGAGGGAGAGAAAAAAACTGCAAAAAGGGGCAAAAAGGCAGGTTTTTGGCCGATTTTGGACCTGATTTTCTCCTCCCTCAGGCTATGAAATCCACCTCTATTTATAGGCGGTTAAAGAGGGCAATCTTGTCTTCACCAGGGAAAAATTTTCAGACCTTGATTTGACTGGAAGAATCCAAACCGTTGGTTCAAAGTATGTACCTTGAACTGTCAAATCTGATAGTCCAAGGCTGCCCGAGTTGGCTACTTTAGGCTAGTCACTGGAGCTTTTTTAATGTTTATAGGCCTAAACGGACGATACTAGGGGATAGAGGGATTTCAGGTGACCATTTTGGTGCATGTGTTGTCAATTTTTGGGGACATACGAGGCATTAAATGCACCTGCAAAATTGCTACCCGAGCAGCGTTCACGGGGAAGAACAGTGACCAGACGACACGTCGCCTAGTCTCCCTTTTTTTTGTTTTTTATACAAAAAACAACGCCGTTTTAGGTTTGAATTAGGGATTTTGCCAAAGTTCAATGTTGTCATCTAGCTTTCAATTTGTTTCAATTGAATCTCTAATTGACCATAAACCTTTGATTTAATGCAATTAGGCCCCTGCAGAACTTTAACTTCAGCCTCGTATTTACGCGCCTTTTGCATTATGGTCCTTGGTCCCGGATTTATGCAATTTCACTCCTAATTGACCATTAAACTTTCAATTTCTTTAATTTGACCCCCGGATTTTGTCAATTAAACCCCTATAGTTTGGCGCCTTTTGCAAATTAGTACTTGGTTGCGAATTTTGTCAATTTAACCCCTAATTTCAATTTTCTTACAATTTGACACCTAATTTCAAACAATTAACTAGGTAAAATTTAAATTTGGTCTCTTAAAATTTCAATATTCTCAATTAAGCCCAAATTAGGCTCCCAAACTTAATGTTTCACCAATTAAGCCCCAAATAAAATTAATTTGACCAATTTAAAGTATAATTAAGTCCTTGCACTTAATTAAATCCTTCAATTGGACCCAAATTAATTCTTAAACATAATTAAAATTCAATTTGGCCCATAATTAAATCAAATTGGCCTATTAAAAATTTAATTATGTCATTGGACTTAATTTTTATGCAAATTCATCCAATAATCATTTAATTTGACCTTAAATTTGCATTTTTCTTTATTTTTGGGCATATTGGGGTACAAATAGGCCTTAAATTTCCTCCAAAATTGCAACTAGGTTTTTATGTACATATATATTTTTTGGAATCCTCTTTGTCTCCTTGCTTCACGTTGCCAACCTTTATTTATTTATTTTTTTTGAAAAGACCGCTACTCTACCTAACCTAGAATTGGGCTTTATTTGTAAAATTAAAATGCATGCTACAACAATAAAAATACGAGCTAAAATTAAAGACCAACAAAAGGAAAACAATTAAACAATCAATGCTTAGTCCGACCAGACATGGCTTTCAAATTATGATTAATATTTAGGAGTCGCCACCTAGTATTATGGTCACTAGGAACCTATGGTCTGCGAGAGTTTGAGTAAGGGACTGGTTGTGCAAGGGGAAGACGCATCACCCCCAGTGCACCCTACCTAAGGTAAGTTACATTGCTGTTTGATTGTTTTTTCTAAGTCGGGTTCTATTCGTTGGTCTTTTCTAAGGCTCAAGGTAGATCTATCTTCATGAATGAGTTTTTACCCTATCGGGTTAAATCCTAACCGTTCTAAAGTCTGAATTTTAGCATCGCATTTTTACACCTTGTATCTTTAATACCTGATGGTGTACTTTATCGTGTAATTTTACACCCTATAAATATTAAAGTCTACATCAGGATCCTAAAAAAAATTGAAAAAAAGATTTTTGACATGTTGGTTAAATCCTAATGGATAATCATAAACTGGTTACGACATCCATTTTTGGATTTTTTTTTAAAAATGAAACAAATGCAATTTTTGTTGTTTTATGAAAAATATGATTGGAAACATTTTAGGATTTGGCCGTATGCAATAAAATATATTTTCTTCTTTTTGAAAATGTTTTGAAATTTTTTTATTTTTTGAAATATTTTAGAGAAAACCAGGTATTTTAATACTGAATTTGTTTTTTATAGTGTAAATATATAACCCAATATTATGCAAAATTAGTAGAAAAATATTTGAGAAAATCACAATTTTTTTCAAAGGATTTTTGAAAATTTTTTAGAATTGTTTTTGTTTTTTTAAAAGAAATATATAATATAATATTATATATATTAATTAAATATTATTAAAACATATGGGCCAAGCCGGCCCATTTAACTGGGCCAGGCATAAACCTAGAAAACAGTGGGCTGATATCAGCCCAAAACGTTTGGGCCGATCTCGACCTAGAATATTTTTTGGGGTCGGGCTGGGCCACACACTAGCCCGGCCCAAAGGCAATGTTAATTATTTGCAGAACATGAACAGTGGTTCACGTTCTCCACGCAACCAAAATGGTTACAAAAACTGGAGGTTGACGGAGGAGCAGCTCACTCAAAGCAGGAGTCTTGGCCGTGATCAAGAGGCTTAGCTGGTGGTTCTGGCGGCGTTTCTACGAGGAACGGTGGTCGGAGTCGTTCACGGGGAGAAAAGGAAGACTTCTGCAGAAATGAGAGAGAGGAAGAAACGGTGGCTGTTTCAAGTGTGGGGTTGGTTAGCTTATGGTTGGGCTAGCTACATTGGCTCGGCCCAAAGGTAATGTTAATTATTTGCAAAACGTGAACAGTGGTTCACGTTCTGCACGCAACCAAAATGGTTGCAGAGACTGGAGGTTGACGGAGGAGCACTCACTCAAAACAAGAGTCTCGGTCATGATCAAGAGGCTTAGCTGGTGGTTCTAGCGGCGTTTCTACAAGGAACGGTGGCCGAAGTCGTTCACGGGGAGAAGAGGAAGACTTGTGTAGAAATGACAGAGAGGAAGAAACGGTGGCTGTTTCAGGTGTGGGGGTGGCCAGCTTGTGGTTGGGCTAGCTACCTGTGATGGAGCTGGTGGTGGCTCTGGTTGGTGGCTGGAACGGCGGGGGAGAGAGGGAGAGAAAAAAAACTACAAAAACAGGGCAGAAAGGCTGGTTTTTGGCCGACTTTGGACCTGATTTTCTCTCCCTCAGGCCATGAAATCCACTTCTATTTATAGGCGGTGGAAGAGGGCACCGGGGAAAAACTTCCAGCCCTTGATTTGACTGGAAGAATCCAAACCATTGGTTCAAAGTATGTACCTTGAACGGCCAAATCTGACAGTCCAAGGCTGCTCAAGTTGGCTATTTTAGGCCAGTCACTTAGTGTAATGATAATGGATGTTGTGATGCATGAAAACACTTCGTGTACTTGTCAAATTTATCTCTCATGTAATTAAAAAAAATTCTAACAGTCTTACTAGCCAACTTCTACTCGAAATTACAACTTGAAAACAATATAATTTGGAGTTATGTAACTCTAGATATGAGAAAAAGCACCGAGTAAAGGTGGAGATCGACATGATACTGGACATATTTTGGGTGCTACTATAATTATTAATTTTGAGGGTTAAAATTATGTAATTTTATGAAACCATATAAATTTATAATTCAAATATATGGATGACTCGGTTGGAACTCTGTAAAACCCCAACAAAAGACTTCACCATTATGAATTGAATAGTGATAAATAAAATAGAAATGGTGGTAAATTGTAAACCCCCGATCAAATTTTATGATGTTAATTAAATTATTGATAATTTAAAACCAGAAATGATAGGTTAGTTAAAATAAAATAAAATTATTAGAAACTAAATCTTAAAGAGAGATTTTTTGGATGGTATTATGAGAAAGGGCTTTTGGTTGAACGAAAAAGATACTCAAACTTGAGATAAGAGTTATTTTAGTAAATATGGATAGATTTGTTATATAAATAGAAAAATTAAACATAAAATACCTAGGATGGTTGAATGAAAGAAAAAAAGAGAAAGATAAGAGAGTATCTTAATTCAACAGCGAAAACTGATTCCCTGTAGACAACACAATTCAGGAGTGAACGCTTATTTGCTGCAGACACTAGAATTCGGCTGCGAACACCTGATTCGATAGCAAATGCTTATTCGCTGCAGACACCGTCATTCGACAGCGAACACCTATTCAATGCAGACAACACGATTCGGCAGCAAAAGCTTAATTGCTGCAGGCACCATAATTCGATAGCAAAAGCTCATTCCCTACAGGCACCATCATTCAGTAACGAACGCTCATTCACTACAGAGACCAAAATTCAACAGCGAACATTTGATTCGCTGCAGACAACACAATTCGATAGTAAAAGCTCCTTCACCGCAAACACCAAAATTCAGCTTCAAAAATAAATTTGCTGTAAAGAACAAAAATCGGCAGCGAACACTCATTCACTACAGAAACTAGAATTCGACAGTGAACACCTAATTCATTGCAAACACTATAATTTCACAGCAAACAATGATTCGCTGCAGATAGTGTAATTCGAGAGTGAAAACTAATTTGTTGCAGACAACACACTTTCATAGCAAAAGCTGATTCGCTGAAAACACAAGAATTCTGCAGCGAACACCCGATTCGGTGCAGCCATCGTAATTCAGGAGGGAACAGTGATTTGCTACAGAAAACACAATAATTCAAAAGCGAATGCTCATTCGATGTAGACACCAAAATTCAGGAGCGAACACCTGATTTGCTGTAGCCAACACAATTCGGTAGTGAACGCTCATTCTCTACAGACACTAAAATTCATAAGGAACACCTGATTCGCTACAGACAATGTAATTTAGCAGCGAACATCTATTCACCGTGGACAACACAATTCAACAGCGAACACCCCTTCACTGCAGACTCCAAAATTCGGTAGCGAACACCTATTCACTGTGGAACAACATAATTCGGCAGCGAACGCTCTTTCATTACATACTAAAAAATTCAGCAGTGAACACCTGATTCACTTTAGATACTATACTTTTGTAGCAAACACTGATTTGCTGAAGACACTGAAATTCAGGAGAGAAAACTGATTAGCTACAGACAACACTATTCGACAGCTAACACTGATTCCCTATAAAGAAGATAATTCGGCAGCGATAGTGAACACTCGTTTGCTGCAAACACCAGAATTCCACAGCAAACACCTGATTCGCTATAGACACTATAATTCAACAGGGAACACTGATTTGCTGTAGACAACTTAAGTAGATAGCAGCAACTAATTCACTGCAGGCACGTTATTCGATAGCGAACATCGAATTAGCTGCAGACAACACAAATTGGCTGCGAAAGCTGATTCGCTTCAGACAACACAATTCGACAACGACATCAAATTCGCTACAGACACCATAATTCGGCAGCGAACACCTGATTCGCTGCAAACACAATAATTCAGCAGCAAACACTGATTCGCTGCAGACAACATAATTCGACAGGGAACGCCTGCTCACTACAACCACTTATTCGGCAGCAAGCACCTGATTTGCTACAGCTAACACAATTTGACAGCGAACGCTCATTGTTGCAGACACCAAAATTTGATAACGACACCTGATTTGCTGCAGACACTATAATTCTACAACGAATGCTTTTTTGCTGTAGACATTATAATTCAGCAGCGAACAATGATTTGCTGTAGACAACACAATAATTCGATGACAAACGCTCATTCGTTGCACACACCGTAATTCGGTAGCGAACACCTATTCGTTGTAGACAACACAATTCGGCAGCAAACCCTGATTCCCCGCAGATAACACAATTCAGCAACAAAAGCTCCTTCACCGCAAACACCAGAATTCAGCTTCGAAAACAGATTCGTTGGAGACAATATAATTCAACAATGAACGCTCATTCGTTGTAGACACTAGAATTCGGCAGCAAACACCTGATTCACTGTAGACACAATAATTTTGCAGAGAACAATGATTCGCTACAAACACTGTAATTCAGGAGCAAAAACTGATTCGTTGTAGACAACACATTCGACAGTAAAAGCTAAGTCGTTGTAGCTTTCGCTGTAAACACCACAATTCAACAGCGAACACTGACTCCCTACAGACAACACAATTGAACAGTAAAAGCTCATTCACTGCGCATACACCATAATTCGACGGCAAACACTTGATTTGCGGCAAACAACACAACTCGACAGGGAAAGCTGATTCGCTGCAGACACTATAATTCAGCAGCGGGCGCTGATTAGCTTCAGACAACACAAGTCGACATGGAACGCTCATTCGCTGTAGACACCATAATTCGACAGGGAACACCTGATTCATTGCAAGCACAGTTATTAGACAGCGAACATTGATTCCCAGTAGACAACACAATTCGGGAGCGAACACTCACTCATAGCAGACAACAGAATTTGACAGCGAACAACCTAATTCGTTACAGACACTATAATTCAGCAATGAAAATTGATTCCCTAAAGACAACACAATTCAACAGGGAACGCTTATTCACTACAGACACTATAATTTGGCAGTGAATAGTTGATTCCCTGCAGCCACCGTTATTCGACAGCGAACACTGATTCTGTGGAGAAAACACAATTCGGCAGCAAAAGCTGATTCGTTGTAGATAACACAATTTAATAGCAAACACCATTTCGCTCTAGACACCATAATTCGACAGCAAACTCCTAATTCAGCAACGAACACTGATTTGCTACAGATACTGTAATTCGACAGTGAAAATTGATTCACTGTAGACAACATTATTCGACAGTGAACACTTATTCGCTGCAGACAACAAAATTCGGCAGCAAACGCTCATTCATTGCAGACACCAGAAATCAGGAGCAAACACCAGATTCACTGCAGACAGTATAATTCAGCAGCGAACACTCATTCTTTATAGACAACACACTTCAACAACAAAAGCTAATTCGCTGAAGACACCACAATTCGACAGTGAAAGGTCATTTCTTCACAGACTGATTGGATGCAGACAACACAATTCAGGAGCGAAAGCTGTTTCGCTCTAGGCAACACAATTCGGCAGCGAACGCTGATTTGCTCCACACACCATAATTTGGCAGCGAACACCTGATTCGCTGGAGACAACACAATTCGACAGCGAAGGCTCATTCGTCTCAAACTCCAAAATTTGGCAACAAACTCTTGATTCGCTGTTGACATTATAATTCCACAGTGAACACTGATTAGTTACAAACACTTTAATTCGATAGCGAAAACTGATTCCCTAAAGACAACACAATTCGAGAGTGAACGCTCATTTGCTGCAAACACCAGAATTCGGCAGCGAACACCTAATTCTTTGTAGACACTATAATTCAGCAGCGATCACCTGATTTGCTACAACCATCGTTATTTGGCAGCAAACACCTACTTCGTTGCAGCTGATAAGTACTTAAAAGTGTATTTTTATCAAGGTTTTATATCATCATTTTGCACTTGAAGTATCAATAACTCCTTAACTAGAGCATGTTTTATAATAACATGTCTAATAATATAAGATACCTTTAATTTATGATAAATGTTCATCTTAAATGCAGGCCTATCACATAAATCAAAGGATTGATTGATGAGTTTAACTATTTAGTTATTGGATCATAACTGAAGCTGTAGAACTTGGATTTAGGTCTGGTCTATATGGATGGAAAGCTAAGACATAGGCTTAAAACATTCATGAAAAGTCCAAGATTCAAAAAGGTCATTTTCAAGTTCAAATTGTAGGAACAACGAAGAAGTCGAAATCTGTCCTGCAACCCAGACATTGTTCAACCCATATCTCGAGTTCTAGAAGTCCAAATGTGCCAATTCTTGTTTTGTTGGAAAGCTGAGACAATTTCTCAGAAATTTCATGAAGACTAATCTGTTTAAATTCTGATGTTAGCAATGATGTTTTGTTTAGACAAGAAGATAAGGATTGTCACCAAGTCAAGATATGGCCATGCATTTAGGCATCTTGATGTTCAGATCAAGATGACTCTCTCTCTTTGTATTTTGTAATCTTTATTTTTATTTTACGTTATATTAATCTCTTGTTTATGCTTTTCATTTCCTTTATTATACTTAGTTAACTTATATCTTATTTATGTTCTTATCTTGTTCATTTATGTTTCTCTTTTTTATTATGTTTAGTTAAGTTTATTATGTCAAGGTGAAAAGGTTACACTAATGGTGTAAGAATAAGTACAGTATATACTCAACATGGACTTTAATGTTTGATACTAACATGTTTTGTATTTGTTATCTTATTCACTCTTAATACTTTGCTTGTTAAATGGTTAATCTAGATTTATATTGTATAACCCTTGGTACAATAAATGCTTGACCCTTTCATAGCCTACTGTATGGTTTAACCGACACTTGTGCTAAGAAAGGAACTTGATTTGTTGTTAACATAAATTAACATCATGAATACTTGACAACATTTACAAGTATTAGCATTATTCAAATAAGATAACTAATGTAATCATGCTAACAATTTATAATTCGGTTGGAACCTCCTTTGTGTGTGGATTCTAGTTGAGTAATAAATAGAGTTTATACTATACTTATTTGAAATACCATTAGTGGATCATCTAATCTTAACAATTATTTTATCCTTGTTTAATCCTTACATCAATATCCCATAAAATTCTCATAAACTCTTTGTTTTATTAAATATATATTATTTGTAATTTATATAGTTCACTTCCGTGTAGTTCGACCCCGGTCTTGCCGGGTTATTTATTACTTCGACACTCCTGCACTTGGGATAAGATATCAATCTTTTGATCGTGTCAGCAGCCAACACATTTCGGCAGCAAATGCTTATTCGCTGTAGACACAGGAATTCAACAACGAACTCTTGATTCGCTGCTGACACTATAATTCTGCATCGAATGCTCCTTCATTACAGATATCATAATTTGTTAGATCAGAATAATGGGTCAAAAGGGCCATAACTTTTGATCCTACCATTGGATCACACCCTAATTTTTCCAGTAGTTTTTAGAGGTCTTTTTCCTTGGAGTAGTTATGGAATCGCTACTCGGTGAAGAGGAGGTCTGGACCCGCCAGACCAGAGTAACGAGTAAAAAGGGCCATAAATTTTGATCCGCCGTTGGACCGCGCTCCAAATTTTCAAGGAGTTTTCAGAGGTTTTTTTTCCTTGGAGTAGCCATGAAATTGCTACTCGATGAAGAGGAGGTCTAGACAAGGCAGACTAGAATAAGAGCTCAATAGTGACATAACTTTTTATCCGACTTTTAGATGACGCTAAAATATTTCTAGGAGTTTTCGAAGGTCTTTTTTCTTGGAGTAGCTTTGGATTCGCTACTAGGTGAAGAGGAGGTCTGGACCCGCCAGACCAGAATAACAGGTGAAAGAGGCTATAACTTTTGATCCAACTGTTGGATCTTGCTCAAAATTTTCCAGGAGTAGCCATGGAATCGCTACTCGGTAAAGAGCAGGTCTGGACGGGGCGAACTAGAATAAAGGCTAAAAAATGCCATAACTTTTGATCCAACTGTTGGATGACGCTCAAATATTTCCAGGAGTTTTCAAAGGTCTTTTTCCTTGGAGTAACTTTGGATTTGCTACTTAGTGAAAAGGAGATCTAGACCCGCCAGACCAGAATAACGAGTATAAAGGGCCATAAATTTTGATATGTCGTTGGATCCCGCTCAAAGTTTTCTTGGATTTTTTAGAGGTTTTTTTACTTAGACTAGCCATGGAATCGTTACTCGATGAATAGGAGGTCTGGACGCACCAGACCAAAACAACAAGTAAAAAGGGTCATAACTTTTGATGCGACCGTTGGATCGTGCTTAAATTTTTCCAAGAATTCTCAAAGGTCTTTTTCCATTGGGTAGCCATGCAATCCCTACTCGGTGAAGAGGAGGCTTGGACTCGCCAGACCCGAATAACAAGTAAAAAGTACTATAACTTTTGATCCGACCGTTGGATCGTGCTCAAAGTTTTACAGGAGTTCTTGAAGGTCTTTTTCTATAGAGTAGCGATGGAATCGCTTCTCGGTGAAGAGGAGGTCCGGACGCGCCAGACTTGAATAATGTCTCAAAAGGGCCATAACTTTTGATCCGACCGTTGGATCGTGCTCAAATTTTTACAGAAGTTTTCAGAGGTTTTTTTTTTGGTAGCGACGGAATCGCTACTCGTTGAAGAGGAGGTCTGAATGCAGTAGACCAGAATAACGAATTCAAATGGGCATAACTTTTGATCCAACCGTTGGATCACACTCAAATTTGTCATTTTTCTTCGAGTAGCTTTGTAATCGCTACTCGGTGAAAAGGAGGAGGTCTGGACGCACCAGATTAGAATAACAAGTAAAAAGGGTAATAACTTTTGAAATGACCGTTGGATCACGCTTAAATTTTTCCAGATATGACCCAATAACTGAACAGTGTTCTAATTTGAATTGAATCGGCACTGCTCTCGCGCCCAGAAACCTTCCGCCACTGCTCCAGCGCCCAGAAACCTTCCAGCCACTGTTCTTGCAGATTCCAAAGGGCTTCCCCGCAGTTTCCTGTTATTTTTTAGGAGTGGGTTCTGTAATTTTGGAATGTTAAGGGTTTGTTTTGGTAAATTTTGATTTTTTATTTTATTTTGTAAACATGTAATTATGGGTGAAAAAATAGTAAAAAAGGATGTGTGTGTTTGTATTTTTTTTATTTATGTTATTGAATTATAAAATTAAAAAGACAAAAAAAATTAATTGTTTAATTTGAATATGATTAAATATCTCAAGGATAAATAAAATCATATTATATTTTTCATGAGAGTGTAAGAACATGTTTTTACACATATTCGGGGATTTAATAACTGATTTATTAAAACCTTAGAATTTAATTAATATTTTGAATTTTTAAATTACATCAAATCGCAAAGCAGCTTACCTCAGGTAGGGTGTGCTAGGGATGCTAATACTTTTCCTAGCCACAACCAGTCCCTTACCCTCTGATCCCTGACAAAGACCAGTACATCAGGTTTCCTAGTAACTGTCTATTAAATACTAGATGGCGGCTCCCAAATCAAGCAAAGGAATGAAAATTGCCGAATCGCCGCGCGGGGGACGTGCGACAGTGTTTAAAGAAATTACTAATAATATTTTATTAGTTATTTTTGTGTTACCTTAAAAAAAAAGAAAGAAAGAAGATAACTCTTTTATGAATCATGAGTTTATTTTTATTTTTTTTGAATTTTTTTCCATATAAAACTAAAAAATAATTAATAAAATCACTGATTTTTTTTACACCATAAAATTATACATTACCTTTTTTTTTTCTTTTTTTTCTTTCAGCACAACCACCCCTGCCTTGAAACAGAACCAACTGCTTCTAATTGCGCGTGACTGTCTCCTCCTCCTCGTCATCATCCTCCCTAGAACGTGAACACCTCTCCTCTTAAGAGACTACTAAAAGTAATTAACAC
>Ga0325414_1005271_pt1 | contig 13641 bp, 7 predicted proteins | sample PopdelMetagenome_8_FD_206183 | JGI IMG/M metagenome (GOLD analysis project Ga0325414, IMG submission 206183) | Populus deltoides microbial communities from Bellville, Georgia, United States - Leaf-PdKOR-R3 | ecosystem: Host-associated > Plants > Phyllosphere > Phylloplane/Leaf | place: USA...
GCAAGATGCAAGATTGTAGAGGCAAGTAGCTACACCAAAGAGACATTCTTGTCAATAACACATCGATTGTTTCTAAATGTCATTTTATCCCTCTTGTTCAAAAAGGTAAACAATGAAGACTCTGCAAGTAGCTCAAGGGGAATTCAATCCCCCCATACAGGATTGCTAGGAAACAATACATATATAGCAACAGCAATATAAGCTTCTTAAAATATTAGTCCTTTGAGAGCTGACCTTCACCAGAATACTTGAAACAAAATACACTCAGCATTGTTTCAGAATGATGATAGCAGCAATGGTCATGATGCACACACTAGTACCCGTAAGGCCTGTCGCAAGGGATAATCAAAAGCAAAAACTTGAGAAACCACTTGTACAAATATGAAATTCAAAAGGAAACGCATCTAACATGTGATATCAAAAACAAAAATATTGCAGGGGCTTAAACAAAAGTATAACATCCATCATAAAGAGAGAGCATAAGATCCAATACTTCCAATAAAAACTTAAAGAGGTCTTAACTACTAAAAAGAAAGGGGAAAAAAAAAGCGTTTGCTTTATCATCAAACAAAAAAGAAGGCGCCTGGCAACTACTCAAAGCTTCCTAATAGCGACCAACTCCCCAGACTCGGATAACACCATCGGTATAGCCACTGAACAAGGTGCTTCCATCAGCACTCCAGTTCAAGCTTGTGCAGTAGATCTACAAAACACAGAGCAAAATGATGTTAATTGGGATTGCTTTCTAGTTGCAAGAAAAAACACATGCACCATTATCTTTCTCATAGTAGCATACAGGTATAAAGAGCTCAATGTGTCACCAATAATAGCATTCATGATAAGCTGCCAATTCTGAATGCACAGTTTCACTATTATCAGCTAAAGCATACAATCAAAAGAAATACTCTTTCGCAACAACCAGATATTCAGCATCTCGGATGAACCAAATGCCCGATTGAGACACCACTCTATGGTTTACAAGTCATGAACAAACCAAGAATACGTCTTTGATAAATCATTTCCAATGTCCACAAACAAAAGACGATAACACAAAAGATTAAGCATAAAATTAAAATTAAAAAAAAAAAAACATAAACCAACTAGCGTGGCAGGTCCAATACAACTGAAAACAACAGCTTCTAGGTAGCAACTAACATAACATGCAAACAGATTAGCACATGTAAGAATTGGAAACACTACAACAGAAAACTTCAAGCAAAACTCTTAACACGCGCAACCGCGAGAATTTGCAATTAATTATAAGAAAAGGAAACTCGAGTATATAACACAATCTTAGATAGACAAGAAAATTATCAAATTACGATCCAGATTCAACCAATATAACAACGTATTTTTAACCCAAAAATAAACTGAAAAATAAAACCACGAAACAACAACGGGCAAAAATAAATGCCTTACCTTCTTCTTGGTACTGACAGCAGTTGCGGTAGTACCCTCGGATTTCTCAGCTTCAGCTTTTAGATCAACCTTCAAATCATCAACAACCATCTTGCTCTCCAGATCCCAAATCTTAATGCTATTCTCTGTGGCAGCACATAACCAGTACCTATTAGGGCTAAAGCACAACGCATTAATCACTGCACCTGCATCTAAACTATAAAGCTTCTTTCCTTCAGCTAAATCCCACAACAAAATCACCCCATCTTTCCCTCCACTTGCACACAATGACCCATCTGGCGAAACAGCCACCGTGTTCACATATCCACTATGCCCTGCAAGGGTAGACCTCAGCTTGCAGTTAGTCAAATTCCAAACCTTCACTGTCTTGTCCCATGAAGCAGAAACAATCGTGGGCTGCAACGTACTTGGGCTAAAACGCACACACGAAACCCAGTCGGTATGAGATTCAGCCTCTTGAATGGTATACTTGCATTCTCCAAGAGTATTCCACAGCTTGATTGTCTTATCCCTTGAAGCAGAAACGATCTGTCGGTTATCAAAAGAGAAGGCAACAGACAATACATCCTTGGTGTGGCCGACGAATCGGCGAGCAGAGACACCAGTAGCCAAGTCCCAGAGGCGGAGCTCGCCGTCCCAGGAACCGGACAAAGCGAACTGACCATCGGAGGAGAGAACAACGTCTTGTACGAAGTGGGAGTGACCAGTCAAACGACGGCGAGCGACACCATAGGTTTTTTCATCTTTTGTTAAGTGCCAAAGAATGATGGACTTGTCGCGGGATGCACTGACAATCATGTCAGTGTTGTCAATTGGTGTGGCTATTGCTGTGACCTGGTCAGTGTGGGCTCTCATGGTGCCTCGAAGAATAAGGGTCTCGGTGGCCATGGCTTGGACAGAGAAGAGAGAAGCTGCTGCTGCTGCTGTTTTCTAGGGTTTTTTTTTTTTTTCCCTTTAGGAAGAGAGGCAGCCAGGATAAGATAATTATATAGGGAGAAGAGCAAGCGGAACCAAACTAGGGTTTTGAGATTATCGGAGATCAACACTGGACTATGATATGGTAAATGGGTTAATGGCTTCTGTATAGTCAGCCCAGCAAAGGCCCCAGCATTTCTTAATAAAATTATTTGTATGTTTTATATTTCTATTTCTTTTCTTTGCTATCAATTTTTTTGTTTCAAATTCTTACATAAAAAAAAATGTAAAATCTGTGTCTTTTTCTTACCTAAAATAAAAATAAAAATTGGTTTTAAATTTTTTAAAAACAATGATCATGTGGTATCATTGTTGGTTTTTGCCTTTTGTTTTCTATACTTTAGAAATTATTTTCAATTTTTTTGCTAGTGTATATATATAAAGAAGATGGTGTGTAAATATTTTTATTCTTAAGGCTCTAGCACTATCTCTCTAAATTTTCAATACTATTTATGGACATTAATGAACATAAATAAAAGAAGTATTTTTGTTATATTAAGAGATAAAAAAATTTTGAAAGTAGATATCTTAACTTAATATACTTATCACATCACAATTCCAAGTCAGGGGAATAACATCTTAAGAGGACATTTATAAACATTAAAATTTCTAGAAGTCTAACCAATAACCCAAGCTCTATATGACAAAAAAAATTAAATTTATTAAGTTTAGACCTAAATTAAATTTATTGGTCTTAGCCTAAATTAAATTTATTGGGTTTGGGATCAAATTAAATTAAAAAAAAAACCTAGTTCAAATATATTTCATAGTTCTTACTTTAATATTTTTCTAAATAAAGGTATTTTAAGTAATTTTCATATAAATTTTCTAAAATGCCTTTTAGATAAAGGACATTTGCAGTAAATTGTATTGACCTATCTATAAATAGACAACAAAGCCATCAAATTAGCAAAAAAAAAAAAGCATACATGCATAGAAGACAAGCAGGGGAGACATAAAAGAAAAGAAAAAAAAAGAGAGACTAAAAGTGAAGTACAAATACTTGGAAGTTTTCTCAAATAAATTCAAATTAAATCAAGGAAATAAGAGATCAAAGTCATTTTCTTCAACAAATCAAGAAAGCAAGGGATCAAAGTATTTTCCTTCGTTAAATTAAGGAAGCGAAGGATCGAAGTCATTTCCTTCATCAAGTTAAGATCTTATACGTTTAATGCTTTCAGGCTCGTGTAAAAACTCTTCATCCTCATCAAATCAATTCAAGTTAGAGATCTCATACGGTTAAAGCTTTTCAATCTCGTGTGAGTACTCTTCATCTTAATTAAATCAAGTTAAGTCAACGATCTCACACAATTAAAATTTTCAAGCTCGTGTGAATAATCTTCATCAAATCAAATTAAGTTATAGATCTCACATTGTTAAAACTTATACGCTCATGTGAATATCCTCTCATCCAAAGCAAGATCTAGATCTGACCGTTAATTAGAAGATTTGTGTATATGAAGAGAACCTCAAAAGAGTTTTCCTTTTAGATAAAGGACATTTAAGGCAAATTGTATTGACCTATCTATAAATAAACAACAAAGCCATCAAATCAAAAAAAAAATACAAGTATAGAAGACAATCAGAGAAGACATAAAGGAAAAGAAAAGAAAAGAAAAGGAGAGACTAAAAGCCAAGTACAAATATTTGGAAGTTCTCTCAAATAAATTCAAACAAATTAAGTAAATAAGAGATCAAAGTCATTTTCTTCAACAAATCAAGAAAGCAAAGGATCAAAGTATTTTCCTTCGCTAAATTAACGAAGCAAAAGATCAAAGTTATTTTCTTCATCAAGTTAAGGAAGCAAAGGATCAAAGTCATTTCCTTCATCAAGTTAAGATCTTACATGGTTAATGCTTTCAGACTCGTGTAAAAAGTCTTCATCCTTATCAAATCAATTCAAGTTAAAGATCTCACACGGTTAAAACTTTCGATCTTGTGTGAGTACTCTTCATCTTAATTAAATCAAGTTAAGTCAAAGATCTCACACAGTTAAAATTTTCAAGCTCATATGAATAATTTTCATCAAATCAAATCAAGTTAAAAATCTCACATAATTAAAGCTTATGGGCTCATGTGAATATCTTCTCATCCAAACCAAGATCTAAATTTGACTGTTAATTAAAAGATTTGTGTATATGAAGAGAGCCTCAAAAGAGTTTTCACTTTTTCTTGTAATCAAATTTAATATTATAATTTTGACACCATTTTTAATACGTGAAATTTTTTGTACAACCACCTTTCAATTTAGTACATGGTTTCCAAAATCATGTGGTGTTGACCAATTTTACCCTCAAATCATATTCTTTTTTTTTTCAATTTCATCTCTGATCGAATCAATTAGACCCTAAGATTTGATCATTTGTTACAGATTTGTCTTTGGTTTTTAAAATTATATAATTTTAAACACTTTAAAAAATAAAGTGGCACTGTTCATGGAAAAAGTATGATGTGAACGTGGTTGTTAGTGTTTATGTCAGAGGGATAATAAAAGGCTGAAAGCTGGGAAAAAAGCATGAAAAGAAAGGCATTTAATGACATGCACGCGTGGGGGGTAACCTCTACCCTTTCTAAAATGACATCGTTGTGGTGTCTTTTTTTAAAGTGAAACAATGTCTTTTTAGTCAAAATACATTGTTTCATTTAAGTCCTTTTTTTTATTTTATTTTCTTTTTAATTTTTAATTTGGTCCTTGAACTTATTATTGTTTCAATTTCAATCAAATTCATCCTGAATTTTGATTTTTCTTTCAGTTTCATCCCTAATTAAACTCAAAGTGATCCTTTTATGTTAACACCTTTTACACGTCAATCATTGGCTTTTAAATTTATGTAATTTTGATCAAATTAACCTTAAAAGTAAAATTTTCTTTCAATTAAACCCATGATTAAACTCAAATAAGTGGAATTGAAACCCATTCTTAATTTTTTTTCAATTAAATCCCTGATTGAATTAATTGGAATTCCGAACTTTTTCATCTCCTTTATTTTTGGTCCTTGGCTTGCAAAATTAGCTAGTTTTGCCTTCAATTTCAATTTTATTTAACAAGACCACAAATTGCTTATTCTTAAACCAAAAACAAAAAAATATTTTTCAAATTTTTTGAATTTTTGTGAAAGGAGAATATTAATTAGGAAAAGCTAGGGGACCGAAAACTGTATTATGATAATTGTTAGTGTTTATGCTATGATTATTAGCATAATCATCATCAAAATAAATAAAAAAACATGAATTGGTGGAGAATACCAATCAACATCTATCTCATCATTAATGAGATCTCTAATATCACCATAATACATGATTGTATTACGATCATGGGACTACCTCCTATGTTGTTGTCTCTAAAATAGATTTTTAAAGCAAGTCATGAATTCATGATTACTCTCTGCACGATCTCTCATGTTCCCTTACCTTCATCAACTAATAGGTTAATTTTAGAATATATCTCTGCATGTCTTCTATCATAAGTTCTTGATTGTCTCTTTTTCGAGGGGACCTTGTTATCTAGTTCTATATGAGCATGTCATGTTTCATAACCTCTTTCAACTATAATTATTCCAACACATAACACTAATAACCAAGAATCATTGGGCTCTAATACCAACTAGTGTAGACAAAAACAACATAAGAAAGACATAAAGCATAAGCAACACAAAATTCTGCCAAATAGAATCACCACATAAAAACCTTGATTCAAAATTTTATTATTTATTATTTTCTTTTCATGTAAACACCAAAAAAAAAAACAAAGAAAGAAGGAAAAGCTAAAAATGACTCCATCGTCACTGCCAATTTCTGAATTGGCAACGATACAGTTTTTCACTATCGATTTCTGAATCAACAGCGCCATAGTTTTTCGTTGCTGATTTTTGAATCAATAGTGGCATAGTTTTTGCTGTCGATTTCTGAATCGACAGCAGCACTATAAAACCCAACAAAAAATTAATGTTGGGCTTGCTTATTCTAGAAAAGAATTGAAATATGAACCAGCCTAGGATAACTCAAGAGAGGGATAGGAATCAAAGATATCCAGCACCCAAACACCCCTTTATCATTTAAGAAGGGGTATAAATGCAAAGAGAGAGGGAGGGTGACCTTTATTCTTCCCTAAATGGGCGGCCAAAGACCCTAGACTGCAACAATCTCCCTTTTTCCTGAAGCAAGACTAGCAAGTTACATGCAACAAACCCTTTCCTTCTTTTCAAAGAGAAAACCCCCAACCCAACTGTATGCATCCATGTTAAACCCTGGAGAGGAAATGAGAGTTAAATAGTACTAAAAAATAGCTGAAGCCATAACAAGAGAGGGTGTGTAGCAGGCCGGTTGGTGCAGCTAGAGAAGGAAGGAAGGAAAAACCAAAACCAGAGAGGAAGAAGAAGCAAAAAGCCATGGATAGAGGGGGGAGAAAACTTGTTAAATCCCTTCTTAAAATTATTGAAAATTATAAGGTATGAACCAAATCTTTTCTCCTATTGTTCTTCGTATCTTAGAACCGAAAAAAAAAGACCCTAAAAAAATAACCTAGGACTTTTACACCAGCTATGAAGAAAACCAAAACTAACTAAAAGGACAAGAAAATAGGGATGAATAGGGCTAAATTTCCAGAATAATTAACATAGAAAAATGAATAGATTGAATGGACAAAACTTGGTAAAGGGCCAACCATAATTGAAGGGCTAGTCAGATTGCATTCTGGATTTTAAGAATAAAATGTATGCTGGAACCGAAATGCATGCAGATGTTCATGCTTAAAAATTGTATGATTCTGTTGAATTCTAAGAACAAATTGTATGCTGGAACTGAAATGCATGTAGATGTTTATGCTGAAATTGTATGATTTTGCTGGATTCTGAGAACAAAATGTATGCTGGAACTGAAAAATGCATGTAGATGTTCATACTTAGAATTGTATGATTCTGTTGGGTCCTAAGACCAAATTGTGGTGTTGGCAGCAAATCATTTTTCGCTGTCGAATTGTGGTGTCAATAACGAATCAGTTTTTGCTGCCGAATTGTGGTGTCGGTAGAGAATCGGTTTTCACTGTTGAATTATGGTGTCCATAGTGAATCAATTTTTGCTGTTGAATTATGGTGTCAGCAATCGGTTTTCACTGCCGAATTGTGGTGTCAGCAGCGAATTGGTTCTCCCTGCCGAATTGCGATGTCAGCAGCGAATTGGTTCTTATTGCTGAATTGCGGTGCTAGCAGCGAATCGATTTTCGCTGCCGAATTGTGGTGTTACTAGCAAACTGGTTTTCACTGCCAAATCATGGTGTCAGCAGCGAACCGATTTTCATTGCCAAATTATGGCATTCGTAATGAACTAGTCTTCATTGTCGAATTTTATATCCATAATGAATCAATTTTTGTTGTTGAATCCTGTGACAGCAGCGAATCAGTTTTCACTACCGAATTCTATGTCAACAGCGAATCAGTTTTCGTTGTTAAATTATATACCACCAGCGAATCAGCTTTCACTGTTAATGTTCTGCAATAGACCTCTATAACATAATTGACTTAAAAGCTTGTAATGATTTCATTATATGGTTGTGTAATATGTGGAACGCATGATTGTGAATATAGGTATTCTTGAAGTATGTATGGTGACGAGTTGTGTGGTTAATGATTGCAAATGTACTGACTTGTGATCACTGATGTGTTTAGGTGGTGCAATCAGGATTGGACTTTCGACCGGGCAAGGACACCCCAAAGGAGGAACAGGTAGGTGACTTCCACCCCCTTCTAATGTAACATTAGTTTTTTAAAGTGAATTTATTATAAAGAATTTATCATTGTATTATACTAAATGTTAATTATCATGAATGTTTGTATGAGTATTGCGAAGGATTTACGATTGTGTTATACTGAATGCTAAACTATTATGGAATGTTTGTTTGAGTATTACAAAGGATCTATTGTTGTATCGTACAAAATGCTAAATTTTTACGAATATTTATATGAGTATACAAAGGATTTATTATTGTATTGTACTGAACATTAACTATCATGAATAGTTGTATGAGTATTACGAATGATCTATCATTGTATTATACTGAATGATAATTGTCATGAATGTTTGTATGAGTATTGCAAAGAATTTATTGTTGTGTTATGCAGAATGCTAAATTGTTACAAAATGCTTGTTTGAGTATTACAAAGAATCTATTATTGTGTTATACTGAATGTTAAACTGCTATAAAATGTTTGTTTAAGTATTACAAATGATCTATTGTTGTGTTATACAAAATGCTAAATTGTTATGGATATTTGTATGAGTATTATGAAGGATCTATCATTGTATTATACTAAATGTTAATTGTCATGAATGTTTATATGAGTATTGCGAAAGATTTATTGTTGTGTTATGCAGAATGCTAAATTCTTATAGAATGTTTGTTTGAGTATTACAAAAGATCTATTATTGTGTTACACTGAACGCTAAACCATTACGCAACGTCTGTACGGGTATTACGAAGGGTCTACTATTATGTTATAGTGAATGTCAAATTGTTATGAATCATTTGAATATGCATTACAAATGATATGTTATCACGTTATAGTGATTTCATAAACCGCCTATGAAACCTTTAATTGGTTAATGATTAGCTTTGGCTAATGGCATCCAAGACAAATGATCGGGTTATGATTGTTGATTAGCTTCAGCTAATGGCATCCTAGAAGGATGATCGGGTTGTGTTTGATGATTCGCTTCGGCTAATGACATCTGAGATGGATAACCAGGTTATGATTGTTGATTAGCTTCGGCTAATGGCATCCTAGAAGGATGACCAGGTTACGTTTGATGATTAGCTTTGGCTAATAATATCTGATACGGATGGTCGGGTTATGGTTGTTGATTAGCTGCGGCTAATGGCATCCTAGAAGGATGACCAGTTTGAATTCGAGGGTTAGTTTTTGACTAATGATATTCGAGATGGATGACCGAGTTTGATTACTGTAATTAACCTTAATAATAAACGAATTATTAAGGGTGATATTACGTAAGGAAAGAGAAATGAAAGAATTGTACTCCTTTGGACTATAAATAAAAAGTAACATTAATATTCATTTAATGATCCATTTCTATGTTTTTAAGTTACTTATTACGTTTGAAAATATCTTGTGTTGTAACCAAAACGTCACCTCAACAAGGTGCATAAGGAATTGTGCTCCATGACTCACCTTTTGAAAAGAGTTATATTTGCTTGTTATTAGTGTTATGTACTTTGTAGGAATGAATGTACTAGTTGTATAGTTACCATTCGATACTTTCGGAATGATTGGTATCAATAATTGTAATGGAACACTGACGCGAATGTCTGGACATGTAAACATGATGTTATGAATTCATGTATGTAGTATTTCTTTTTTTGAGGATGTTGTATGGTGAAATCACTTGAGTATTTTACTACACTAAGAAATAAATTATATTATGATAAACCCTTGAATATCAATGCAAGAATGTGTACATGTGTACTGTCATTATTTATGAGATGTTGATTTGCATTACCTTATGTGGGTTGTGCCTTACAAATGAATGGAGCACATTTATAAATTCACATAATGATATTGTGAAAGCATCAATAACCTGATGACAAAAGGAAATAAAAAATTCATCACCAATTTTGGCTTTGAAAAAGCGGGGTTGTTACATTTCAAGAATCTGTTTAAATACAAGTTAAACTATTTATTCTAGAATTCGTAAACTAAAAAGAAAAAATGAAATTACCAAGCACAGTATTTAGTTTCATAAACTAAATAGGAAAAAACAAAAAAAACCATAAAAGAAATAAGAAGCATGCCCTATTTTATGACCTCTTTCAACTATAATTATTCTAGCATACAACACTAATCACTAGGAATTATTGGGCTTTAATAGAGGTGAGCAAAAAAACCAAAAAACCGATTAAACCGAGAAAACCGGAAAAAAATAACCAAAAAAACCAAACCAAAAAAAAAACCGATTAAAATTTTGAAAAAACCGGCCGATTCGGTTCGGTTTCGGTTTTATAAGCAAAAAACCAAAAAAACCGAACTGAAACAAAAAAAACCAGAAAAAAACCGAGCCAAACCTGAAAAACAGAGCCAAAACTGAGAAAACCGAACCAAAACCAGAAAAAACCGAGCTAAAACCTAGCCAAAACCAGAAAAACCGAGCCAAACTGGTTTGACCCGGTTTCAGTTCTTTTTTTTTTCAAAAAAAATTTTGATTTGGTTATTTTTTTGATAAAAATCAAACCGAACCAAAAATGATCACCCCTAGACTTTAATACAAATTGACGCACACAAAAACAACACAAGAGAAACAAGAAGCATAAGCAACATAGAATTTTGTTGAGTATGACACCATACAAAAACATTCAAATTTTTATTACTTAATATTCTTTTTTAAGTAGTTCGATGAAATGAAAACTAAACAATTCTGTTTATACTAGTTCTAGGTCTATCATGAAGAGGAAGAAGAGTCTTAATACATAATTATAGATTCATTCTAGGGTTCCTAAACTAAATAGAAAATATAAAATTACCAAGCATAATATTTAGTTTTCGAAACTAAATAGGAAAACAATAAAAACACAGTAAAGAAAAATAGTTTTCTAAACTAAATAGAAATAAAATAAATTTATGGAGAAAAATAATTTTATCTTAAAATTCTTGTATATTTTCATAATAAGTTCTCATGTAATACTCATTTGACACTAATCACAATAAAAAGACTAACTCATATGCTATTGTCTCTGTAATGGATTCTCAATACTAGCAATGAATCCGTGATTACTCTCCGTATGATCTTCCATGTTTCTTAACTTTGTCAACTGACAGGTTAATTTTGCAATTTATTTTTACATGTTTTTTATCACCGATTCATTATTGTCTCTTTTTTTAGGAAGCCCTTGTCATCATCTCCTATATGAGAACGTTTTTTTTTTTGACAACTTTCAACTATAATTATTCTAAGACAACACTAATCACTAGGAATCATTGGGCTCCAATACAAATTGACACAAACATAAATAACACAAGAAAGAAAAGAAGGATAAGCAACACAAAATTTTTCAAAATTGGATCACCACATAAAAACCCTAAGTTAAAATTTCATTACTTAATATTTTTTTAAGTAGTTTGCTGAAATACAAGCTAAACAATTTTATTTATGCTAGTCCTAGGTATATACTGAAGAGGAAAAAGATCCTAATAAATAATTATAGATTTATTCTAGGATTTCTAAAGTAAATAGAAAAAAATAAAATTACCAAGCATAACATCTAATTTTACTAGGAAAAAATAAAAACACTGTAAAGAAAAATATTTTTCTAAACTAAATATAAATAAAATAAATATAAGCAAACAAATAATTTTATCTAAAAATCCTTGTACATTTTCAGAATAAGTTTTGATACAATAATTATATGATACTCATCCCGATCAAAAGGCTATCTCATCTGCTTTTATCTCTAAAATGAATTTTCAAAGCTAGCCATGAATCCATAATTACTTTCCGCATGATCTCTCGTATTCCTTACCTTCATCAACAAATTGATCAATTCTACAATATGTTTTTGCATGTCTTCTATTACTAGTTTTGATTACTTCTTTTTCGAGAAGGGCTTCTTCATCCACTCCTACATAAGCACGCCATGTTTTATGATCTCTTTCAATTATAATTATTTTATCACACAACATTAATCACCATGAATCATTAAGATCTTATACTAACCAATGTAGATGGAAACAACACAAGAAAGACATGAAGCATAAGCAACACAAAATTCTACCAAATAGAATCACCACACAAAGACTTTAGAACTTTAATTCAAAATTGTATTACTTATTGTTTTCTTTTTAAGTAGCCTACTAAAATACAACTAAACAATTCTATTTATACTAGTTCTAAGTCTATATTGAAAAGGAAAAAATATTAATAAATAATTATATATTTTTTTTGGATTCCTAAACCAAATAGAAAAAATAAAATTACCAAGCACAATATATAATTTCCTGTACTAAATAGAAAAAAAATAAAAACACCATAAAAAAAATATTTTTCGAAACTAAATAGAAATAAATATAAGCAAACAAATAATTTTCTCCAAAAATTTTCATACATTTTCATAATAATTTCTTATACAATACTCGTATGATACTACTCATCATGATCAAGAGGCTATCTCCCTTCTCTTGTCTTTGAAATAGATTTTCAAAGTTAGCCATGATTTTGTGATTACTCTTTGAATGATCTTCCACACTCCTTATCTTCATTAATTGATGGGTCAATTTTGCAATCTTTCTCTGCATGTCTTTTATCACCAATTTATGATCTTCCACACTCCTCTCACCCCCTTTTATGCAAGCATGTCCTATTTTGTTACTTCTTTTTAGTTGTAATCATTTTAGCACACAACACTAACCACTAAGAATTGTTCGGCTTTAGTACAAACAACCACAAACAAAAAAACACAAGAAATATATAAAGCATAAGCAACATAAAATTTTGTTGAGTAGAATCACCATACAAAACTCTAATTCAAAATTTTAATACTTAATATTTTTTTAAGTAGTTTGATGAAATACAAGCTAAACAATTTTATTTATACCACTCCTAGGTCTATCATGAAGAGAAAATTTTTTTTATAGATTTACTGTAGGGTTCCTAAACTAAATAGAAAAAAATAAAATTAACAATCACAATATTTAATTTTTCTAAATTAAATAGAAAAAAATAAAAATACCAAAAAAGTATTTTTCTAAATTAAATATAAATAAAATAACTAGGAAAACAAATAATTTTATTTTCATAATAAGTTCTCATACATTACTTAACTCACATGAGCAAATCGTCTGTAACCTTTAAAATTAACAAAAAGCTAAAGCTGATAGTGATATTATTATGCTTCAAGACATAGTTTACTATTCATTTCAATATTGTAATTACTATATTGCCTCTTGGTCATTTTCTCTTTTACCTTTGCTTCGGGTGTAGGATGGTCTTTTTCTCATGACGTGCATGTCTTTTAGGAATTGAGTAAATTAATTTTGGTAATTGCATTTTTTAATACACGGTACAATAACAAATGTAAACCTGTAATGAAATAATTAAATATTTTCTGTAGAAGAGAGTTTTTGTATTTTCATGTTTGGTCGAACATTGGAATGACAACATTACTCATGCCATTCCAATTTTTTAGCCCTGCATTCAAGGCTTTTTTAGTAATTTTCTCATGGTCTGTTTGTGGTTGTTGATTGACCT
>Ga0325414_1005273_pt1 | contig 13639 bp, 9 predicted proteins | sample PopdelMetagenome_8_FD_206183 | JGI IMG/M metagenome (GOLD analysis project Ga0325414, IMG submission 206183) | Populus deltoides microbial communities from Bellville, Georgia, United States - Leaf-PdKOR-R3 | ecosystem: Host-associated > Plants > Phyllosphere > Phylloplane/Leaf | place: USA...
TTCTTGTTACCGATCCAGCACCATAAATGAAAGAATTATTGCCCCATATCAGCCTATCCTCTACTGTTGACAATCAAAACACACCAGTGCAATGCACGCCTTAATACTAGCTGGACTTGTTTACCAAGGCACCAGTCCAAGCAATGTGCTTCTGATGTTGTTACCAAGTTGAAGGATTCTTCATCTTTTTAAGTGGAAATAAAACTGCTGACAAAGAATCTTGGCACTTGAGAAAGAATGTAATTTGCAGAACCTCAAGCCAACTTTTCAAACCAAACAGATGAGCTTATTGACAACTTCCATTCATGACAGAACTAGAGAAAACCACAATCATCCAACTGATAAGAAAGAATTGCACCAGTAATTTAGCGAAAATGAACTGCAATGAAAGATGCAAAGGTTTCTCGCAGCACAAGGATTCTCAAAAAGTGACACTAACTAACGGTGAGGAACTTTACAGAGCAACTGAAGAATGATAAGATTTCTAAAAAAACATCATGGATTCACCACCAAGAAAATTCTGTCTATTTACACCACAAATACGTATGAACTTTCAAAATAGAGAAAGTAAAAACACATCAAGGAGAACAAAAAACATGAAGAAGAATGACAATTGTCATTCACAAATGCAGGCCTGATCTACAGTTTCTGTGCTATATGCAAAAGCATTTCACTATCACATCACTCCCCTTATAAAACATCAGTAATGAGTTTTCTTATCTGAAACAAAAATGACCGAAAATAGAATAAGCCCTTCTGATCTATACTTTTGCTTCGCATTAAGATACCAACTGTTCACGTTTATTGTTTACTGCATCAGATTTAATGCTTCCCTCAAGTGAAACCCTTTTTTCAGCTGGTGGGTAAGATAATCTCAGCGCCGTTGGAGTTCCTTTCCCATTAAATAATGATGGTTTAAATGAAACTGGTGTTTTTCTGGTTGGCAACTTTGTCGTTTCATCAACCTTATTACCCTGCCTGCTCTTCATTTTCTTTGGACTAACAGGCTTGGCAGCGACTCGGCTTTCCCATGGTCGAGCAGCAATCCAACGTTCCTTCCAACTCCAGCCCCAATTAGCTTTCCCAAGTTCATAATTAACCACCCCAAGGTCATGACCGTAGCTGGCCCTCCACTGTATTTCATGGGATTTTTATGGTGATTTCCAATTTGTTTTTGTCCCTTCCAGAAAACTATAATGAAAAATAACGCTTCAGAATTTGAAATACCTGATGAGAAAAGGCATATGCCATTGCTCGTTCCCGCTTAACTGCTGCTTCTTCCCTCTGATGTATTCTTGCAAGGATTTTCTCCATTGTTTCAGAGCCACCACTCCATTCAACCTGTCATTCGTTTCAACTAGTACTCTTAGACAAATATGGCCTCATATGGTAAGTGGAGCGTAGAATAATTTATGGACATCAACACAATAAAGCCAGCAAATAAAGTTTGAACATTCGATTCCTAATAAAAGAGAAATTAAGTGACCTTCATCATTATTTTTTTACACTCAACAGGACGCACATGACTGTTACATTGTAGACATATGAACAATCTCAAAACTGCAAAGTGTGGCAAGTCTTAAAGGACCCAAAGTTCCACAGATGCGACTCCATATAATAGTTCTACATGAGCCTTCCCTTATGGAAAACAAAAGGACCTACATAACTACAACATCCATCAACTCTACATCGATGTGAAAGAAAATCAGTTTTAGTTTGATTGACAACATACGCATTATTTTTTTTTTTCTAACCTCCAGATCATGAAGCTTTGCCTCAAGTTTTAGTTGATTCTCTAATTTCTTCTGTCTTAACCGGCCCTCGGAAACCATAAAGAGTCTACGGGCTCTAATCTGGGCCTGTATTTGGCTCCATGAGTGAAGGTAGTTCAAAGTAGTTGCAGCTTGCTTTTTGAAAGAATTATTATGGGTGATGATCTGTAATCTCACTTTACCTTTCAAACAGCGAAGAGTTTTCCTAGCCTGCATCATCAGGAAATGATTTAATGAACAATTGCACATTCATATGTGCACCTCTCTCCATTTATATGCATATCCATGGGTTGCACATGTAGTACAGACAATGGACATACCCTGTAAGCCCTGAATGCTGTTTGAATCCGAGTGGCAGCCAAATCCTCAACTGGCATGTCAGGAAATCTGGGATTGGCCCTATTGGAACCATTTGCAAAGCTTGCAGATTCTTTTTGAAGCTTGTTCTTCCATTTGAAGCCATTTGCTTTTGCAGAAGTTGAAGACCCCTGTTCAGATTGCAGGAACAGATGTAGTAACATCTAATAGATCAAAAAAGAAAAAACTTCTTTGCCATCATCCTAACAACAAAAATTCCAACAATGAACATATCTACCTTGAAATAATCTTGAATCAGCAGTTGTTTACAGTTAAAGAATTGAATGGCCAGATTACAATAAACCTCAATAGAGTAAGGAATCTGGATTCATTATGAAATATAAATGAGGAGCAAAATATATTAACAGCAGATTAACTTTGGATGATTCAATACCTTTGCTTGTTTTGAGCTGTCATCCTTCACTTTCTTTATGCTAATTATTGTCTTAAACCAATCTCCAGAACCCATTGTAGATGTCAGATGTCTGCTTCCAACTTAAAATAAACCTGGCGGTAACATAAAAACAGCATCAGCATTTTGTACATTTTGCAAAAGTTACATAGCATTCAAAACATCCATTTCTTGGTTAACCAAATACACAGTCATGAGTGAAACTGAACTGGGAGACATACAAAACCATAAAAAACAATAAAGGAAACAAAATTGTATCAAAGACTGCAGTATTGAAAATGTTAGCATCTGACTGATGTTCTACCTCTCAAAAGGAAATTTGAGTTCATATAGTTAAACAACCAATTGATCATGGAAACTAACTGCAGATTTCCAAAATATTACAGCTTAGTCCATCTCATCGCCTTGCAACAAACATTCAATTCCTCTTCTCTCCCAACCAACAAAGAAGTAGAATCCCAGAAACAATCCCTCTATTCAACAACAAAACTCATTAATTTTAATACTTAATCACATTAAGCAACAACTAGATTCAAAACAAATCTGATTGAGACAAATGAATTCAACAGAAACTACAACATCCAGATCTCACCCCATCTTTCATTGTCTACAAATGGAATTCTCAAATCACATTGGTCAATCTAAAAGTCAAAGCCCAAAGATGAGTTGTTTGAGAAAGAGAAAACAGAAACATAAAATCTTGGCATGTAAGGCATACCTGAGAAGCCAGTACTGTGTGGAAATGGGCAGTCAAGTTTTCGTGGGAAAACAAAGGTGGTGGTGACAATAGTACTTGTAGTAAAGAAGAAGCAAAGCCCTGAAAAAGAAAAAGAAAAAGAAAAAGAAAGAGCAAGAATAAAACTGGGTGATATGTGGATTCCAATGGCCCCATGGCCAGCATTTTTTATTTTCCTATTCAAAAACGTTCAACAACAAATATTTGACAATTTTGTAAATATAAACAATATCATAAAATCCCATTGTCCCTCAATCAAGGATGCAACAACTACCAAGTTGTTTGTCATATGAGGGTGGTGTAATGTTGGCTGCTATGTTTTTTGGGCTTGAATAATTCAACAATAGAAGGCTAGCGGTGACAGGTGAACAAACCATGACAAGGTTTGATAAAGCAGGTAGATGGTTGTTTAATTGCCTCTTTAATTTTTTGTCAGAATTCAATTAGTTTTAAAAAATAAATTTTGTTGTTTTTGTTGTGTTAAAACATGCACGAGACCGGTTATCAACTAGGCTGAATTAGGGTTTGAATCAATGTAAATTGAAAATAAAAAAATTTTATCTGACGTAGTCAAAATCAAGGTTAACCTGGTCATCTTGTCAACCCAATCAAAATCTAACCATTAACTAGTTGATTTTTTTTTATCAAAACCATATCATTTTAATTTTTTTTAGAAAATTGATTTTTTGATCGATTCTCCTAACTTGTAATCCAGATCTTACTTAGATTAACTTTCGAGTTGAATTTTAAATTTATTATTGTTTGTAGTCTCTAAATCTAATAACTATATTTAAATCAAACTTTATATTTTTAATTTAATTTAATTGCTATATATTTTTAGACTCTAAACAAAATATCAAGTTCATTAAATGGACTTCAAAAGTTTAGAGAATGTTTGGTATTATTTATGATTGTTATTTTTTTATTTCATTTTTTTATTGTTTTCTTCTAAAATAGAAAACTTATCTATTTTAAATTCTTTTTATTAAAAAAAAGAAAAACCAATAATCAACTTCTTTGTTTTGATATTTTTTAACAATTGTTGCTAGTTTATTATGTTTAGAAAAAAAAATTTATTCCTATTTTCAAATTTGGTTTTTAAAATAAAAAAATAAAAATAAAAATGATATCAAACATATCTTCTAGTTATATATAAAAAAAAGAATTCGAAATCATAGTGTTGATGTCCTAAAAAATCTAAGTATTTTGGAGTAAAACTTGTGTCTTAGATAATCTATTACTCTCTTGGTTATAACAATCTAATCAATTCTTCCAGGTGGCTAGTGGCTGATGTTTGGTATTTGTTAAACCAAGCAACTAATGACTGGCACCTACAAAAAATTCTTTTTGGTGAATTTAAGAACTTTTTGATATTTACGTAAATATATTTTTTAGAGAAAAAAATATTTTAGAGAGAGACTTTGAAAAAAAATATACAATAAAAAATGAAGATTGAGAACTTTTTTATAAGGATTCATAGTATTTTTATAGTTTATGAATATTGTCATCTTTTTAAGAAAGAAGGGACTGAAATGTCATCTTATGCCCATAATATTGAAGATGGATAAAACATCTCTTATACATCATTAATGATAAATAAATATTAGGTCCTTTTGAATACTTTAATACATTTAGAGATATGAATATATTTGACCTTAACTTTTTATGCTAAAGGTCATGATAAAAACAAATAAAGTCTTGTGATCCAATCGAGGTTTTTAAAAAGATCATCAATTTTATATCTATCATATCCATATGAATTTGGACTCAGCATGTAGATAAATCCAAGGATATTGGGTCTAGTAGGTTGCTAGACTTATATGTGTGTGGGCTGAGAGTGTAGCTGAGCCTAAGGATGTTGAGTCATCACCCTATTTTTGTTCCCTTTTTTAAATGTGGATTTTAAAAGAAAAAAATAATATCTATAAAACATGTTGATCCATTAGCACTCCCCAATTCTTTGTATATTTATCACAAAAAGATTTTGAAGGGTTACTAGCCTTAAAAAAAGTCTTTTTACCTAAGAGTTGTTTGTCCAATCAATGAGAGACTTTTTACCTTCCCCATGAGATTTGTCTTTGTGAAACCATTGATATTCTTTGTGGCCATGTTTCTTGTCCTTATTCAAAGGATATGATCAGGTGAACTATCTTTAAAAAAGAGGTGTTCCTTGGAAAACAAAAACAACGATGTTTATTCAATGCAGTAATTAAATGGACTTCTGAAGATCTGACATGACATGAAAAGTCATTCATCTAATGGTGAGAGTGAAAAGATGTTTTATTTATAACCCTAGCTATTCTTGCTTCTATCTTTTCTTTTACTTTATGTAATTTCTAAAACCTACTTTATTGAAAAACCCTGACTAGTTTTGTTCTTATCCAAGAAAAAAACCTTATTTTAGGTATTTTTCACTGTACGTTTTTTTTTTTTACTTTAAGCAAAAAAAAAGGACAAAAAAAGAGTTAGATTTGTCTTTAGAAAAAAGATATCATTGTCTTTAAGAAAGAGTTCAAGTTTCTATCTGAGATCAATATAAGCAGTAGAGGACAAAGATCCATCAGATTGAACCCTAGAATTAAAGGGGATGAAGCCCTAGCATCCACCCCAGGCAGGGAGAGAGTAGTTTTCCCCATAGGAGAAGTCCTTCTCCCGCTATTACTAGTGAGCCTTAACAGAGAAGAAGGTTGCCTCAGGCCCTTAAGGATGATGCCCCTAGCATTCTAAGTGTAGAGGATATTGAATTTGTTAATGTTTGACAGGTAGGAAAGTACACAATTCAAATACCTGCCAAGGCTAAATGTATCAGCCAATCAACATTGGACTCTGCTCAGAGTCATTTGGAAATTATAGCCCATTTTTGTATATACACGTTGGGGTACACCTATCCTTTCAAAGGATTTATGAGAGATGTTTTTAGAGATTATCAGTTGGGTCTAAACCAGTTACATCTCAATGGGTAAATAAATTTATCTGTATTTGATAAGTTTCATAGGTTTATCATAATCAAGCCTATAATTAGTATGTTTAGAACTGTTGCCACCTAGTTGCCGACACTAATGATGGTAATGACATGCGTTGGTTCTTTACCTTTACCAGTAGACCCACTAGAGTCATGAAGGGAAGCCTACAGGGAAAACATGCCCATATCAAAAAATAGAGGAGAAGGTGGCTAATAGTGAGATATAATGGGCTAGTTAACCCTAGAAATGAGATGCAAAATATTTGGAGTTGCTCCCACCATTGGAGGGTACCTCATTTTGATGTCAACTATAGAACTCATTTAGCTAAGATGAGCAGAAGACATATGTTGTGTTGGTATTGGCCTTAACTAAGTACAAAGTCAATAGGATGGACAGGCTAGACCATGTTAAAAAGTATGCAGCTTTCTTACTTTTTTTTTTTTTTACATCTGAGTTCTCACCTTGTTTTTATACAAGACTAATAACTAAAGAAAAATGAGAAACTATAGTAAGGTCTGTAGAAGGGACTTTATGAACAGAATCTTCTGCTCTTTTTTAGAGCAAAGACAAGACTAGAAAAGAGATGAAGGGCGACCTCATCATCATCGATAAACTTCTTGTCTCTAAAAACACGTTGATGGGAGATATAACTCTTGTAGAAATGGAAGCTACGGGTAGTCATACTCAATTATCTATGAGTCAAACAAATTTAACTCCCCCTAAAGTGATTGCAAACACTACTGCCTATTTTAAGAGAATGACGGTCTCCACCCCTGTGGAGACTAGTATGCTAACCTCGATCATAAAGGTCCCCTTCGTTTCAGGAGTTGTTTCTATTTCTACATCTGTTTCTTCCCTCCTTTCTTCCATTTCTTCTGTTTTTTTTAGTTTCTTAATAAAAATAGGTGACGGTATTCTGCTTAAAAAGTAGACACAGGTAATAAATAAGAGAATACTAAAGATTCAAGCAATAGAATTTCTCAATTCTGACACAAGGTACTTATTAGATTGAATGTACTTATTCGATCTAAGAGAATTATTTTGCTGTATCCAGACTAATATCAATCCAACCCATTTCCTATACCTTGACTTTCAAATTTGTCTACAGAGGTTGAAACGCTCAGGCCTGTTTTTTGGGATATTCCTGAGGAAGTTGTGTTCATGAATGTTTTCGCTACTCACTCTTGGTAGAGCTTCCTTCAACTTCCCTATCCTGACTGAGAAGGAGAGGCAGCTTATGAAGGTTGTGATTGGTGGAAGGTCAAGCTTTAAAGAGGCTGGTTTTGAGGTACTAAGACTATTATAGAGGATTCTCATCATTCCATAAGACATCTCAATGATGTCTGATAAGAACTGTCGTACCCTCACAGTGGAGCGCGGCGACCCTCAATTGATTTCGGGGTCTTTTGTTTTTTGTGTAAAAGGGAGTCGCCACCTAGTATTATGGTCACTAGGAACCCGAACTGGTTTTTCAGAGATTCTAAGGCAAGGGACTGGTTGCGTAAAGGGAAGGTATTAACACCTCTAGTACGCCCTACCTAAGGTAAGCTGCTTGGTGTTTGATTTGCCTTATAATTGCTATGGTGTTGGTGTTTTCTAATCCCATCAGTTTTCCTAGGTTTGATTAAAACTAAATTTATTAAGATAGAAATCCAAGGAGATTCCATGTGCTTTAAAAGCTCATTTTTCCCTTAGTATTTCAAGAGTTTGCGACTCGTAAATCGCAAGGAGAAAGGACAAAAATCTAAGAAAATTTAGGGCGCTTTAAAAGCTTATTTTTGCCTTAGTGTTTCATACTCTCAAGGCTCATAAACTGTGGAGTAAAAAAATTGAAATGTCCTCAATTATAATCAAGGTTTCTTTCAAGGATTTGTGATGACTTATTATTCATAGAAAATTATTTTAGATATTTACCACTTAGGGTTTCTTTATCCAAATATTAATAGTGAATAATAAGTTATTTTCAATAATATTTTGAATATTCATCCATTTGGAATTTCTTTATCCAAACATTAACGGTGAATAATAGATAAATTCCCTCCAAATTATAAATAAGATTTTTGTATTTTTTAGAATATTGGCCAATACATTTTGAAGTTTTACAAACATGTTGTAAAATCCAGAAATGCAAAAAAAAAAAATAATTTTTTTTGTGTTTAAGAAATCTATGCGAAAACACATTTTCAAAACTTCCAATATTTTTTATATAAAAAAATGTTAAAAACATGTTAGGATATTGATTATATGCAACACACAAAAAAATATTTTTTATATTTTCTTTGTAAAAAAACACACACATCACAGTTAATCACAATTAAAATATTAGTCAAATTCTTAAAACTTTAATAAATTAGCTATTAAATATCATAATATATGTAGAAACATGTTCTTATATTTTCACAGGAAATACAACATAATTTTATTTGTCATTCACATACTTGACCATATACAAATTCAAACATTGAATTTTTTTTATCTTTTTAATTTTATAGTTCAATAACATACATGAAACAAACAAACACACACTATCTCTTTTTACTATGCTCAACTAACACATCATTTTATCATTTTACATGTTACAAAATAGTAGAAATTAAAATTAACCAAACAAACCCTTAACAATTCCAAAATTACATAACACAAAAAACAAAATACAGGAACCGCAGGGCAGGCATCTGGACCATAAAAACAGTGGTGGGGCCTCTCCTCCATGTGCCACCAAAAAAGGGTGGATCTGGCTACCGAAAAAGGGTGGATCTGGCTCATCCTCTTCCCTTCCCTGCCGGCGGTGACAACCATTGTTACCTGCAACAAAAGAAAATGCACAAGTAGTCGATTTTATTTTGTTTTATAGATCTGTCCAGTTCTTCGGCCTTTTCCCTTCTCTGTTTGCTTTCCTTCTGCTGATGGCAGATCTAGTGGCTGGGAGGGCTTTTTCTTCTCCTCCGTTTCAGGTGGCTGGCGGTGAGGAGGAATGATAAAAAAAGGGGTGTCACTGCTGGACAACGGCGACTGGCCTTGCTGCTAATTGTCCATGGCTGTTACTGTTGAGGAGACAGAAAGGGAAGAAGACGTTGTTGGTGGGTTTCAGGGTTTGGTGGAGGCTTTGTTGGGAGGGAGATAAGACAGCTGATGTGGTTGGCCGGGAGAGGGAAGGACTTATGCGACTGAAAGTGGGTGGCCGAAAGAGGGTCTCTGGTTTCTTTGCCAAAGGAAGGGGGCGGCAACTCGGGTAAGAGAGAAGATCTAGGGAACTGGTTTCGGGGAAGATGATGGGGGTAGGTCTCTAGTTCAGAAGGCTAAGAGAGGGAGTTCTAGTGAGAGAGGGAAGACATAGATGGGAGCCGCGACTAAGAGCGTGTTTGACAGTGTGGTTGCGGGTGCTTTTCAAATAACTTTTTGTGCCAAAATGCATGCCAATGATGTTTTTTCATTTTTAAAAATCATTTTTGACATCAGCACATCAAAACGATCCAAAACATACAAACTATATTAAATTTTAGCAAAAAAAATTCAAATTTTTTGGGAACGCCGCCGCAACCGCGTTCCCAAACATGCCCTAAGTCGGGGTTGCTGCAGCTTTGGTGAGAGAGAGGTTCTGGTGGGGGGGGGTTGGGGCCTTTTTAGAGAAAATAGGGTTAGGGTTTTTTTATTTGCCCTTGATTTTTTTTATCTCTTAATTGTCTCTCTTTGTAAATTTTTCTTGCCTAAAGTGCATATGCTGGTGGTTCACTTATATAGAAAATCTCTATACGTGATATTTAAAAAAATATTGCAATAATTATTGCAGAGATTAACTTCTATAACTAGCACCAACAAATTCTATATATATGGTATTTTTATATTGTATTGATTATTTTCTATAACCAGCACGAGTCAAATCCTATATCTATGGTATTTTATATTGCAGTGATTATATATGATTCAGTAATTATCTCCTTGATATATTGCTTCCTTAATGTTAGCCCTGATGATCTATTTTATCACCACATGTAAACCCTTATTTATTTTTTTATTATTTTTATTTTTGAAAATTTATCAAAACATGGGTAAAAAATTGGGTAGTAACAAGAACTACAATAACCATTTGACTTTAACCAGTCAAATAACCTTCAATGCAAGAAATTTTCTTGTTCCACTTTTAGTTTAGTTTTATAACCATTGTTCCTAACACTTATTCTTTATAGAAATTCATGATGTGCACTTTATTCCAAGAGGTGCTAGATGACCAAGAGGAACCATATAAGGGAGGCTATTATCATAAACAAAGTATACTACGCCGTCTTAGAGTGGCTAAAGGAGGAAAAGGTTGTTGTGGAGGCCAAACTAAAAAGCTTCAAGGTGGCCTATTTATCACAAAAGAAGCAAATACAAGACATTGTTCTTCAGTTGGGGTCCAATGATAAACTACTTTAAACCGATTATAATTACTCTAAAATAGGAGATCCTTGAAGTGAAGACCACCCAAGACGATCTAAAGCCAAACTTCTTGTTACCATGAAAAAAGTTTAAATTTCTCGGGCTTAGCTAGAGTCTTTAAAGAACTCTTATGGAGTATCCAAGAATTCTTTAAATGGTTTGCAGTTTTGACTGAGATGGTTAGACAAGATTTTTTTACCAAGTTCAACCTATATTTCTTCAATCAATCAAGGGGAATGAAGGTATACTTCAGTGCTGTCTTTCATCTAGTCCCGATACCTAATTTTATGGATGTGTTTCATGTTAGAGCTGTTGCTGCCCAACATAAGGAATATTAAGATAAGGAGCTCGAGCTACATATCTGAGGCTCTTTTCCCCATTCTATCTTTGCTCGTGTACATAACTCCGATCATGTGAGGTGTGTATATATATTATAAAATTTGATTCTTTTTTATTTGTATATTGACTTGTGTGTATGGATTTAACACCTATAGTAAAACTTCCACGCGGGGTTCAAGGATCTTATAATTTTTTTTTTTGAAATTTTATATAGATCCAACACCCATACTTAAAAAAAAGTCGAGGGAATTCCCTGTAAAATCAGTGTGGGTCCAACACCCATAGTAAACCTTTCATGCAAGATCCAATAGCCCTTAGGTAATTGATGAGAATTTGTATGGGTTTAATGCCCATACTTAGAAAATTTTTTTTATCAAATTTAAACTTTGTTTAACCTTAATAAGATTTAAAAGGGATCTCGCCCCGATAGAAAATCTTGGTTTCAAGTTATTTTTGTTAGTCTAGATGAATTTGTAGTAGATTGTTAAGAACCTTATAGGTAATAGGTGGAGATTGGTGTTGTTGTATCGAGAGGTTTCGAGTTTGACTCGTTAGGAAGTTTAGGGTTATTATCCTTAAAAGAGAAGAGTATCGTTGATGAGGCAGTTTACTTTATCATTGAAGAAATGTGTAATCACACTAGAAACACTGAGTCCGTCCCAGTTACTGAGGCAGTTTACCCTTGAAGAACCATGCATGACATAATCATGAAGCCCAATTCATAGGAAATGAAATGTTGAAGTAAGAAATCGGTAAAAAAATTACAAACAAAAAATTCAAAATTAAAAATAACAATTAAAAGAATGGAGGTTAAAATCAAAATAAAGAATAAATTAAAGGTCAACAATAAATTTCCACTTTGAGATTTAAATTGAAAAGAACAAAAACATTAACAAAAGGAAAACAAAAGAAAAGGAACGAGGACAAAAATGAAAAAAAAATATATTATCAACTTGGATTGAAGAGTGAAATTAAAAATAATGAAACTTTTTAACGAAAAAAATAAAAAATCATAAGAATAAGGATTAAATTGAAACACCAATACATGATTAAAAAATCTTGAAAATCATAAATGTAAATAAAAAAACTTATGCATGCATCCAATTAAATAAATCATGAACTATTGTGTAAATAAATGAAAAAAAAATCATTAATGATAAATAAAAATGTAAGTGGAAAAATTGAGAGACAAATCAACATATTTAATATTATAACACAAGCTATTTAACTAGTTGTGTTTTAATACATTTCTTTATTAAAATTAATTTATAACAGAGATTGACACATATATAAAATTTATTTATTAAAACTAAAAATAATATTATACAATGCTGCACATACTCAACCAATTAAAAAAAATATTTAATCTAAACAAATTACATTAAAAAATTACAGATGAGTCATTCTAAGTTCTTAACAAATTAAACACACTCAATATAATTAAAAAATAGTTGCTATTATAAAAAAAAGGCTAAATAAACACCAATAAAAATCATGGAGAAGGGGTATTAATTAAAATATTAATTTAATTTTCTTAAAAAAATACATATAAAAACATGTATTAATTAAAAAAATTAAAAAAAGGAAAACATGAGGCGAGGCCATTCGTTTGGCCCAAATAGAAAGGGCCCGTGCACGGGCCTGTATTCTTTTTTTTTTTTTTAAGTTAAAGGGGTGGACGACATATGTTTTCTCTTAAAAAAGACAACACGTCGTTTGAGATCCCAGAATCCGACCGCTGTGGTGGCTGGAAAAATAAGGTCCATTGTTGTTTCCATCATAGTTTTAAACCCAGCCTGACCCGATGGGTTGACCCGGGGTTGGAACCAAGTCGGGTTGAAAAAAATAGAGAAAGTCAAAATCTAGGGTGAGCCGGCAACTCAGTAAGACTTTGTCAAAAACCCGGTTGCAACATGTTAACTATTGTTTTTTTTTTTTACTAAAACGACGTCGTTTTGATCTTTTTAAAAAAATTAGAATTGACTCGAGCGACCCTGTCAAAACCCGGAATTTGGCCCTTGGGTCAGGTTTAAAAACTCTAGTTTCCATCTGAAAACCATTTTTCAAACTTTTGTTTTTTACTCAAAACACTTAGGAAACATCCGAGGAACCTTATTAAACCAAACCATGGCCTCCAAAAGTGCAAAAAACCAACCCAAAACCTGAAATCAACCCGAAACCAAAAATTTTCCCGAGTTCAGATATATTTTTATTGGTGTTTTCATGGTAAGAAAAACATATAATTTTAACCCGCTCGTTATATAGAACTTTTTGATATAAAAGGTATACATTTTGGTGGCCTAAAGTTTTTCCATTGATAACTTTATCTCTCTAAGATGGAATGCAGTGATCCTTTTTTCTCTTTTTCATAAAAATTTTTTTAAAAAAAAGATAAAAGAAAAAATAAGTTTGGTATCAATTTTTTTTTGAAAATTATAGGAATCGAAAACCTAGTTGCTTAAAAAAATGAGGGATGAATATGAAATACATATTGCATACCACCACTGATTTTATCTCATTTTATCATTTTTGTCCCTTTTCTTTTGATCAATTCTCACTCCTAAAAAAAACAAGCAATTGAGTTCTAATTTGGGTTAAAAAAGCTTAATTATACAAAAATAAATAAATTTTGGAGAATAAA
>Ga0325414_1005276_pt1 | contig 13633 bp, 4 predicted proteins | sample PopdelMetagenome_8_FD_206183 | JGI IMG/M metagenome (GOLD analysis project Ga0325414, IMG submission 206183) | Populus deltoides microbial communities from Bellville, Georgia, United States - Leaf-PdKOR-R3 | ecosystem: Host-associated > Plants > Phyllosphere > Phylloplane/Leaf | place: USA...
TAGGTTTGATGCAAACTAAATTTATTAAGATAGAAATCCAAGGAGATTCCATGTGCTCTAAAAGCTCACTTTTCCCTTAGTATTTCAAGAGTTTGCGACTCGTAAATCGCAAGGAGGAGGGACAAAATTTTAAAAATCGAGGGTGCTTTAAAAACTCTTTTTTTTGTCTTAGTGTTTTATACTCTCACGGCTCGTAAACTATGGAGTAAAAAATTGAAATGTCCTCGATTATAATCAAGGCTTCTTTCAAGGATATGTGCAGATTTATTATTCTTAGAAAATTATTTTGGATATTTACCACTCCGGGTTTCTTTATCCAAATATTAACAGTGAATAATAACAAATTATTCCCAATAATATTTTGGATATTCGTCCTTTAAGGATTTCTTTATCCAAACATTAGCGGTAAATAATAGATGAATTCCTTCCAAAATAAGATTTTTATATTTTTTGGAATATTGGCCAATACCCTTTGGAGTTTTACAAACATGTTGTAAAATCCAGAAATGCAAGAAAATAATTTTTGGTGTGTTTAAGAAATCCATGCGAAAACATATTTTCAAAACTTCCAATATTATTTTCTATAAAAAAAACGTTCCAAACATGTTAGGGTATTAGCCGTATGCAATACACAAGAAAACATTTTTATATTTTGTCAAAACACGAACAACAAGATTAAACACAAACATCACAATTAACAATATATATATATATATATATATATATATATACCCATCTATTCCAAAATTCACAAAAACCTAAAACAGTTCACACTAATTTGAATTTGAAGCCTGAACGAGCCTAACCCATCATTCTCTAAAATAAGACAACAAGGATGTATGCACGAAAAATTAACAAAAGTTCTGAAACTGAAATTATGACAGGAACCGTGACTCACACCCCTTTACTCCTTTCCTAATCATGAGAGCTGCCACACTCGTTCCATGCAAAAAATAGAAAAATATAACCGAACAGATGGGTGGGGGATGATGAGGAGCTTTAAAGCTCACAATTCCTCACATACACACCCATTTAAAGGAAAAAAAAAGGCCCGCGGCACTCACATACGCACCCCTTTAAAAATCACAGTCATGAACGAAACAGTAGCAAGCTTGCAACTTGTTGCCAAAACAAACAAAAACGCACGTCCCAGACAAGAGCATAAACAAGTTTTTTTTATATATAAAAAAAACCAATCAGCAGACACCAGCTTTGAAATATTGCAAGGAAGGAGAAACTAAAACTTATACCTGCAAATCCTGCTTGTTTTGAATGCCAAAGATGACGTACCAGCCGATGGGCAAAGCTTCTACCTTCTCGCTTCTGTTAACCAACAGAAGGACTCCTTTTCTTTCCTTTCTCCTCTCTCTGTTTTGGTCTTCTATGTTTCTCCCGTTTCTCTTCTTTCGTTTCTCACACTTTTTTTTCTCTGCCTCTGCTCTTTTTTTTTTTTTTTGTGTCTTTCCCCGTTTTAGTCAAGGTCTTCCAGTAACCCCCGGATGAAAGAAAGCCCCCTTTTTGCTTCTCCTCTCTGTTTTTGGTCTCTCTCTCCCTCCCCTTTTCTCCTCCTTTTGTTTCGTCCGCTCCCTCTCTTTTTTTCTGTAACTTTGTTCCTGTGAAGACTTTCACAATCAAAAAGATGAACCCCTACTCTCTGTGTTTTTCCCTTCTCTCTCTTACCGCCTACCTCTCTTGCGTTTTTTTCTTTCTTTACTCGTTCCTCTTCCCCTTGTTTTGCCTCCATCTCCTCTTTTTTTTCTTTCTCTCCTCTCTTTTCTTATTTTTCTGCTCTCTTTTTCTCCGGTTTTCTCCTTTTTTTATGCTCTTTCTCTCTGTATTTTTCACCCCCCTCTCCTTTAGGTCAGCAGCCGAGGCTTTTATATAGCCTATACACGACTTTATTTAGGAAACAAATATTACATTAACTCTAGGGTGTATTCTTGGGTGAGCAGAAATAGAAAACCAGAATGTTTGATTCTGATTTTGTGAGCAGCAGTGATTTCTTTCCTAGTTAGAGGATGGTATGGCTCTTTTCTTTCCTTCCATAGGGCTAGCTGCTCCCTTTGAAATGAGGCAACAAAAACATGGTCTTCAGCTCCAAAAATCAGGCGTGATGAGAAAGGAAAACAGCAGAGAAAAAAAAGGAAAGAAATCAGATGGAGGGTGCAGCTGCAAAGTCCTATTTTCCTTATTCGGTGTGGTAAAAATCCTGTCATTTATGATGATCCAGCCCCCCTCTCCAGCTTTCAATGTCATTCTTCAATTCAATCCCTCAATTTAGCACATTTCGATTCAGTCTTTGGTCCAAAAAAATCCTTCGAAACAGTCCCGCAAACTTGGGCAAAAATCCTTCTCACGGTCAGGAATCCCTGCTTTCAACACTAGATATTCAAACGAGAATATCTTGAGTTTTTGATATTGAAATCAAGTGATTCAAAAGGCCCAAATTCATCTACGTGTCCCGGACTACAACTTTGATGAAGGATTCAAAGTGAGATAAATTCGTTTTGAATAACAAAATTGCAACCAAACTCGGCTGAAAACCTTTTCACGGCAAGATTCTATGTTTTTATGCTAGATTTCAAACAGGAATATCTTGAGTTTTTGATATCAGAATCAAGCAATTCAAAAGCTCAAATTCATCTATGTGTCCCGGACTATAAATTTGAAGAAGAAGTTGAAGTGAGATAAAATCATTTTAGAGAACAAAATCTACTAGTAATCTAGTTGGTCAAAAAGGTTCTTGATCTGACGATGCTGAGCATCCGAATCTGACTGAGAATTTGTCCTAAGAACAATGATTGCTAGGACCTAATAAAGGTGTACGTCAATTTTTTAACATATCTTGAGTGACAGAATATACCTAGGATGGTCAGATATCGTACGAAACCGAATCAGAATCAGAGCCTAAGTTGGAACAAAAAATTGCGACAACAGCAGACTCATTTTTTTAATGCAAATTCTGAGGAATTTTTTCAATTTTAAAGACCATATAAAAAAGAAATGAATTTGGCATTATGAAGACTTCTGATCAATCTAAGAAAACCTGACGATTTTTGCAGCAAAGGGGAAGGATAAAGAGAGCAAAAAATAGCTCAAACAGGGTTTCGAAAAAATATTTCTTTCATCTACTTTTTTCAATCTTCCAGCAAACATGGGGTCCAAAAATAAGTAACAACAACCATGTAGGATCATAAAATAAGGAATCGAGCACTATAGTAACCTGAGGTAGAAATAAGAGTGTTAACAGATTTTGCAAGAAGATATACCTACTATATTGAGTATGTTAAAAAGATATTTTTCTTGTCGTAGCATAAGACTCGTACTGGTAGGATAAACCTCAATCCCTAAGAAATAATGAACAACTCAAAAATACCAAAGCTTAAACTCTAACCTCAGTAATTAAATCAATCGGTGACGTAAAACTGAATTGCTTCTAGTAAGAAAAATATTATCAATGTAAACTAGAAGATAAAAGATATCAACACTCGTAGATAAGATGAATAATGATATGTCAACCTTAGAAGCACGAAAGCTAATAAATAAAATATAATCACTCAAGCGAGTGTACCATGCCCGAAAAGCTTGTTTCAAGCCATATAAAAACTTATGTAATCGAAACACATGAGAGGAAAAGGTAGAATCAACAAAACCTGGAGGTTATTGCATATATTCTTCTTCATCAAGTGTCTCATATATATATATACAGTGGCTTGCTTAATGATAGATCTAAAAGTCTTAAAATAATCAATACCTTATTATCAAGTAAAACGTCTAGCAACCAATTAAGCTTTATAGTTCTCAATGATGGCATCTACATGATATTTTATCTTGTACACCCAATTGCTACCAATAACATTCATCAAAGGATGAGAAGAAACCAAAAACCAAGTGCCATTGAAACGCAACACCTGAATCTTATCCTTTATAGCATCTTGCCAAGCCTCATACCTGTCAGCATCAAAAAATATAATCAGTTTATAGGCATGAGGAGAGAGTACTTAAGAGATAGGGTTGTTAGACAAAGCTGAAGAAGCCATCAGATTTGCTATCTTTGACAACCGTTGATGAAGAACCATATGATGTTGATGAACCATAGAACAAGAGGCAAGGAAGGCCAAACTTGTATACTATTGTAGAGGATAAGATGAGAGGTCAAAAACCAAATTTAACCCAGCAGGAGATTCAGATCGTGATGCTGGACTGGCAACAACAAATCTAGATGAAACAATAGTAGAACCAAGAGAACTAGCAATATCAGACCTGAAAAATTATAACTCTGAAAAAGAAAAACCTATATCTAGAGAATGATTATTAGATAAACAAGCATATAATGACAAAAGGGCAAAACTAGTAGGCTGTTTGAATATAGAAGAAATGGTAGGTAGTATATGTGGTGGAGAGGCCACAGGTGTAATGCAATAAAAAAATAGAGAATTAAGAAAATTAGACAAGTAGGTAATAGTAATATAACGAGGAGAGGTGTTGTGGGGCTATACCATCTATTCAGATTTGTCAAAAGGAAACACTTATTTATGAAAACGAATATGACGAGGAAACATTTGGAAAAAGGAAATACGTTGAGATATAAGGTCAAGATAATAATAACCAAGATGAGAGTAACTATAGCCTAAGAACACACATGGAGAGAAACGAAAATCCAATTTATGAGTATGATATAGATGCAGAAATGGAAAGCAAAGACACCTAAATGTATGCAGAAATTCAATATTATAGGTAGTCCATCAAAGATAAAACACAACAAACCCCTAGCAATTTAAGACAAAACCAACAATGCAGCCTACCTTAGGTAGAACGCTTAAGAGGTGATAATACTTTTCTTTTGCATAACCAGTCATGTACCATAGAATCTCTGCTGGCCAGTTAGGGTTCCTAGTGACCATAACACTAGGTAGCGACTACTTTAACGAGACCTTTCTTCATTAAAGAACAAGATGCTAGAAATCTATTATTTAGCTTTTAATAATGATTTTAAGGTCGTCGCGATGTCGGGTGTGATAAATATTGGATAAGTGAGTCCAAACAATTAGTGAGAGATAATAACTATTATACATGCTAACATACATTATAAGATATGTGATTATGATTGTATAAAACAAGGTATATAACAAACAAAGATATTCCAAAGGTCACAAACAGATGATGAACAAAGGGGGTATGCATGTCAAAATAACATATCATATTACTGACATCCTACTTGTCAACTAAGAAACATATATAATCATAGGGGGATCAATTCATACAGTACTGACATCCTACTTACCAGCTAGGAATTAGAATACCATGTGCACATAGGCAAACTATTCTCTATTAACATGGAGCAACTAACTACCCTTTATTTGAAGTTTCTGACAACAGTCTAAATAGGGTAACAAGAATCATGAGCTTAAATGAACAAATAACATTGATAAAGAATTCATGGTTTATCATCAAAATTCACTATGCAAGCATGATCACATTTGAATAAATATAAAGGATATGTGGACTGTATTTAAATCAAACAGGCATATGATGAGTATTTAAGAAGAAATAATAATAATAATAACAATAAGTAATCATGTTTATATAATTAATAATAGCAATAATACTCATCATTTCATACCAACACACATATACAATGCATAATAAAAATTATTCCACTCACCTATAAAATAGAAGCAAATCGAACAAAATACTCAAAACTGAGACAAATAAATCACTAGCATTTGACCAGAGTAGTATCTGCAGAACCTAAATGAATAAATAAGAGATACTAAAAAAAAAACAGATCGAAGAAGAAGTCTAAACACTAAACATACTAAAACATAAATGAAAATGCTAATCAACCGATCGACCGCCTCTTCATTTGTTCGACTATTTAAAATAAAACAAACCTACCTCACAACTGTTTCTCCAACCGGTCCACAAACCATAACCCAAACGATCGACCGCATCTTATATCCAACAACTGATTGATCGGTTCATTTATATCGGTCGACCGCTTGATCGAGAATCCTAGAGAATCTCAACTTGCAATCTATTTTGATCTTACCCAATCTTAACAACACATTCAACAACATAAAAATAGTTCTATCCCAACCCTATACAGTCCAGATACATATTATAAAACATTCTAACAAGTTCTCCACAATTGATTCCATCAAAAACATCAAAATCATTCTAACCCCAAATTCATTCATCGAGCCCTAGCATGCCAAAATTACTGTTCATAATCTAAAAATTAAAGAGTTAAGGATGATCTTACCTTGTTACCAGTCCCAAATAGCCCCAAACCAAAAAGCCTTCACGCCCAAGCTTAAGGAATTGTCTAGAGAAAACTCCAAAAGTCATACTACTTGTTTAAACGTTGTTTCTCTTTTACTGTACTGGATAACTTTTAATGTTCTTTTTGTTATTTTAGAAAAAAATATTTCCCAATGCTTGGGTTATGGGCTGTTTTAGGCTCACAATGGTCTTGAGGCCTTTTAGGCCCTAAGCCACAACCTGGGTCTTACACTTAAGTTTGTTATAACTAATAGGTTAAGGTCTTATTCTTATATCATCAGCTCTTAATTCCTTATAATCAATGGTTGAGGCTTATCATCCAATAACTATAGTTCTTTGGTTCAGGTAATCGCTGGCTAGGTTATTTTCAACTTGATTTTAGCTTTCTTAGGTTATATTTAATTTTGATTATGGGTTTAATGATTTTTACCCTCCGAGTTCGCATCAATTAGTATCAAAGCAAGACTCTAAAATCAGGTTTTATCTATTTATGTTGTTAGGTTTTTTATTTCAACTTTACCCTATTTTCTAGTTTTCTCTATGTTATTGATTTTGTTTTTACCCTAGTTTTTATATCTTGAATCTAGCTTATTCTCTAGTTTAGCTTGATGTTGAGTTTTCTTTAAAATTTATATAAAAAAAGAAAAGAAAAGGAAGATCAGAATCGCAAAATCAAAATAATATTTCTTGCAAAAATAAGTCAACATCCAAGCAAGTAGATGATTTCAGGTCGAATCTTTTAATGGAGGGGGAATGATGAGAATTATCAAACAACACCACATGATCCATTACATATTCCAATTCGACCTATTACAAGGTCAAGAGCTAAGAAGGTTAAAGGAAACTCAATGGGTTAATTCAAGATATTTAATTTTATTTTCTTTAAAACTTGCAGATTCAACTTATTTTCATATTTACACGTGAATTGGGCTTCTTATCCTAATGTTCAGTTTTATGTTAATGCCCATAACTTTTGATCCGAGCGAAATTTTGTTAAATGATTCTAAAGGCCTTGTTTTCTATAGGGTTAAAAGTTTATAATGATCAGACATTAAGAAGACCTTGCAATAAAGACAAAAATCTACTATACGAGAATTGCATTAGTTTTCTAATTAATTTAAGATTCTTTTTTCTATTTTATTTAGAACTTTTTTGTTATTTTTCCAACCTTGTTTGGAACATTTTACCTAGTATAAATATGATTATTTATCTTATATGTAGGTTTTAATTAATTGGAGATGGGTTGATTATTAAAGAAATAAAACTTGTGTGAGAGAGTTTGCTCTTACTCTTGGTTCCTCATGGAACTTTTTCGAAAACTTATCAAAAATCATATCTTTGTGACATTCATGCTTATACCTATGGTTTTTGGTTTGTTATAACCGATGGGTAAGGGTCCTATTCTTATACCTTCGGTTCTTGGTTTGTTATAATCAACAATCGAGGTTTTTCATCCAATAGATATGGTTTTTTGGTTCAAGTAATTACTTGATCGAGTTCAATCTTGATTATGGGTTCAAGGGTTCTTACCCTTTGGATTCACATCAATTCTTGTTTTACAAAGATAATCAAATGTGATAATGAAAAGAATTCTATCAATTTTGGTTCCTAAAAGAGAAGAGTTTTACGGTTGGTTTTTTGTGTACAAGTCTTGCTAAATGTATACTGAAGTTAAGTTTTATTTGTATAGTTCTAGTATATACTTAGTATGTATGCTAGGTTTCTATTTTAATATTTTATCCAAGTTTATATATATTTTTAGTAAGCATGATAATCTTTTGTTATGATTACAAGTTTATGATGTTATTATTATTTTACTTGATTATAAACTAAGTTTTTTGTTCATTAATTTATCTAATAATTATGTAATTTTTGACAACAGGTTATTTATAAGGTATTAAAACGGTAAGACCATATCAGCAATGACCTTGTGAAATTAATGTCTTACATCTTATTACACCGTTATTTACTAAGAGTTCTTATGCTTTGAGATCAAGTAATATCTTGTATTACCATTAGAGGCAGTGTTGTTTTGCACAAAACCTCCTTTTCCCCCATGCTATATATGCCTGTGAGAAACAGGCCCCTCATGCAAATATTTATGTGGTAATTAACAAGTTAAGCTGTCAACCCGAGTTTAAAGAAAGGATTAAAAAAAAAAACTGAAATGATTTTCCGAGTAATTCACGATCCAAATGTTTAACAATCGAGAGAGATAATTGCTAGGGGTCATTTGTTTGTTCCATTCTCTGTTGAAGCTTTGAAATAGTAGTTAAAAAAAAAGACTGGACAGCTGTGTTCCACTTCCTCAGAATAGCATATCCTAAGCCCTAACTTATCGTTTCTTTTTTTCTTTTTCGAAGCTCCTTGCATAGCCAGGGGTGTCTGGCTTGAAAGTTCGGTAGCTTTTTTAATATATATACACACATACCGAACTTTCAAGCCTATATATATATAAACTTTTATTGGATACCACTAAAAAAAGCTTGTATATATACTTTTATTGGTGGTATCCGATAAAAGTGTATATATATATAGGCTTGAAAGTTCTGTAGCTTTTTTAATATATATATATACACACATGCACGCACGCACTCTACCGAACTTTACCGAACTTTCAAGCCTATATATATATATACAAGCTTTTTTTAGTGGTATCCAATAAAAGTGTATATATATATAGGCTTGAAAGTTCGGTAGCGTGTGTGTGTATTTGGCTTAAGTGAGATATAATTTGTGCTTTTAAAAATACGGTACACCTCCAAACCATACACACGTTGTCTAGTAATCGGTTACCGAGCGCGTGATAAAGCTGTTTAAAATAGATCAGTTTGAGTAATACATACGAGGCACAGCAAAGCTGTGCTCATTTAAAAGTAAAACCTCGGAGAAAACAGAAAGGGCATCCATAATTAGCGCGAAGGTTAAAAAGTAGTCTACTTATAAAAATGGCCAGCCAATTGTAAGCCTTTGCAATCTAAAATGAGCTCCAACATAGCAGCTCGGAGCAGCAAAGCCCTTCACATAGCCATGTATCCATGGTTTGCCCTAGGTCACCTTACTGCATTTGTCCATTTCTCAAACAAGCTTGCAGAGAGAGGCCACAGAGTCTCTTTCTTCTTGCCAAAAAAAACTCAATCCAAGTTTGAGCCTTTCAATCTTCATCCTGATCTCATAACCTTCATTCCTATCACTGTCCCTCATGTTGATGGCCTCCCTACAGGCACCGAAACAACTACTGATGTTCCCTTCCCTTTGCATCCTCTTTTAATGACTGCGATGGATCTCACAGAACATGTCATCGAGGACCATCTTCGCATCCTTAATCCTCACTTCATCTTCTTTGATTTTACTCATTGGTTGCCGGAGTTGTCACGCAAGCATGGTATTAAATCTGTGCATTTCTGTATCATTAGCCCAGCTACCATTGGTTATATGTTAAGTCCTGAGAGAAAACTTGAGAGCTTGACAGCAGCTGATTTGATGCAGCCTCCGCCGAGTTTTCCCCCGTCATCAATTAAGCTGCGTGCTCATGAAGCTCGAGGAATATGCGCTGTTACTGTAAAACAATTTGGAAGCAACATTTCATTTCAGGAACGCAATATATATTCTTTAAGTCAATGTGACGCTATTGCCTTCAAAGCTTGTAGAGAGATGGAAGGGCCTTATTCTGATTATATTGAGGACCAATTTGGCAAGCCTGTGATTCTGGCAGGTCCTATCGTGCCAGAACCACCGAACTCAGTCTTGGAAGAAAAGATTGCCAAAATGTTGGATAGCTTTAAAGCTGAAACTTTGGTATTCTGTGCCTTTGGGAGTGAATGTATTCTTAAGAAAGATCAGTTTCAAGAGCTGGTTTTAGGTCTTGAGCTTACAAGCTTGCCCTTTTTCGCTGTCCTCAAACCACCTATTGGAGCTGAAACAATCGAGTCAGCCTTGCCAGAAGGGTTCGAGGAGAGAGTTAAGGGAAGAGGACTTGTTTATACGGGTTGGGTCCAGCAACAGCTGATCTTGAGGCATCCTTCTGTAGGATGTTTCGTGACCCATTGTGGATCTGGGTCGTTGTCAGAGGGTATGGTAAATAAGTGTCAATTAGTCCTCTTGCCAAATGTTGGAGACCAAATAATCAATGCAAGAGTAGTGGGTGGAGATCTGAAAGTTGGAGTTGAAGTCAAGAAAGGTGAAGAAGATGGCTTGTTTACAAGACATGGTGTCTGCGAGGCAGTGAAAGCTGTGATGGATGATGATAGTGAAGTGGGGAAATTGGTGAGAGCAAACCATGCAAAATGGAGAGAGTTTTTGTTAGGCAAAGAGCTTGAAAACTCTTATGTTGATGGTTTTGTCCACAAGTTGCATGAACTGCTGGAGTGATCCGGTTTGATGAATTGAACTGTTTTTGCCTCTATTTTTTTTTCCCCTCCCATGTAAACATGGCTACATTATGCAGAGGCACGCAGCTTATGGCTAGAAATATGCCTTACCTTAAATGCTATGCTGTTATAAAACTGGGTAATTGGTGTTAGTTTAATATTTCTTGAATGTAATCGGTTGGTTACATGTTTTATTATTATATTTATTATTAATAAATATTTAATTTATCTTTTATGTTTATATTTTTTAATATCTCATTAACACTGTAAAATTTTAATCGGGGCCTTATGACCAGAAAACTTTATTTCTTTTTTATTTTTAATGTCAAAAATAAATATTTAATAATTAAAAATCTCTTCCCAATTATTTACTTTTATTTGATTTTATTATTATTCAGGTTTTCTCAAACATCGTAAAATTTTCTAATTGAAGGTTTACAGAAAAATAATAATATTGAAGTCTTATTTTACAAAAACTATGTAATTAAGTATGTATGTGTATTGATGTACAAGGGGATTATTAATTTATATATAAGTGAGAACTATGTGGTTTTTTAAGTATATTATCTTACAAATTTAATGAATTATTAATTTACCCAAGTTGAGACTATTAAAAAAATTTATTTAATCAATATTATTAATTTAGAGAGTAATATTTTATCAAGGTTATAATATATGCATTATTTAAGTACGATTACATGCATACCTGTTTATATCCGTTACCATTACCAGGAAGAAAGAAATCATGCACAGATTTTGGGGTATATATCCTTGAGGAGGAAAGGACTTCCCTACCCTATTTTGGGGTATATCTAAATCTACTGCCAAATATAACCCAAAGACAGAGTTCTATATTTATGATTACTGGTGAGCTCCTCTATGGCAATTGCCTAACTTCTTCTATGTCTTTATTCCTGGCTAGGCATATGCAACATTCCTGTCAATATCATAACACAAATATAAGAAGAAGAAAGAAGAAATCATTAGGAAGATGATCATCCATGGCTTTTCAGCTCATGCTCTGATTGCATGCTGATAAGGTAGTTTAGCTACGTGTATTTTCAAACTAGGACTTACCGGATCTGCGCTTGCAACGGTAGAATCACAATCAACACTGTTGCGAAACTCCGAATCCGTGTCCACAGCTTTGTACCTCCGGCTTGGTAGTCTGGATATTTGGTCATCGGACGCCCCTCTCTCGGCAGACCCCATGCTCATGTTGTAACCAATGACAGTGCTAATGAGAAATATGGTGATTTTGATTCTCCTTTTGCTTTCCCTATAAAATAATTTGTTTTTTTAATAGCAACTTTTGTGACATTGGCTATTCAACTTGAAGGCAAAATCCAGGATAAAAGGATTTGCAATGACACGTCATTATTTATTTTATTTTATTTTAATTTTTTTAATATAATTTTTTTGATATATACCAAGGAAATATATCCGTCAGAAATTTACCAACAGAAATATTCCTTTAATATTTCTGTTTGTATTTATCAATTTTCTACTAGTGTATAATATTACATTAATTAATCTAGAATAAAGATAAAATTTATGGAACAAAAATGCTTTGCAAATAAAATTATAAAGTTATTATAATTATGACATTCTTATTGCATCAAAACATTGTTTTTAAAATGTTCATAATTGATATTCTCTTAAATACTAGACATTCATTAGAACTATAAAAACTGATACATATTATATTTTTTTTATTTATAAAAGGAAGCAGTTGTTTTCATAAGTTGAGGTATGAAGGATACCTAGAACTAATACATAGATGTTTATCATAAGACATGTACACTAAACTAACATGTATGAGAATTTCATATGGAAAGATAACATATGTCTATGGAAATGTTTACATGACAGTTATGTAAGTAATCCTTAGACTTGAGATCTCTAAGTCATCTTATATAAAAAAAAATGTTATGCTTTGATCCTGTTACATGTTATTTTAATTGAGGTAACAAAAGGGCACATATTGGGTATAACATGAACTATAAGGTACTTAAGTAATAAAAAGATGATTCATCACCTTAAGTGAATTAAGAAAAATGTTTCATTTATTCTCAAATAGTATTAACTGAGAAATCTTTGGTTAAGGTGAAATGAAATTTGAAAAGAGTTTCAAATCTTATTCAAACAATCAATTATTATTACGTAGAGAATAAATATGATTTAGCATGACAAACATATTTCATGCTTTAATGTTAAATTAGAATATTATTGATGAAAAGATATTAATTACACTGAGAAATCGGTCACTAAAAAGTTAAGTCAAACCACTAATGACTTTTATAATATTTTGGAGATCATGACATGTTTCTAGACAATACATCTGATCTTCAAATATAAATTAATCAAATTTTAAATTAATAATAAATTAAATTGTTTAATTTATTTAATTCTATTTAATTATAATTATAATTTATATTTGGGCCAACATATTAGAAACTTAATGAGTTATACACATTAAGAATCATTAGTCAAAATTAAATGAGATGATTTAATTAAGTATTACTTGATTAAAATATATTTTAAAAATTAAGGACTAGATTATAATTAATACATGGATTATATTTCTACTCCTAGAAAAATCAAGGACTTGATTGAGTTAATTTCTAAAATTATCCTGAATTAATATATGAATATTATTTAAGGAGCAAATTGATATTTTACCAATCTTTATTACTGGCAGCTCAGATATTTTTATTACTATATGAAGTCCACGTCGAACCATTTGTCTTTATAGGGTTTTTTAGATTTTCCTAGCTTTAAATAGCAAGTTATGCCTCTTATTTTATCAAAAGTGGTTGTTTGATAGATAAGAAAAACTACGTAAACATAAAATTAAAGTTAGTACTCTAGGCATAGCAATCCTTCTCTCCTAAATAAGAATTTAGAACATTTCTCACGAGTGGTTTTGTGGATTACTATTAGAGGCCGCTGGACAATTGGACATCTTGTGGTTTGCA
>Ga0325414_1005278_pt1 | contig 13631 bp, 9 predicted proteins | sample PopdelMetagenome_8_FD_206183 | JGI IMG/M metagenome (GOLD analysis project Ga0325414, IMG submission 206183) | Populus deltoides microbial communities from Bellville, Georgia, United States - Leaf-PdKOR-R3 | ecosystem: Host-associated > Plants > Phyllosphere > Phylloplane/Leaf | place: USA...
TAAAAAAACAAATTCCTGACAGAAAGCCTAGACAAGTCGATCTCGATTTCTATAACCAAAATCTAAAATGGTACGCTAATGTCTCTCTATAATAATCGGAATTAGGGTTTCTTTTTGTATTTTCTTTTGTTCATGATTTGGATTTAGGGTTTCCATTTCTATTCTATAATTGTAAACTCGTTCCTCGATGAAATTTTTTTCATGATTTTAATTGAATTCACTTATGAGCTTGATTTTTTTTTCTTACGATTCTAACTTGTTTTTTGTTGATCTATTGCAGTCTTCGCTTGCGGCAGCTAGAGCCGATAATTTTTACTACCCGCCGGAATGGTCCCCGAAGAAGGTACCGAAACCGGGCTCTATCGTATTGTAAATTAGTTAATTTCTGAGCAGAGAGGGATTCTGACATTGATTTTTCTTTTTTTTTGTCCTTTCAGGGTGGGTTGAACAAATTTCATGGGCAACATGCTTTGAGAGAGAGAGCAAGAAAGCTGGACCAGGGTATTTTGATTATAAGGTATGCATTGTGGTTTTGTCTCGAATTTTCATATTTTATGCACACATTTAGCAGAGGAAGTTGCCGATTCTAGTACGGGTTAGGATTGAAGAAATTCCATCAGTAAAAGATGTAATTTGACTAGAAAATGGAGAATATGTATGCTAAATCAAATGTTAGTTGTTTCTCTGCTCTAGTAACAGATCATGGGGTTAACTGAATAACTGAGGAAAACATGGATATAGAGCATTTCAGGTTAAAGAAATAATCTTGATTGGAAAATCCCCTTTTTTGTGTTGTTATCGCAATATATTCAAGATTTTTTCTTAGTCTAAATTCATCTAACTTGATGAAAGTTTGACAATGTTTCATATGAAATACGGAATTTTTGTAACCGTGAAAAGTAATAAATATATGGTGATGTTTGATTTGGGTTTATGGTGATGACTGGAGAGGGTGAAAATGAGAGCAAAATATAAAAAAAAAGATACTGTTGCCGAAGTTCTTTTTCAACAGTTTTTAACTGCTGATCACAAATTGATCACTATGCAGATGAAAAGCCTATATAAGAGGTATTTCAAATGTTTCTTAAGCTGCCCAATTTCCACTACCTTTAATTGTATGGCGTAATTTTCTTGCTTTTCAGGTTTGAAATGCCCTTCAATATATGGTGTGGTGGTTGCAATTCTATGATTGCAAAGGGTGTTCGGTTCAATGCAGAGAAAAAGCAAGTGGGAAATTATTATTCTACGAAGGTAACTCTTAACAACTGATTCCAAATGCTTCTGATAATTTTGCATGGAAAACTAGAAACACAACAAAGGAGCACAGTCTATGACCTGCACGTGTGCAACATACACACTTGCAATCATTAGCACACATATGTTCCTACATCTGTACACGCACACACACACACACACACACACACACACACAGTCCCTGCTGATATGTTATTCTTGCATACGCTTGATTTTAGTCCACGAAGGACATGCCATCTCCTAGCACCAAACAAGTTTATTCCATGGTGGTGTCTTGTATGTGTGAAAATGGTTCATTTACTTGCTTGTGCACTCCTGCATGTGTGCTTGTACCACATACACATAGGATACCGAGTCTGCTGGCATGATGTCCTGTTTATAGTTGTTTTTAAATCCTCAGAAAAGCTCATCTTCCAATCAATCTTGAAAGCTGATGGTCGCCTCGAAAGTCCGTGTGCATTAAGCTTAGTGATTCTGTGTGTTATTTTTATATAATTTTTATAAATCTCTTTTCTTAATGGCTTGTTCTTGCTTTCTTCAGATATGGAGCTTTACCATGAAATCTGCATGCTGCAAACATGAAATTGTTATCCAGACAGATCCAAAAAATTGTGAGTATGTGATTATTAGCGGGGCTCAACGAAAAAATGAGGAGTTTGATATTGAGGATGCAGAAACATTTGCTCTCCCTGCTGATGAAGGTTGGTATTTACTCTGATGAAATACTGCTTTGTAAGTCTGCATGGAATACCAGTCCGTCATTTCTTATTGGCCATGCAAACATAAACATTTTTTCCTTGACCCAACATCTTGACTTCATTCTTTTTTTCCAGAGAGAGGCAAGCTTGCTGATCCATTTTACCGTCTTGAACATCAGGAAGAGGATTTGCAGAAGAAGAAAGAAGCTGAACCCATTCTAGTTCGTCTTCAGCGAGTATCGGATGCCAGGCATTTAGATGACTATTCCCTCAACAAGGCTCTTCGTGCCCAAATGAGGAGTCAAAAGAAAAGAGTTGCTGAAGAAGAGGCCACTTCCAAGAAAATGGGTCTTGGCATACGCTTGCTTCCGACAACTGAAGAAGATGCTGCCTCTGCAGCTCATGTGAAGTTCTCTTCCAAGTTTGACAAAAATAGGAAGGATAAGCGAGCATTGATCAGTGCTGATTCAATTTTTTCTGGGTCATCTGGTTCTTCCATGTCCAATAAGAAACGTTTGGAGCTAGAATCCAAGAGAAGGAAAATCAGTGCCTCTGCAGCCTCTAATTTGCTAACGGGGGGATTCAAGCCATCATCGTGGTCACAGGGTACTGTTTCTGGCAGCAGGCATAAGCAAAATTCCATGAGTGCCAGACTTTTTTAGCGATGGTTCCCCGATGTTATGAAAGAGCCGATTCTTTTCATCTTAAGGCTTTAGATCACCTTGTTTGGATAGGACTTTTTTTTTTGGGGCCATCCTTTGCCTAGTGTAAATGGCTCTGGATCTTTGTACAGACGAACTTACTGCTTGGTTTGTCTTTTTCTCTCCCCTGGCCTCTCTTGTCTAGGGATCCGTATATTGGATGTGTAACCAGTGTTGTGTGCGCTTGTTTCAATAGTGAAATGAAATGACAGTGTTATCAAAAGATTTCTGGCTGTCTTCCCTCTCCCACCTCATTTGTTTTACGATCAACTAGCGTATATTTCATTTTTATTGCATTTCTAATGGTTATTAATCCGTGTCATCCTTCCCAAAATGATTCGTTGTATGCCTGTAAATTGTAATTTGAGGCCATTGTCATATTCTTTCTCCATTTGTCTTGGAAAGGGCAGGGAAGCCAATGTGGTAAGAGATTTTGAAACTCTTGCTTACTTCATTGGTTCATTTAATTGGCCATCTCCGTGCCTCAAAATGTTTAAAAGCTTTCTCTCTCCCCTGTTTGTGTTCAGCTTTGTGGGCACACCTGAACAGGTTTCAAACAAACAGCTGCTCTGGGGTAGATCATGTCAAAAAGAGTAATCAGCCATTGATAAAATACGCAGTCACGATATGGAATACTTTTCACTGATTTGGAGGGTAAGTTAAAATCTAAAAGAATCTAGGAAACCACAAAACATGAGATCACGCACAGAGCCATTTCATACCATTCCTTTTCCTGCATGCCACGCCCGAAGGCCCATATTTTAGTAGAATTTCTTCCATTTCCTCTCAATGAAAGAAGTTAGCAAAGAAAATTAAAAATCAAACAGGGACGATGACTTCCTTCTATCATCCAATACATACTACTCTCCCTGTGCACTATCCTATAATTGACAAAGGAAGATTTTTGGTCAGGCAGCAGTGTAGGGATACTTTCAAAAAACAGTTTCTGTCCAGTTTTCTGTGCGCTTTTATTCCCTCCAAGATTTGGTAACTGTATAGTTTACAGAATCCCTAAATGCAGATGTGCGTAGACACCGGATCAGGACAATAAACACTGCACGGACTTAATTCATAAATTCCGGATCATCAACTTTGCACAGTAGTGCTGCAAAAATAAAAGAAGCATGCAAACGAAGCAGATAGATATCATCATTTTAAATCTCTTCATCCATAATCTACTCTGCACACTTCTTTTTGGCTTATTTACCCGCTCTCCCCCTCAACCAAAAGAAAGAAAAGAAATGATCCTGCACAAGCACGATTCTTTGTCACAGAACAGCAATTAATGCAGCTTTAGCACCGTAACCGGCAACAAGGCTATGCTACACGGACTGTAAGCAGTGCACCTAACATTACCATAAGATCACGCAACTGAGCCAAAAGAATCAGATAAAATCAAGCGACCCTTATAAAAAAATACTCCATACAGTGATATGCCAGGTACGTGCTGTCAGTGATTGTTGTTGACTTTACTAGCCTAACATTCGTCTCCAATTCAATTTAACAGAATGAGGAGGCTTCTTTCTTTTTGGCTTCACGCATAAACAACACCACATACTTTCTCTTCTCACAGTTCTCTCCAATAATGGATGCTTATGGATAATGGAATTTGCAGATGGCAGAGGTCCTCTCTTTTCCGGGCTTTTAGCTTCAACAGGATCGCCTGATGAGCTGTCTCTTTCCTTGGCGTGCTTATTCGATCAATATTATGGTGCACCACTTTTCATCGTTATTAATTTTTCATGTTTGATTTCTACATTTATTTAATTATATTACTCCATTCTAATTATATGATCATCATCTTTGTATGTTTTTGTAGAGTTTTCCCATATAATAGTATGGTTTAGTTTATAACTATGTTAAACTCCCAGAAGAATATTGTCAGGAGATCAACCAGCAGCTTACAGAAGTACTTCAGGTTGGTTCGATCGATCTTCATTGTTTATTAGTTTGTCTATCTCTCCCTTCTCTCATGTTTCATGTTTAATTTTACATGCAATCAGATAATAGCTTTTGAAGTTGCAGGGATTAATTAATTGCAGAGATGATAACATCACCACCAATAAATTATGTTAATTGATTTAATATCATGATTTTATTGCATTTTGTAGGAATCAGATTTATTATTAATTATCGTATTGTTTAAATCTTGAATTTAAAAATAGACGTGTAATATGATGTTTGCCTCACATATTAATTAGATACTTAAATACCCATGGTTCCTTGCAATTTATATGGTATTTTTAATCTAGGATTAATAAAATTTCACCGTATATAATATGGAAGTATTAAAAAAAACGAATTAATAAAAAATGATTGATTTAATAATTTAAATATAAGCCAACCATGAGTGGTGTCAAATTATAATTAAGCCATGTTATCCTTAGTCTCAATTGATATACAAACTAATCCAAAGTTAATTTAACTATCAAACAAAAAAAATCATAGATTAGTCATGTTAATTCATTTTTAGAGTCTCCATGTTATCCTTTTCAAATACATTTTTAATAGATGGAATTGGAAAAAAAAAATAATAAGAAAGAAAAACATAAACATAAATATTATTAAATTAAATACAAACAAATAATTGTTTTCGTACCACATTCCAAGAAATTATAGCTCAAAACACCAACAGTGTAAAAAGTCTTCCAAACAAAAATCGATTCTTTCAATAATATAAATCAATAAAGAAGCAAGCAGCTGTATTACCATTTCTCATTAATAAATTATTCAAGATTGTCAATTAATATCAGTCTTCTCCGACCAATTAAAAATTAACAGCCTCCCGATCTTTATTAAAAAAAAAAAACAATTATGAAGGGAAAAAATATCAATAAACAACCACCTGGATATTGGGAGCAAAATTAGATAATCTAAAACCATAAAGATCCATTAAATAGCTAGACAATTTTTCTTATTATCAACCTATCAGTAGACAAGCAAAGAAACTGTGGAGGACGGAGATTTACCGCATGCATCATGACCAGTCGTTGTTGTTAATATTATTATTATATTAACTACTAGCTAGCTAGATAGCAGCCAATGAACAGGCAACTAAATGCATTAGGTTATTGCCTCGCGATATTTAGCAGCAGGCTTTTAATTTATTAGTCGTGGTAGCTGGTACGCGTACGGGAGCCACCCGCTGCTAATACCGCTTACACAACACTATTTGCTACCTTTAATGATAATCTGAGGAGACGACGACGGCGTAACAATTACTGCTTTAAATGCTCTGATCTGGGCAACCTGAATTCACTTTTCCTGATTTGTCACTTGTTTGTGTGTTTTGTAGTGTGGTTGCGATTGTTTTTCAAATAGTTTTTTGTGTCGAAATATATTTCAATGATTTTTTTTATTTTTTAAAAATTATTTTTGACATCAGCACATCAAAACGATCCAAAAAATACAAACCACACTCAATTTTAGCAAAAAAAAATTTAAAATTTGATGAAACGCAATTACAAACGCAATACCAAACAGATAAACTTCGAACTAAACGTGGATGTTATATTACTGTTCATAATTTCACTAGCACTCTCACTATCATTGTCATTACGCACACTCAAGCCAGTTTAAATGAACTTCGATTAATTCTTTTTATATATATATATATACATACGATTTTTATAAGCTTCGTCCTCTGAGTAAAAGTTGTTGAGAACTAGAAACAACATATATCCATCCATAGGATTCCAAGTGACTGGATCAATGAAAGTTTAAGATCCATTAAATGACATCTATATTTTTCACAAGCATTCATTTTTTATTTGAATTTTCTTCTATAATTTAATTCATAATAAATTTTACATCAAACTCACAAATGCTTGTATTTTTTAAATTATGCCAAGATCGTTAAAAGAAAATTAAAGAGAAATCTTTGTCTTTCGTTATCTGGAGATTTGGTATGAGCTATTACTTTACCTTTTTCGCTATTAATGGTTTAAGCCTGTGTGGTGTTTGTTATAGGAGTTCTTTGTTCAGGCAAAAATGTTTCTTGAACGGCAACTATCTGCATAATTGCTTGTTGTGTCCTCTATTTTTTTTTTTATAATAATCAAGTGTATTGATTAAAAGGTAGTCATTTAGAAGATAATCTCTGAAAAATTAAATCATTGTTTAGAGGAAAATAAGGAAAATAAAATGCATTACAAAAAAAAAAAGAAACATAATAGAAAAGAGAAATCAAATTAGTGATGTGTATTTATCCATATCTTAATATCATCTGCAATACAAATGAGGTTATCACCTATGTAGCTAAAATTAGATTCACTATACTTTAGCCAAAACGATAGTCCATGCAAAATCGAATAGAAACTGAAATCCTAATTTAGCTGCACCTTATTGAAAACCAGACAATTTTTTATAAGACAAACACTTCATGCTATGCCAAAGAAAATGAGATTTCAAGCCCGAAATTGAAATTTAGCATTTACTAAAGAAGGCTATGGATAAATTAATAAATTTAGAGTACGATGGATGCCCCAACATACTCTCCACCACTGTAAGAATTTTGCCTATAATTGCCAAGTACTAGAATAATGAAATAACAAATGATTTGAAGTCTCTCACTCTATTGCACAACATGGAAATATGCATTACTCTCTTGTAATAACCAGCATTTAAGATGAAAGTTACATATAGAAAATTAATTTTGAATCGCCAACCACATAATATATGTATTTTGGTTGGATCTATTTTAAACCATATAATAGATTTAAAATGACTAGACCCTCCAGAAACAAGTTTGTTAATAAGAGAACTATACAATTTCATGGAGTAGTTATCATCTTTGCCCAAGCTCCAAATCTTTCGATCCGAAAGGTGCACTCCTTCTAGAATAATTCATATTAGAGAATAATATAAATCATATCTTGAAACTTCACTTAACAACTTAAGTTTTTTGATTGAATTAGTTTTTTGACATGGTATTAAAGTTTTGATGACCAAACGGTCACGAGTTCGAATCTTATTATCCTCGTTTATTTGATAAAAAATCAAGTACAAGTTAATGTAGACCTATATAAATTTCTAATACAAAAAGCTTTAACTTAAGAAAATTTATTAAAACATAATATAAATTATATTTTAAAATTTTAACTAACAGTTTAAGTTATTTAATTGATTTTCTTACCATCCTCAATGCTAATAAAGCTTCAATGTCCGTATTCCATTTAACTTATATAGACGGGAGAATTGTAATTTTAAAAGCCTATCTCCCACCCAAAAATCCTCTCAAGAAAGATGTAGTCTTATCATTTCCCATCTTAAACCTAACACAATTTATAATTGCATCTGTTACCATTTTATTATCAAAGAATGGTAATCCATTTGCAAAATTGTCCTCTATGTTGTCTCTGCCTCTGCGTAGCTTGCTGCTGCTGTTTTGGTGTAGTGCTGTTCCTCTTTTCACCTTGCTGGATATTTCATCCTTTAGAGCTTTTAAATGGTATCGATCTCCTGGCATCCCTGCTGCTGTTTTGGTGTAGTACTGTTCCTCTTTTCTCCTTGCTGGATATTTCATCCTTTAGAGCTTTTAAATGGTATCGGTCTCCTGGCATCCCTGCTGCTGTTTTGGTGTAGTACTGCTCCTCTTTTCTCCTTGCTGGATATTTCATCCTTTAGAGCTTTTAAATGGTATCGGTCTCCTGGCATCCTGCTGCTGTTTTGGTGTAGTACTGTTCCTCTTTTCTCTTTGCTGGATATTTCATCCTTTAGAGCTTTTAAATGGTATCGATCTCGTCGCATATCGGGGGTGGGGGTGGTGTGTGGGGGGATATAATTGAGTTTTCACCAAGTTGGTAACCTAATAGTATATGGATTATGTTATGTGAATTTGTGTTGACTAAATATATTTCACTGTCAAAATGATAGTTAATGTATTTATCATGACTACTTGATTTACTTGAGCAATATTGTTGTGCTAGCCTTGGACAGTAAACAAGTCTTCCTCAAGTGTACTTAATGCTCGAATGTGTGTGATTTTAGAGCTTCGTTACTTTATCATTCATCAGGTATATATTGAATGATACATATGTTGAAGCACGAATTATTGATTGTTATTAGTTAGTCGAAACATCTATATACGTAGTTACAGTATCATTCTAAATGATGTGCAACCAAAATTCTGGCCAGTAAGGCTCCATTTTGTACTTCTCTTTTTTCTTCAAACAATATAATTAGATCAAATTTGAATCAGAGAACCTTAATCGCTTGAAAAAATGTGGAGGCCTACTATACTTGTATACAGTCATTGCATTATATATAGATCAACAAACTCATTATTTGTAGAACCCAGATCATGTCGTGCCATTCCAAGCTCATCTAGCATGAGCATTGATGATCTATCTATACATAACAACTGAAGAATTGCATAATTCAAGTAAACATTAAGCTCTGAACAGCTGTGTCTATCAATTAATGAGATATAACTTTCACGTCAGTGGAAAGAATACTATGTTGCTTGTTTATATAATTCAATATTTTAGATTTCTTCATGTTGCACTATAAGCAAGATCAAGATACAAAAGGTCATAAAGTTACTAGTTTCAGTAATCGCATCTAAGTAAGACCTTTTTTGATATGGAATTTAAAATCCATTTCTTCACAGTTCTGCTTCTTTCAATCATACTACTAGTCATGATACTGATCGCTGGAGCCTAATTGCTGAAAGAAATGGAAATCTGGCAAGGTACAAATGAAAATATATTTACCTGGGAGCCATTTGGCCGTGTTAAATTATCAATGCACTTGATGAAATGGTTCTAGAATAGAAGCTCTATGAAGATGCTGGATATATATATGCAGACTTCGAAGAGATGGAATTCTAATCTAGAGTGAGTCGATCGGTGAAAATTGTGGCTGATATTAGCTTTGTACAGAAGTAACAAACGATCTAGAATATTTATCTAGATATGGAGTTAGTAAATCTAGAATGATAGGCAGCTGTTAAACACTTGTGCAAGAGTGCCTTAAGTCGGTGCAACCTGGCTACAAACAGCCCGGGCACCCATTAGTTATAAATAAAAGCTTCTGCCTTGTATACTGCAAAGTCGTAGTATCTTGAGTTCTTCTTTCTATCCCACGGTTCTTCAATTTATTTCTCAATCCTTTTTATTCACAACTAAATTAACTAATTAAACACCTAAACCATCACACTAGCTACTTTCACCTTAACCCATAAACACTAAAATCTTTCTATTAAATCCCCCAACTACTCCCCAGCTAAGATCCTGAAGAGCAACTCTGTTCATTCTACACTATAAAATCCTATCAGGCTGTACCCCATACTGCTTCCTGGAAATTGCAAGATCCCGAAATAAACACCATATAAAGGCTTTTGGTTACCTGGGAACCACAGTTGAGGTTTTCTCGTACCCGTGAACCAATGCTGCTCTCCAAAAAAGCTTTCGTTAGACCACTATAAGCGCCTTTTTCATTCCCAGCAAAAAAATAAATGCTGCCTTGTTCTTTAACTAGCTAGTATATATATATATATATATAAGATAATAACTAGGTAATGTATCTAATTTAGTGTTTAGTGGCAATTGGTGTTTTGTCAAAATCTCCGGTTACCGAGAGAATTCTTTGGGGGATAAATCGTCACCATTTGTTACTCTAAGAAACATCAAAGTCCAAAAATGGACAACATTATTGAACATTGTGTTTAGCACAGCTATGTAAGTTGAAATATGTGGGAATTCTATCTTTACAGATGATTCCATTTCACCCCAGATTAGACATAAATATATAGAATAAAAAGCGTCTGAAATATTTACGCATGCATGCTTATTCAACTTTTCCCTGGATTTTTCTCTCTCGGCAACTGCTATTTGTCAACTTCATAACTTTGAAGTGATTTAAATTTTTGTACAAGAGAAAAGCAGGATCTACGTTGCGATTTTGCTGTAAATATTGTCGTCTTCACGAACATAGAAATTATGCTGATAAAAATCCCCCGAAAAATATCATGTATTCTATAGGCTGAACTTTCATGTAGCCTTTGCTTATTTTCTGATTCTAGCTATACTTGATTTCTGATTCGAGCTATATATAGTTCAACTATGCTGAACTCGTTTAGCACTGTTTAGTAACCTTTTTGGACAATTATCTCATAGCTGCAGGAAGATAAACAAAATATAGCAAATAAAATGAATACTGACACGAAATACACATACACGTTGCTAACAAAAACGAATGTGAAGACTTACACCTACATCTGTTAAAAAAAATTAGGGGAAGAGGTATTAGGGGAAGAGGTGGGTAGGGAAGCATGGTGGAAGACTATTCATTATATCATACTACTCTTTCAAGAGAAGAAATCTTATGGACTTGTACTTAGATTATAATACTTTTCATAACACATTTATTTTGTTTATAAAAAGTTCTAGATATTGAATAATCATATCATTGATTTTCTACAAACCTAAAATAACTAAAATTACTTTGAATGTAGGTTTCAAAATTAATTCTAACACAAAATGCACATACACATTGCTAACAAAAACGAAAGTGAAGACTTACTCATACATCAACCCAATTTGTAGAAATGCTTACTATCTCTGAAAGAAATTATAAAGTTTTTCATTCTCCTTCCACCATTTAGAAAAGGATTCAATGGACATGAGCTCAACTCTCTAAGCAAATCTTGTCGGTTCAACTAACACAAGGTTTTAGACACTTCAATATAAGCGATCATAGTCTCTGGCAAAAATGTGACTGGAGGAGAATTGGTTTCCATTGTCAATTGTGGTGGTGGTCTTGAGAATTGAAATGGGATTTTGCTCATTGGGATTTGGCATGTTCATGAAAGCTGAATTAGGGCTTTCTTCAACATGGGCGTTTAATGTTGTCATGATCATTGTACTTAAGTTTGGTTCTAGGGCATGCGGGGTGGTCATGAAATTTGCATTAGGGTTTTGTGCTTGAACATTACCTGATGGTAGCTTCATGTTTGGCAGTGCATTATATTTATACTGGACTCTACCATTTGTCACGTCCCACTTCAGAGGAAACCCTGAAAACTCATCCTTCAAAGCAGCCCCACTTGGAACCTCAACACTCTCAGAAAAATCGAAAATCGAAGATGATCTTGGTGAATTTGTGATCCCAAAAAATTTGTCAATGATGCTGACATGATCCATTTGATGTGGCAGCAAGTGATGATGATTGTTGGATTCTTCTTCTTCATCAACTACCTTCACAGAAGAATTAATTTCTTGGCGTCCAGAAGCCAAATTTTCACCATATTCGAGGGTACTAGAGTACCCAAACTTTTCCAAATTGTCAGGGTTTGCTTGAGAAGACTGACTTGACTTGTTTATGCCTTTGTTCTTCATTTTCTCTCTTGTTCGATCCCTTGCCCTTGCTCTTGCTTTCTCCCTAGATTCTCTATCAACAGGATTAAAAACTGGTTTATGCACTTTTTTGCTCCTTTTCTCTTTAGGTTTGCTCACTAATGAGTCACTCTTTGCCTCCATCACTCTCCTGTCTCCATTAGTGTCAGGTGTCAGCTTGATACCTGATACAACTTCACTCTCAGAAGTGGAAGAAACACTCTTGCCAGCACTAGTACTACTGCATTTTCTCACTTTTGGAACAGTATCTGTGAGCTCCTTGATCGCGGCCTTCGATTTTGTAAAGAGCCACTCGATAGTTTTGCTTGCTTTATCGAAGCCGAGCATGTCTTGGAGATCAAAGAACTTTCTGGCAATTTGAAGTGATAACCTCATCCTTCGGTCTCTCGGCCCTTGAGCAGTATGGATCTTACTATGCCTGTCCTTCTTCCCTGTTCGCCGTTGACGAATTGGCTGCTTTGAAGTATTAACATTACCTTTCATCTTGCTATTATTGAACTTTCTTGTACTTTCATCGTTTGAAGCTACTGGGTTAATCTCCTGAGTCTCAACTGCCAAAACATGAGTATTAGACCCAAAAACTCCCGGCTGCTGCTGCTGCTGCTGTTGTGATAAGAGCTCACCTACCAGCAAATCATCATCATCGAGAAAGAGATCAGGGAAGTGCTGCAAGAACGACGTTGGAGAATAGTCTTCTATTGAGCTAGGGTTTTCTGGGTCAGCTAAAGTGCTTGCTATCATGGTAGGGTTTTCGTATTGAAAGGGATTGAAACTGCTACTTGAAGAAAACATAGCTGAACAGTACTATTTCTTTTGAAGAGCTATTTTTGGAGTGCTTTTAGCGTTTCTAAAATTGGTGCAAGATTGAAGGAAAATTAGCCCAAGGAACCTCTGTTTATTGGTGATAAAACTTTATCTTCATCTCTTTCCGAAATATAGAACAGTAGAAGTAGTCGTAGCGCAATTTGTGATTGTTGCTACGGTACACAGAAATGATACAGATAATAGGAGCTAGCTTTGATAGTGATTAAGTGTACGAAACTGAAGAGCCAGCCCACATTTCATTGGCAACAATTCACGTGGGCACAGGTGTGGTTGCCTGATAGGAACCGTTCTTGTTCTTTCTTTTTCAGAGAAAGATAAAAATAGATTGAAAGGTGAGGAAGTTTTTTGAGGAGCTTATGAGAGTAGCAGAGTAGAGTAGACAATAGACATGGCCACCTCTAGGAAACCTAGCTAGGGAGAGAGAGGGAAGAAGGACAAGTAATGATATCTGTGAAGCAGCAGAGTGAGAGCTAGGCATGTAAAAAGGAGCCAAAGTTACTTTTACCACCATGGATGGGCAAAATTTTCTTTTGACTGGGAGACCAAATGTCACTTTCATTTCTCTGACTGTATCTTGTATTATTTAAGAAAAAAAAGACCAAAAACAAGGTACGATTCTTTTGTGATTATTTACCCGAGCTTATCCCAACTATTTTAATTTGTTTCCAAATGTTAATCCACAATTATCTTGATGTTCAATTGTCAAGCGCCTTCCACCTGCCACAGAATAATCTTGAAATTACTTAGGTTTGTTTAAACAGTATACAAACAAATACCAACCAAGCATCCATCTATAC
>Ga0325414_1005281_pt1 | contig 13626 bp, 13 predicted proteins | sample PopdelMetagenome_8_FD_206183 | JGI IMG/M metagenome (GOLD analysis project Ga0325414, IMG submission 206183) | Populus deltoides microbial communities from Bellville, Georgia, United States - Leaf-PdKOR-R3 | ecosystem: Host-associated > Plants > Phyllosphere > Phylloplane/Leaf | place: USA...
AAATTGTAGGACAACCAGGGTCTTTATATTTCAAAGCATTATTGTTCTGAAGAATGGCACTTACTTGTTCGGCTAAAAAGGCTTTCTTTTTCACATTCAGTTTTCTCTTCACAGTGCACAGATCTTTTAAAAATTTAGCATAAGAAGGTACCTGTTTAATAGCATCCAACAAAGGAATATTGATCCTTACCTGTTTGAAAGTTTCAAAGATTTCAGAGTTGTGATTGACTTTCCTTTGTTTGGTCATGGCATGAGGAAATGGAAGTGCTGGTGGGAAATCAGTCTTTTCTTTGCAATGTTCAGATTCAACCCCTTCCTTACCCTCGGAGATTAACTCATCTTTCTCACAAGGTTCAAGAGTGGGTTTTTCAATAACCTTACCACTGCGAAGAGTGATGACTGATTTGACTTGATCCATGTGTTGGCTTCCAGAACTACTTGCGTTTGCATTGTATTGCCCCTTGGGATTTTGCTGTGGTTGAGATGGAAACTTACCTTTTTCTTGAAAACTGAGAGCAGATGTGAATTTTGCAAGAGCATCTTTTAGATCTGCCATGGTTTGAGCATTTTGAGTGTTGATTGTCTCCTGCTTTTCAATGAATGCATGCAATATTTCCTCAAGATTTCTTCTAGGAGGTGGAGCATAAGGAGGTGCATATCCATGAGAATTTTAGAAATTATGGTGTGCTTGAAACGATGGCTGTGAAGTTTGTGTATTATTATTATCACTCTTCCAATTGAAATTTGGGTTATTTCTCCAACCAGGATTGTATGTTTGCAAGTATGGATTATGATTGGGCTTTTGAAAACTGTTTAAAGCATGGGCTTGTTCATGGAGACATTCTTTAAAAGAAGGCAAAGTTGGACAGTCATTGGTTGAATGTTCATTGATTTCACAGATTTGACACACAATGTTTTAAATAGATTTTAGTTGACCACTCTTTTTTAATTCTAGTGCCTCGACTTTTTTAGCTAAAGATGCAAACTTGGCTTGGAGGTCATGATCTTCCCTAAGGTTGTACATACCTCAACTAGATGTATAAGGTTGGGTTTTACTTGGTGCCTCATAAGTTCCTGTAGTGTCTCAATTTTGCGCATTTTCAGCTAGCAAGTCTAGGTACTCCATTGCATCATTAGGGTCTTTATCCTCAAAAGTTCCATTGCACATCAATTCAACCATTTGCCTATCTCTAGGAGTTAACCCTTCATAAAAATGTGAAATCAATCTTCATGTTTCAAAACCATGATGAGGGCAAGTATTAAGCAACTCTCGATACCTATCCCAACATTGGTAAAATATTTCTCCTGATTTTTAAGTGAAAGTGATGATTTGTCTTTTGAAAGAGTTTGTTCTGTGGGACAAAAAAAATTTCTTTAAAAATTGTTGTTGCATTTCATCCCAAGCACGAATAGATCCTGGTCTCAAATTTTATAGCTATGTTTTAGCTTTATTTTTTAATGAAAAAAGAAAAAGCTTTAACCTGATGGTGTTCATGCTACAATTTGAGTCATTATAGGTGTTACAGACCTCCTCAAATTCCCTTAAATGCAAGTATGGATTTTCTAAATCTAAGCAATGAGAAGAAGGTAAAAGTTGAATAATGCCTGGCTTAAAATTAAAATAAGATGCATCAGAAGGAAAAACTATGCATGAGGGTTCACTTATTCTTGTGGGATTCATGTGGTCTCTAAGTGTTCTCACTCGGCTATTCTTATTATTCTCATTATGAAGCGACTGATTATCTTCTTCGGCCATATTTTCTGAAAATGATAAGGATACCCTACAAAGTCTACCACTTAATGTATGTGACCAAACTCTCATGCACGTGTAGGAAGAGAATAAAAGGAAGAAAAGAAAAGAAAAGGAAACAAAACAAAACAAAAGTTAGATAAAATGAAAAGTGAAAAGAGAAAATAAAATAAATACTATAATTTGTACAAGAATTTACCTCCCCAGCAACGGTGCCAAAAACTTGACACGACTAAAAGATTGATGTCTTCTCCCAAGTGCAGGAGTGTCGAAGTAATAAATAACCCAGCAAGACCAGTGTCGAACCACAACGAGGTCAATTATATAAATTATAAACAACAATAACAACAACAACAACAACAACAACAACAATAATAAGTTAAAGAGAGCTTTGAGATGTGATATTGATGTAAGGATTAAACAAGGATAAAATAATTGTCAAGGTTAGAGGATCCACTAATGGTATTTCAAACAAGTATAGTATAAACTCTTTTTATTACTCAACTGGAAACTACACACAAAGGAGGTTCTAATCGGATTACAAATTGTTAACATGATTACATTAGTTATCTTATTCGAATAATGCTAATACTTGTAAATGTTGCCAGACATTCATGATTATAACTTATGTTAACAACAAATCAAGTTCCTTTCATAGAACAGGTGTCAGTTATACCATACGGTTGGGCTATGAAAGTGCCAAGTATTTGTTGTACCAAGGGTTATACAACATAAATCTAGATTAACCATTTAACAAGCAAAGTATTAAAAGTGAACAAGATAACAAATATAAAACATGTTAGTATCAAACATTAAGGTCCATGTTGAGTTTATATTATACTTATTCTTACACCATTAGTGTAACCTTTTCACTTTGACATGATAAACTTACCTAAACATAATAAACAAGGAAAAGAAATGAAAAAAAACATAAGCAAGAGATTAATATAAGCAAAACTTAAGCATTACAAAATATAAAGAGAGAGCAAGAGCATGATCTTGATCTGAAAACCAAGATGCCTAAATACATGGCAAATGCCTCCTTTTATAGGCAAAAATTCAGACCTATTGATTTGTTGACTAATTGATGAGTGAGTGACCACATCTTGACTTGGTGACAATTCTTATCTTCTTGTCTGTCTAAAACATTATTGATAACGTTATAATTTGAACAGACTTAAATCATGAAAGTTCTAGGAAATTGTCTCAGCTTTCCATGGTAAAACATTGAGATCATTTAGACTTCTAGAACTCGAGATATGGGCTGAACACTGAACAGTGTCTGGGCTGCAGGACAGATTCAGACTTCTTCGTTGTTGCTATAATTTGGACTTGAAAATGGCCTTTTTAAATCTTGGACTCCTATGAAAGTTGTAGGCCTTTGTCTTACCTTTCCATCCATATAAAGTAGACCTAAATCCGAGATCTACAGCTCCAGATATGACCCGATTACCGAATAATATTATAGTTTGGACTGCACCAACATCTCTTTTCTAAGTTTGGCCATCTCTTTGTCCTTTCAATTTCAGTACTTCAACTCGTCAATCAATTCTTTCATTTATGTGATAGACCTGCATTTAAGATGAGTAATTACCATATATTAAAGGTATCTTATATTATTAGATATGTTATTATAAAACAGTTCTACTAAAGGAGTTATTGATACTTTAAGTGCAAAATAATGATATACAACCTTGATAAAAATATACTTTTAAGTACTAATCAAGCAACAATTATTAGGGTTGCAGCTGGGTTTTCTTTCCTATTTATAGGTTTGAATCCTTATTTACAAGGATTAGAAAGTCCAAATATCTAAAGGACTTAGATCTTTTTATTTTTTGTTTGGGTTATTTTAAGACAAACCATGCACTTATATTTATTTCTTAACAACTTATTGATTTGGGTTTTATTTGAGCCTCTGGTTTACAATCCAAAGGGTTCATTAGGGTTGCTTTATGGGATTATTTAATTAAGATTTGAGCTGAAAGTTCCAGCAGCTAAGTGATTAATAAACCAATGTGTTTTTATGAGCAAAACTCTTACTCTTGGTTCTTTAATGAATTTTTTGAACTTAACAAAAAATTCTAACTTTTTAGTGTTCTTTTTATACTTTTGGTTCTTGATTCTTATAATCAATGAGTCAAAGTTTCATCCAATACTTTTAGTTTTATGATTAAGGTAATCTTTGGGTCAAAGTTTTTATTTGCAACTTGATTTTAGCGTTTCAGGAATTGTTTTGAATTTCGTTATGGTTTCAAGAGGTTTTACCCTCTAGATTCGCATCATGAACATTAAAAAAAAGGGATTTTTTTAACATTAACTTTGGTCTTTGTTGTTTCAACAAAAATATGCTAGAATATTCAAATTGAAAGAAGTTATAAAATTTAAAACCATGTTAATATAATGTAGGTGGATAAAATTGAAAAGAAAATAAGTCAAATGATCAAGATTGCAACGGATTTTAAGGCATGCATGCAAAAGTCTTTGATGATTTTGATGCACTCGAAGCAACAAATGATAAGCTTTGAATAACTGGAAAGGCATCTAACACTCTTTTCTGATTATGTGTGGTGAAACAGGGAGACATCTTTATAATGGTCATTATAAGACTAGTTTATGTGTGTGGGGGGCTTCCTTCAAACCTTTCAGAACGAACGGTTTGTTCTAACAAATCAGAAAGCTAAGTCATTTCATTTTTTTTAAATGTCTACATGATCCTGCCTAGGCTGAAGTTTTTTTCTAATGGAATGCATGAATGAATGCAAAACATCATGAATAAAATATACAAATGGATAGAAAATGCCATGCAAATGAATAAAATGTATAAAGGGATGCAAGATATTATGCAAATAAATAGAATATACAAGTGGATGCAAAATGCTGAATTAAATATACATATATGTTATTCATTTGTGTCCCAACAAGGGTAGTCCTAATAGATAATATCTAACTTATAGGGGTTTGGGCTTGTCCTATCTATTCCTAAAGCTTTCTCAAGTCCTTATATTCCCTGAATTATCACTGGGTAAATGACCTCTTATCCTTATCCAACCTAAGCATGGGAGAGACTCCACGATACCTAATGCATAGGGTGAGTTTCAATCTGAGTGGAAGTCCAAGTGAGCATTAGTGGATATAAGTCACCCTTGTCATCTGAATTTTCCTTTCTAATCTTATAAGGGATGAGCTCGAGTCTAAACCTTTTATGGATTCATTATGAAGTGTGTGAAAACTCAAATAAATAACATGCATGTATATGCAATCTGACAAATTAAAATAATTATAGAGAAATTAAGTTGCATAAAATGAACAATGTAAATGAAACAAATACTCAAAACATAAACAAAAATAAAAATAAATAAATTAAAAGCAAACACAAGTAATTGGCTCAACCTTATATCCATAGTAGAGTCATTATTCTATCGTATGTAGGCATTCAGGTGAGCTGATGTGTAAATCAATAAAATATGTGAAAGGAGTTGCCACCTAATTTTATAGTAATTAAAAATCATAATAGGTCTTTCAAATATTAAGGCATTGAGTTTGTTATGTTTAAAGGAAAATAGACATCACCTTAACGCGTCATTTCAGATGAAATATTACTATTACTTGTGTTTTTCTAAACTTACTCACATGTTGAAATATTTTGAGTTTGTTCACAATTTGCTTTAAAAGATATTAGTCCTTAAAAATAGAAAATATGTCAAAATATGACATTAGAACCCTAAAAATAGAAGATTTGCTAAAAATATTGATATTAAATCATGAAAAAAACATTATGCTGAAATTGTTAAAAATTACTAAAAATAGGCATTGTACTTGTAGAAATGACACAAATAGTCTTTGGACCCACAAGAATGATCAAAATAGGCTTTGACTCTTTTATTCAAAATTATATTTCAAAAATAATTTATTTTTTTTACCTGATATGCTATTTATTTTGATCAAGGTTTTAATAAGCTTGATAAACTTGATACAAGCTCAAAAATAGTTACAACAAAAATACAATTTTTATAAATACCAAAAACATATGTAATTTTTTTATAATGCAAAATAATATTTTTATTTGTTTTTTTATGCTAAACATGGTATTTAGAAACAAGACAACTAAATTATGCAAAAATAATAATAATAATTTTTTTGTATTTCTTTTCTTTTAAAGCTTGAACAAAATACAAATTTAAACACTTGGTCAATAATGTTTTTTTTTTAAATCTTTTTTCTTTTAAAAAAACGTTCATTTAACACCTGCCAGAAAAAAAAATACAACACACACATCAATTCTCTTTCATTAATTAACTCAGTCACCCTACAATCAAACACATTTACAAATCATCTCAATTAAATAATAATAACAACAAACACATTAAAAATCATCCGCAATCCGCAATGGACCTTTCTCGGAGGCTGGAAAAGGGCCGAAAGCTGCTGGAACTTTGAAGAAGCAGTGGCATTGTGTCAGCTCCTGTTTGTGCTTCTTTCCTGCATCCAAATGGAAATGGGGCTATTAGTGTGTATTAAAGATGAAATGATATATATTTGGTCCAAAGTTGAAGATATTTAGATATAGTTTGGACTACTTTTGGAGCTGGCAAAACAAAGATACTGCAGCTGACACCAAGAGCAATCACTGTCAAAGCTTCTGTCAAAGCTTTTGATCCCGATTTTATTTTCAGCTGAAATTTGACTGAGAGGATTTTGAATATATTTGAGAGGTTCTTGTAAAATTTGGTAGTCTTTAGAGTAGGTTTGGACAGATTTTGGAATTGGATAACTGAAGGTGTGCTGCTGTCTCCCTGAAGACATCTGCCGGAGCTTCTATTTTCACATGTTTTCATGTCTGTTGATAAGGAATTTTGGGATGAAATTTGTTTAGGATGTATTAATAGATGTGAGGAAACCTTGGTAACTTTTAGAATTTGAGAAAATCGTGATTCATGGGAGTGAAGATCTGTTGCACAGCTGCTGTCCTGGTGAAATTATTGCATCAGCTACTGTCTTCAGGTCTGTTCAAGGCTTATAAGGGAATTTTTTTTATGAAAATTTCCCGAGGCTTTCTCAAGTATGTCAGGAAGCTTAGGTAAAAATATCATAATTTTTGGAGTCGGGGAAAATCGGGGTTCATGGAGGCGAAGCTATTGCACTGCTGTGCTAGAGAATTTTTATGAAAGAGTTTTGTTATGAAATTTTTATGAGATTTTCTGAAGTGTTGAAGTAAATTTTTAATCTACAAGGTCAAAGATTATAGCTATCAACCATTGTTCAGCAGCCATCAACCACAACTACCAGCATTTTTATATTGTCATCTACCATTATCTTTCACATATAAAACTTTGATTTTTTATGCTTTTATTTTATGTATAAATAGAAATCTAAGTTTATGTTATTTAGTGAGGAAAATAAAAAAAAATTACACTAGAGAGAAATAGAAATTGAGAGTTTGTAATTTTATGTAAGTTTGTTTTTTATAAAATAAAACAAATTGTTTTATCTCCTCTGAGTGTTTCAAAACCACCATTAATGGTCTCTCCCACAAACAATTGGTACCGGAGCCTCATTTGTTAAAAACATAGTTGTTTTTCGGATATGTTTGAATTTTCAAAGTTGTCAAAAACATATTTTTATCATTTCATAGTGCAGTGTTCTTCAATAAGAACTCAATGGTGCAAAAATCAGTTTCATGGTGTCTGTTTTGTCAAATTCAACTCTTAGAAGGTGATATAGTCATTCAAAGAATAAAATGACTACATAAAATGCACAAACACTCACCCCAAAGCTAACCAAAGACAATTATCATAATTGGTGTATCAAACGAAAGAAATTTCTTGGCTCACAAAAGTATATAGAGATTATGGAATATGGTTATGATGATACAGATTTCAAAGAAGCAGAAGATTATCTACAAAAGACACAAAACCAAGTCCTCAAAGCTAATAATAATAATAAAAAAAACAACAAAGCTAAGACCATTATTTATCGAGGTCTTGATGAAGCCACATTTGAGATCATCGCTTCCGTATAAACCTCAAAGGAAATATGGGAGGCTCTCCAATAAAAATACAAAGGTTTTGACAGAATTAAAAAGATTCATCTTCAATCTTTGTGAGGTGAATTTAAATCATTGCAAATGAAGTCTTCAGAATATATTTCTAATTATCACACAAGAATTATGGTGATAGTCAATCAGATGAGAAGAAATGAGAAGCCCTCACAAATGCTCTAATTACTGAGAAAATTTTGAGATCTCTAGATCCAAGATTTGATTATGTTGTTGTCACTATTGAAGAGTCCAAAAAAATAGACAAGTTGATGATGGATGAGCTTATGGGTTCTTTACAGGCTCATGAACAAAAGATTGCGTAAAAAAAATAGAGATAAGAAAATAGAGCATGCCTTGTAATTAGAATTATCCCTAAAAAAGACAGATATGAACAAAAAGAGACTTCAACAAGTGGATATACCATTTAAGGAAGAGGTCAATAAAGACGAAGAGGATTTCAATGATTTCAAAGAAGAGGATCTTGGAATACAGGATTCAGAGGCATAGATGTAAAAAACAACATTAGAGGAGGATAGGGACAACATATATTTACTTCTAGAGAAAGAGGAGGCAATTATAATAATTATGACAAGAGAAATATCCAGTGTTATAGTTGCAATTAATTTGAGCACTATAACACTGAATGTCGAAAAAAAGCTTCATTAGAGGTACATGAACAAAAGATTGTGAAAAGAAATAGAGATAAGGCAATAGAGCATGCCTTGTAATAAGAATTGTCCCTAAAAAAGACAAATATGAACAAAAAAAGACTTCAACAAGTGGATATACCATTAAAGAAAGAGGTTAATAAAGATGAGGAGGGTTTCAATGATTTCAAAGAAAATGATCTTGGAATACAGGATTCAGAGGCAGAGGTGTTAGAAACAACACTAAAAGAGGACGAGGACAATAAGCATTTACTCCTACAGGAACATGAGGCAATTATAATAATCATGACAAGAGAAATATACAGTGTTATAACTGCAATCAGTTTGGGCACTATAGCACTGAATTTTAAAAGAAAGCTTCATTGGAGGTACATGAACAGGCCAACTATGCAGAGGAAGATACCATCATAAGAGGATGAGCTGGATTATTTGTCCAATAAAGACTAGGTGAGAATCATGAGAATGTTTGGTATCTAGATTTTGGAGCTTGCAATCACATGTGTGGACAACAAGATTTGTTTAGTGATGTCAATGAGACTGTACAAGGACAAGTCACTTTTGAAGATACCTCAAAAGTTATTGTAGAAAATAAAGGCAACATCCCAATCAGGTTGAAGAATGAAGATCATAGCTACATTGCATATGTTTACTATATTCCAGCCATAAAGCATAACATGTTGAATGTAGACCCAAATTCTATAGAAAGGTTATACTCTTTTCATGAAGGATTGCCAACTTATAGTTAAGGACAACAATGAAAGATTAATTGCCTTTGTGAATATATCCAAGAATAGGATGTTTCCTCTAAACATCCATTTTAATGCATCAAAGTGTTTGAGTGTCATCACCAACAATGAAGAGTGGCTCTAGCATCTAAGGATTAGACATCTGAATTTTACAAATCTAGATGTGTTTGGTGAGAAGGTATGCCCTACATTGATCATCTAGATGAATTAATCATCTAGGTATGCCCTACATTGATCATCTAGATGAATTATGTGAGAGTTGTGTTCTCAGCAAGCATCATAGAGCTAGTTTTGCCAAAGAGATCAACTGAAAAGTAAAATAACCATTGCAATTAATGCACACAGATGTGTTTGGTCCCATAAAGCCAAAGTCAACTGGATATAATAGGTACTTCCTTACTTTCATTAATGATTATAGTATAAATATTTAATTACTTTAAAGAGTTTAAAGCAACTGTTGAAAAGCAAAGTGGATATAACATTATAACTCTAAGATATGATTACGGTGGAGTATATATATCACAAGTCTACTCAAAGAAAAGAAGCTATCTGTTAAGCCTTTTATACACAACAAGGCATTTAGCATTAGACAATACCATCATATACACCACAATTGAATGGTGTAGTTGAGAGAAAACATTAAAATATTCTTGATATGACAAATATCTACTTAAAGAAAAGAAGTTAGCTAAACAATATTGGGCCGAAGTTGTGTCATGTGTAGTGTATCTACTGAATCACTGCCCAACTAGAAGTCTGCAAGTTGTCACTCTTGAAGAAGCATGGTATGGTCACAAGCCATGTGTTACTCATCTTCGAGTCTTTGGTTGTATGGTCTATACAAAGATCCTAGATGCAAAAAGGACCAAACTCAATGATAAAAGTGAGAAATGCATCTTTATTGGATATAATGATAGAAGGATGGGATACAAGTTGTTTAATCCCATCACAAAGAAGGTGATTATGAGTAGAGATGTTATATTTGAAGAAGATAAAAAAGTTGCCAATGAAATAAGGATAAAAAAAGAGTCAAATGGATCAATATTGATATGATCCTTGGAAATAAAGTGGAAGTACCAACAATACTTACAGAAGGTCCAATAATACAAATAGATGAGCCATAAACTCTAGTATATAGATTCCATGTATTCAACAGAAAAAAGCACGTCAACATTAGGATCATCATCATCACCATCAACATCCTTATAAGAAGAACAAAAAATGATGAGAAATCTAAAAGATTTGTAAGATCTCACTCAAGTCATGAAATATATAACTCTATTTTATTTCTTCGTAGATAGTGACCCACTTAGCTTTAATAAAGTTTTCACATAAAAGAAATGGATAGAAGTAATAGATGAAGAAATACATGCCATTAAAAAGAATGATACTTGGAAGTTGACCAATCTATCATAAAGCAAGATAGTAATTGGTGTCAAATAGGTATATCAGACAAAGATAAATGCAAAAGGCGAACTACAAAGATATAAAGCAACATTTATAAAGGCTACAAGTAGAGAGAAGGCATTAACTATGGAAAAGTATTTCTTCTTGTAGCCTGACTAGAGACATTCAGACTAATGATCTCACTAGTTGCACAACATAGATGAAAGATTTATCAACTTGATGTGAAGTCAACATTTTTGAATGACTTTCTAGAAGAAGAGATATATGTTGAACAACCATTTAAATATGTTGAAGCCGATAATAAAGACAAAGTATATAAGTTAAAGAAAGCCCTCTATGGTTTAAAGTAAGCTCTGCATGTTTGGAATACTAAAATTGACTGGCATTTTCAAGAAAATGGATTTAAAAAATGTCAATATGAACATGCAATGTATGTAAAGGAAGAAGATGATGGAAGCATACTATTTACATGCTTATATGTTGATGATTTGATTTTCATTGGCAACAATCCTATTATGTTTGAGGATTTCAAGAAAAACATGGTGCAAAAGTTTAAGATAGCAAGCATTGGTCTAATGACACACTTTCTTAGCTTAGAAGTGATACAAAAAGAAGAAGGGATTTTGGTATCCTAAAGTGGTTATGCCAAAGATATTCTTGAAAAGTTCAAGATGAAAAGCCGCAATTTGATGTCAACTTCAGTTAAAAATGGAGTGGAATTGAGCAAGAGCAAAGTAGGAAATGTTGATCTAACTTACTTTAAAAGCTTAGTAGGAAGCTTTCGATACTTGACATGTACTAAATCGAATATACTCTATGGAGTAGGACTTATCAGCAGATATATAAAGACATTAGATCAGTCTCACTTGAATGCAGCCAAGAGAATTATCTGCTACATCAAAAGAACAATGAATGAAGGTATGTTTTATACTTCAAGTAAAAACTTCAAGCTTGTTGAATAATCAGATAGTGATTGGGGACGAGATCTAAATGAAAGGAAAATCATAATAAGATTTGTCTTTTTTATTGGAAATACATCTTTCACATGGTCATCCAAGAAACAATGAGTAGTAACATTATCAAGTTGGGAAGTCGAGTATGTTGATGTAAACTCAATTGTAAGCCATTTAATATGGTTAAGAAATATGATGAAGCATTTGAGAATTCCTTAAGAAAATCCTATAGAGATTTATATTGATAATTGATCGATGATTGCATTAGAAAAGAACCCAGTGTATCATGAAAGAAGTAAACACATCGATATATGTCATCACTTTATCTGAAAGCATGTGAAGAACAAAAAGTTGAACTGATATCTTGCAAAACAAATGTTAAAGTTGCAGATATCTTTATAAAGTCATTAAAAGGAGAGACATTTATTAGATTAAAGTTCATGCTTGGAGTGACATCCCTCAATTGAGTTTAAAAGGAGAATTTGTTGTAGTAAACTCAAACCAGAAGATCAAGAATGACAACCACTAACCATTGACCGACAGCTACCAACTACAACCACTAATCGCTTTCACACTACCATCTACCATTATCTTTCACATATGAAACTTTGATTTTTCATGCTTTTATTTTGTGTATTAATCACAACTAAGTTTATGTTATTGAGTATGGAAAATAAAAGAGAGAAATACTAAAGAGAAATAGAGGGTGAGAGTTTGAGAGTTTGCGATTTTATGTAAGCTTGTAGTTTTTGAAATAAAACAGATTGTTATATCTTTTTTGAGTGTTTCAAAACCACCACCAGTGATTTCTCCCATTAACATCAAGTATGGAGTTGGGAAAGGTTGTGTCTCTTTTTTTTTTTCTTTTCTCCTTCCCTTTTTTACCCTACACAAGTGTACTTTTTTTTTTCTTTTTTCCTTTCCACGTTGTAGGCACGTCCCCTCTTCTCTCTTCACAATTTTTAGTCTCTCTTTCTTTTTCTTTATTTCATTCTAGTCCTCTTCTTTTATTTTTTTAATTTCTGATTTTTTTATCTGGATTGTTTTAGCAAAACTGAAAACATATAAAAAATAGGCGAAAGGGTAAAAAATTATCAAATGGCATTGGCCAAATCAAGTTGAATATATATATTGAAAAACAAAAGGTCGAAATTAGGTGATGAAATATATAATAAATACATGAGATTTTGGAAGTAATTGGTAGACTATATATTACATGTATTGTTAAATGCAAAAGAGAGTATTCTTTGCCTCTAATGAGATAAAAAGCCTTTTAAAAAAAGCTGAGAGGTGGGGTCATCACTTGCGGCTTCTTGTTAACCATAGAAATGTCTCGATTGATGCCTTTCGTTCCTTAGTTAATTACACCAAATCTTTGTCTGATCATAGAAATGCTATGGTGGTACAGAGTAGTCTTCAATTAGATACATGAAAAACATAGATATTTTTAGTTCCGTAGAACCAAAGATCAAAAGTTATACCATAGATTAATTTTAGGAATAAATTGTTTCACTTTCTTTAAATTTCACATTTATATTTCCTTTTGGGTCATCATAATGTAATTCTCATGTTTTTTTTTTTTATAATTGTGCAAGCTAGTACTTTTAATCTTCAAAAATAGGTTGGGGATTAATTACTTTTAATGCTAAATTACTTAATCATTTCATAAATGGATTAATTACTTAATTATTTCATAAAAAACACAGAGATATATAAATCTTAATTTACTTAATTTACTTAATTTAAGATTACCTTTAAATTATTATTTTTTGGCTCATATTTTATGATAATCTTTTAATGCTTAATCTTTTATTATAACATAACAATAGATTTGGGGACAATTTAGATGGATCATAAAATAAATATTATTCGGGAAAAAAATATATTTAGATCCAACTAACACCCACATAGCTGTGTGGGTCCATTTCTGGGGGGAAAAGTATAAAAAATAAAGCCAATTTTGCTAAACACAAGCCCATTCTAATTCCACCTCAGCAGATCACACGTTTAGGGTAACATAACCTGGTAGGACTTCTTACTTCATTGTCCTAATCAGGCTTTT
>Ga0325414_1005283_pt1 | contig 13624 bp, 14 predicted proteins | sample PopdelMetagenome_8_FD_206183 | JGI IMG/M metagenome (GOLD analysis project Ga0325414, IMG submission 206183) | Populus deltoides microbial communities from Bellville, Georgia, United States - Leaf-PdKOR-R3 | ecosystem: Host-associated > Plants > Phyllosphere > Phylloplane/Leaf | place: USA...
CTTTTCTTTGTCCTCTACCACACTTGATCCGAGGGCGCTTGGTTCAAAATGATCTTCAGGCTTCGGCCATAAAATATATACATACATGTATGTGTGTGTCTATATATATCTGTGGCGTATTATTGCAAAATAAGAAATCTGCTGTTAACGTTGAACTCCTTGGAAGCAGAAAGTTGAGGCTTCTGCACAAATATTGAATCACAAAAAAGAAAAAGAAAGCTCAAACATGGAACAATATGATAGTGATATTATTTTAAGATAATCTTTTTAATGAGAAATGATAAATTTCAATGGTATACCTGTATGAGAAATTTTTACATGGTAAGCTAAATCAAAAGGTTTATAACTAGTATAATTTTGAGGGTTGGTGGAGAGGTAATTTGTATCCACTTTCTAGATTCATACCTTCTTGAAATGAACATTTAGCATAATTTATTTATTTTTAAATAGCGGTGTAAAGAATACCTCTTATGATTTAAATAGAAAGAAAAGAGGCTATTATTTGCATGTTGTTTCTCGCTGTTTACCATGTTCGTGAAAACATTTCTTGTGCAAAATGGAGGATAAATATATATAAATAAGACTACTGACCTGTGATAAAAAATTATTTAACATTCTTTTTAAGATCCCAGGAAGACATCCTTCTTTGTTAGCCTTTTCAATGTCCTCATGAATGGAGTCTAGCAGTTTACCATATGTTATTGTAGGGTTCTTCTTCACAATTTGTATCAAAACGCTGGTCATGGCACCACCATTTATCGATGACTTTCCAATGCAAGACTGCATATTCATAAATGTCAGGATTGAGCACTAAACAATTTCGGGAATCTGGACTTCGACTGAAAAATGTTGAATAATCATGTAGATCGTATCTAAGATATTGAAATATAGAGTAGCTGGGATCAATTCCACCTCAGTATCCATTAACAAGAAAAGGCACAAGTAACGTAAGGTAAAAGAATCTCTTACAGAAGTATCTGCAGCAACTTGTCTATCTTCACATGCAGCGATTGAAATTGCCAGTCCACGATCTGTATGTTTCTCATCTTCAGATAGACGGTTACTGATTTCCCATTTTTTCCTGTTTCAATCCACATTTCTTTTTTCAAAATTCTATGTCATATTTATGAAGGCACTCATGTGCCTCAGGTATTATTATGTTACCATTTAAATTAATTAGTAGTCAAAGATAACGGAGATACTTACGCTTCTCTGTTATACACATATGGCAGATCAAGAACAGTTCCACTATGACAAGCATCCACAATTGCGTTAAGCGTAACACCCTTTTTGAGCGGCCTAACAATGGCAGACTTAATTTCATCATCTCTGATCGTGCCTACTTCCACAAAATCAACAGGGCAGATAGTTTCATCGAACCCATCGCTCTCATCGCTATCAAAATCAAATTGTCTTACGCCGTGTCCTGAGAAGTAGAACACCAAGGAATCACCAGCCATGCAGTCCTCCACGAGCCATTTGAAGGAATTCTGTATATTCTTCTTTGTTGGGACAAAATCTGGCTCCGGCTCCTCCTCTATTTTAAGTTTGGTTTTCGTTATTGCAGCATATAAATTAATTTCCACAACAAATCATAATCAGAACAAAAAGAAAAGTTAAATAAAAAAATAGAGCAGCTACAATACCTGTGAGAACACGAATGTCCTCTTTCGGGAACGTAAAAGTATCCATCAACAAACCTCTGAAATCCTTCACATCAATGATAGTTCCCTTGAGCTTGTGCTTCGAGTTCTTATAAGTCACTCCGATAAGTAGTGCACGCTTCCTGCATGGTCTTAAGCCAGATAAAGATTCGGAGAAAAGCAAAGTGGAGGGTTTACAATTCAATGACTTGTTAGATTTTGAGCTACCAGTGCCACTGCGAGATAACTTAGTCCTTGCTGTTTTAATGAAACTTTTGAAGGAAATCTGACCTCCATCTTGGCTCTTCAATCGTTCAAATGATTGGGTTTTAGTTTCAAACTTACAACTGGGGCACATAATTGTTGCAGTATTTGGTGGTACTGAGAACCGTTGCCCGCATCTATAGCACTGGCTTCTAGTATCCATCATCTTCTGATAACTCTGAGTCAGGAGGCTAGCTACGTGTGGATAACCTTAAAAGGAAATTTCATGACATGAAAGCATAAAGAAGTGGAGGCTCTACCTTATCAATATTCTGGATGTTTTTCACCTATATTTAGGTACATTCATTACAAAACTGTCTACTTATATTTAATTTCTGTCAATTAACAGAGACATATTATCCTGATTGGGGTATAAGAACATTATCAACTTATAAAGAATTGGATATAAGAAAGCAGTGGATGTGATTTGGCATGTTAAACTGTGTGAGCATAATCATTACTAAGATTTGATACTCCCGAGAAATATATCAGATTGTGAATAGACAAAATCACATAATATGAAAAGCACAGCTTATTAGATTTTCTGAGAGCTCTTAGTAGTAGCAGAAACCTGATAATAATAATAGGTTGCAATAAAATTCATGAAACTCAGTCTTTCTTTCCATTGTTTTTTTAGGAAAATTGAATTCCTTTCTGAGAAATTAATGTCTTATAAGTTGGTCCGAAGAGTCCACTCACTTCATGAATTTCTTACATACTAGGCTAAGAATCAAAGACTTTTCTTGTCGAGGATGCCAAGAGTCATGCTGGTTATCCTAAACGTATAAAGATAAATATGCTATTTGTCTATGAACACATTCAAACCCAGAAGTCCAATCCCTACAATTCTTATCAGTATGTCTTCCTGTTACCTGATTCATTTCTTTAACATGCCACCTCATAAAGGAGAAGGAACTAGATGCAGTTAACTTTATTCGAGGCCTATGAAAGGTGACTTGAATATTGCTTTATCATGGTTGATTCCTTCTCCACCATAGAAGAAGAGGCAGCCATGTAAACATCTTTTGCCGAAAGATTAATCGTATCAAAAGGGTATTTCTTAACTTATAATCTAAGATCCAAATATATATGCTTTCCATGGTGGAAAGTCAACAACTACATACCAACTGTCCTATTCTGAAGTATCTAGAACAACGATCCGACTTTCAAATTGGTTGAATGTTATGATTACTTTAATTTGGTAGAGGTTTTTTATTTTTTAAATAAAAATTAATGCAGACAAAGTTAAAGACAATAACAAATAAAAAATACAAAATCTTTTATTAGAGAAAAGAGTTACGTATATAATATTTAAATTTATAGGTTTATTTTCTCTAAAATAATAATAATGAATTCTACCTATTCATAAGATTTATACACCCTTAAATAAGTTAGAAACTCTACCCGAAATGGAAACAAAACATGAAAACCAAAAATCACAAAAACTAATAAAACAAGGTCTCGGGGTAAGATTTTTGAAATATAAAGATTTGATAGTTAGAGTAGCAATTTTATTCTACTTTAAAAAAAATGAATTCTAGAAATTCTTGTTAAAATTTAAGGGTGATTCAACAAACGAATGAAAAATTATGATATTTTTGAGTTGTTGTTCTATTTGGTGTAATCAGTTCTTTTTCTCATTTTAGATCTATCTCACTAGTTCATAAATATATTTGTTAGGCCATTTACATAATATATCTGGAGTAGATTTTTATTTATTTATGATTGACATATATCCAACAACTTAAAATCACTCGTTATCGCAAATCCGACTACATTAAGTTATCACTTGTGAGCTCCTGTAAAAATGATTTGCCTCATCTTTTTAATTTTCATGTTTGGATGTAAAATTTGCATCAAAAACTAAATTGATAAGTATGCGAGGAACTTCTTTCTACAAATATGTGGAAAGCCTTCCTGTACTACCATTTCCTTATGAAACTTTGATTTCACTGTCTGGTACTCTATTGCTCTATTTCCTCAATTTTTTTGTAGAGTACTAAGCTGCAGAACAGTTTTTTTTTTTTTTTTAAACAACAGCCCATGTTTTATTTTCGAAACCTTAAAGTCTTAATGCTTACCTTCTTCAACTACCCTAGCAAAGAAGGAATCCAGATTTGTTCTAGATGAAAAATTGTACATGTTTATACCTTTTCAAAACTAGGACCATTTCCACCAATTCGAATGAGAAATAAATGCATCTCTCATGCTTATTCTGTGCAGGATTATTAGGGTGAGAAAAGCTTTCAGGCTCCAATCATATATTGGGTTATCCATAAAAATACACAGATGATAGATTGCTTAATTTCATGCCTTCTCCAATTCAGCCACTCCACTTTTAAGCAATGTAGGTGGAAGCTAAAAGTACAATAACAACACAGAAAACACAACAAATTTAATAAGCAAAGATTTACAAGATGTATAAATAGACTATAAAACTCTAACTTTACTAAGAGACAACTAAAAATTCAAAAACATCAAGTAACTTAAAACAAAAATCCAAATTAAACAATAAATCCAAAAAAACACAGGAAAAATAAAAAAATTAGCCCGAACAATACCATTTGCGTATAGATCTTAATTTTGAGGTCTAATAAGCGATATTGTTGCTTTCTATAGGAAAAACTTGGAAATATTTGAGCTCGATGCAGTAATTAGATCTCCCAATATCATTGGACACGACCAGACTTTCTTTTAGATCTAAAATTATCCCACTAATATATAAAATCATATATTAGGTTATCCACATAATCTAGATTTTCATCTAGTTGTAGGCTCAAAACCTCTAGTTTTTACAAGCCTCACTGCATTATATACCTTCTGGTTATAGAGATCAAGAAATCAAACGATTATGGTAGACATCAAATGTTTCAGAAGCTGAATGTAGAGGCCTCCCACAAGTCAAGCAGCACCAGGAGAAACAGATCATATGTTCCTTGATAAGCACATTTTCATGCTCTTTTTAGTGCTCTTCTCTTTTGTAATCAAACATGTTAAAGAGAAAAAACTTCGAAAATGGAAATAAGAGATAAAAAAAGGATATAAAGGGGCCTCAAAATGAATCAAAGTTAACAAGAAGTGTTTTCCCTCTTTAGTGTGCAGAGATTTTTTTGCAAGGAGAAAATATAGCGAAGATAGTGATAAAAAGTGAAAAAAGGTGTTTCTTTTCATGCAAAATGAATATCTGAATAAGTAATTACTGATGTGTGTGATATTTTTGGAGACCTTAAATTACACTGATGAACCATTGCCTTTCCAGAGAAAGACTACGAATAGGTTAATTCTTAAAAGAGAAGCACTGCGTGATTGAAGAAATTTCTTACACATATTGAATTACAAAACATATGCACTTTACTGTTGCAAGTGAAGAAATGATGGCATATCAAAGAATTGAATATCTTACTGAGCTAAAAGCAACCGATGGATTATCTGGACAAGCGCTGAGAGAAAATGCAAATCCTAAGAATTTAGAATAAGGAAAGTTTTGATCTTGTATTGCTGTATATTCAAAGTGTAACATGTGCAGGATATTTAAAGGCAAGGCGATACATAACAGGATATTTAAAGGCAAGGCCTTGAAATATGCTTATAAGTTATAAATTGAGATTTGAAAAGATTTAAACATAGCTAAACTTTAGGCTCCTAGATTGATGACTTCTCTTGATTGATTTCCTCAATATTCTATATTCTGATTTGGTGTTTCTGAATTGATGAATTCTCCTGATTGTTTGCCTTGTTATTCTGGATGCTGATGTGGTTGTTGACGGAATCCTTGACATGCCCCCGTAATCTCAAGGGTAGTTCACGAACATTGAGATTGGAACGAATTTGTGTAAACCAATTAGTAGCTAGAGGTTTAGTAATTAAGCAAGTCTGCAATCTGAACTTTAGTGGACAAAAATTCAACTTGTAGCTTCCCAGTATTCACAAGATCACGCACAAAATGGAAGTCGATCTCAATATGCTTTGTCTAGGCATGAAAAATAGGATTCACATAAAGATATGTTGATCCAATAATGGGGGCTTAGTAGTGTGAAGACCAATTTCAGTTGAAAGTTTTTGAAGCCAGTACTGTAATTCTGCTGCTGCATTAGCAAAGGGTTTGTACTCAGCCTCTGTGCTGTTACGGGCAATAGTGGATTGTTACTTACAACTCCATGAAATAAGACTGGATCTAAGATATATACAATAGGCATCAACTGATCAACGATCATCAGGGTCTCCTACCCAGTCACTATCTGCAAATGCCTGAAAATATAATGATGATGAATGTGGCAAGAATAGACCAAAGGATATTGTGTTTTTGAAGTAACATAATACGCGCTTTACTGCTTGCCAATGAGTATCTTTAGGTCATGCATACTGGGATGTGATTTTTGATGTTATTTTTCACCGTTTAGCTTTTTGATTGAAGTTTTTAGTGAGAAATTTTAACTACACAGACTCTGATTTTTTTAAAATTTTAAATGTATCATAAACTTGACTAACTAATTAGATCCTTATTGTTTAGGTTTTTTTTTTTTTTATTCCCCGTATTCTCTCTTTCTTTTAGCTCCATTTATTTGATGAGGCTGCTTAATATATAATTCTCGTCTGCTATAAAAAAAAGAAAAAAATTTGCTTACATGATGGACTGCAAATGCTATATCACGAGTGAAAGAGAGGTAACGAAGACTGCCTATAATGCTTATATATAGGTTGGGATCTACATAGTTAGGGCTTTCTTGCTTGGACAGATTAATAGATGTTGCCATTGGAGTTCTACATGGTTTGGCCTTGTCCATACCAGATCGCACTAGGACATTAATTACATAACGTTGCTGTGAGAGATAAAGACTAGTGGTATCATGTAAAGCTTCTACTCCAGATAAACAAATTCAATTCTTCAAGATCCTTAATAGTAAAATCAGCATGAAATTTTTTATTAACACAGTGATGGATGCAATGGAGGATCCCGTAATGATGAGATTATCAACATAGATTAACATGAAAATAATGACGGCCTCCTTGTGGTAGATGAACTGGGAGATATCTGATTTGCTACCAGTAAAACCATATGTAACTAACTTATCTGTTATTCGAGAGACCCTTTCACGAGAAGCTTGATAAAGACCACATAAGGAGTGACGAAGGTGATAGACATGGTGTGGAAATTGAGGGTGGTGATAGCCAGGTGGCTGGAGTATAAAAACATCTTGTAAACTGCCATGAAGAAATGCATTTTGCACATCAAATTGGAGCAATATTGGCCAGCCAGAAAAGACAGCTATGGTGAGTACCATTCGTACTATTGCTGGCTTAATAACTAGACTGAAGGTTTCTATGAAATCAAGTCCTTGCTGCTAGTGGAAGCCCTCGGCTACCAGCTTTGATCTATAGCGTTCAACGGTGCCATCGACTCGTTTCTTGATACGATAGACCCATTTACAACCAATAAAATTGAAGTGAGGTTTGGGTGGAATAAGAGTCCAACTATCATTGGAAAAAAGTGCATTAAATTGAGCATTCATAGCAGTTCGCCACTCACTATATTTAGAGGCTTTAGTGTAACATGTGGGTTTATTTTGAAGAAGTTTAGCTGCCGCAAGCATAGCACGTGGATATTATTCTTAGAATGGGTGACCATACTGTGAGTGTTCTGGGAACAGGAGGTTCATGTTAAGCTGTTGATTCAAGAGACCAATCAATGATTGAAGAAGATTCGACTACCAGGGCTAGTGGTTCACTTTCTGATTGTGTAGAATGATGAGTTTAAGACAAAGAACTTGGTGAGTTAGCATTAGTGAAACTATAAAGATACTTGAACATGTTATTAATGGAATTTGTAGAGAAGTGGTAGATGCATGGCATATGTGAAGGTGGAAGAAGATAGTCAGGTTGGCTAGTATGGGAAGTTGTTTTTATATAAAAATGACAAGTTGCTACACTGTAAAATCACTAGCTCTTTTAGTCTTTTTTAACATATGTTTTTAAACTTTCCAATACTCTTCACTTTACGGTCTTAAATTTATAATTCTAATGATAGCTAGCAATGTTATTTATACGAAAAGGTTCTCCAGTTTCTCAACAGATGGCATACGTAAATACCGTAAATTGATCTTAATTTGCTTATTATTATTTTTTTTGTTTGGATTCGAGAAAACCCCACTTTCCAAAAAGCGTATTTTGTGGGTCTAGGTGAGCGAGTAAAATCTCAGCTGTCTCAGGCTCTTGCTAGAGGTGCACGCCCTGACTCGAACTCGAGACCTGCTGTGCAGATCTCAAACTCTTTGCCATCACGCTTGGGTTGTTCATTCCTTTCTCTGACTTCCGATACAAAAAATAGACAATTACAGAAGGAATATATATTCGGATAACAATTGTAAATTGTAAATTTTATATTTTTATAATATGAATTTTATAACATGCATAGTATTCAGAGAAGCCCACAGGTAGATTATACATAAATCTATTTCTTCCCATCCACAAGCCTGCGCGCATCAGAAGGAATATATTTTTTGCAATTATCAGAGAATTGTTGATCAACAATATTTCTCTCATGCCCTTCAAATCATTGATAGGCCCCTTAAGCTTGTTCTTCCTTTTGTAAGTCACTCCGATAAGCAGTTCTGGCTTCTTTGCTGGCCCTTGTCCCCGATGACGACCGCGAAATTTCCAAAGGGGAGCGCATCCTATTAAAAAAGTTTGGTTTTTTGCTATTGAAATGATTGTAATCAATATCTCAAGATTCGAACAATACTATATTATTTAGTTATATTACTAAATAAGATTTACAAACTCTAATAAAACATAACTCACTCTTTACAGTACTAACAAAATTTAAGCTCTAGAATACAAGAAAAACAAATAGAAAATAGAGCTTAAATCTCATGAAGGTAATCTAGAAAATTGAGGTGAAAAAGTGTGTAAGAATTTTGTAACTCTTTCTTCAACATCCTTTTATAGTGGATTTTAAAACCTATACTAATATAAAATTAATTATAATAATTGCAAGAATGAATTTCCTTTATTTATTAGCTTTAATTATCCATCATAAAATAAAATTAACCTGATAATTTTTCACTTTTCTGGAAGTGATTTGCAGCAACAACAAAGCCTAGAATTATGCCTTGTAAATTGATACATTTAAGAAAATATATTTTTTCCTTAAATAATTTTTGATAGCTGTAGTTTTTGTTTTGATTGATTTGTAAAGTTAGTATAAAACAACATCCTAAGGACGTTGAAAATTCCATTGTGAGCTCGAATAATTTTACTGCTCTTTACCTGCAAGTCATTTTTAACTCTTCAACTTTCTAATATAAAAATTACAAGAAAATCATGTACTCTTGCATTATAAAAATCTTGTAATCTTGCAATATAAAAGCTACAACATACGGCAACCAAAGGGTTTTTGTGATCAATTTTTCATGTAACATAATCATGTAATCAAGTTAATGTTGTATGTTAAAATATTTTTATTAAAAAATATTTTTTAATAAAATTTTAACCTTGAAAATAAATAAATGAATCTCACTTTCCTCAAGAGTTTCTGCTGTTATTATTAACACCTTCAGTTCCTTCGAACAGGATGTTTTGCATGCTCTATCATCAATGTTTCCTCCAATTTACACTGTTGATCCTCTCTAGTTGCTTGTTAATTAGATTCCAAATGATAATCTGAAAAATATCGGCTCAAAATTTTTAGAACAACCTGAGTGCATTGAATGGCTTGATTCAAAAGAACCAAACTCTGGTGTATGTAAATTTTGGTAGCATCACTATAATAACCCCACAGAAAATGATTGAATTTGCTTGGGGACTAGTTAACAGGAAAAAAAGCTTTCTTATGGATAATATATAAGGCCTGATCTGTTGATGATGATTAATTCTCGGTTTAGGAAATATTACAAATCAGAAAAACTAAAAATTAAAAATAAGTTCAGGAAAGATTTTGATATATTTTTATTTTTAGTTTTCCATCTTTAAAAAGGATTTATTATACATGTATATATACAAGTTCTATGCAATAAAGAAATAACACAATAAATTGATACAAACAATTATCTCTGAATTACCTAGACACTATTGACATGATCTTGTTGCAGGGGAAGCCACTGTGTTGCCACCTGAATTTTTGTCTGAAAAAAGGATAGATGCTTGCTAGTAAGCTGGTGTTCTCAAGAACAAGTCTTGAAGCATCCTTCCATAAGAGGGTTTTCAAGTCACATGGGGTAGAATTCAACATTGGGCAGTATCTGTGGCGGTGTCCTAACTCCTAACTCCTAATGGTATGTCGGTCATTTTTCGGTGAACAGTGGATCAACTGTTGGTTTGCTTGTGCTAAGTGGGGTTTCGGAATGGAGATAGAAAACAAACGTGAAAAGATATGAAGTGGAGAAACTTGCGAGGGAGTCAATGGAGGGAGAGAAGGGAAAAGATATTAAAAAGAAGGCAATATAATGGAAAACCAAGGCAGAGGAGGCCACTTGCCCTGGTGATTCTTCCTATCAGAATTTGTTTGAAATATTGAAGAAAATTATTGCTGGCAAGTAGACAAATAAGAATTCTGAAAAGCTGACCATGCAAGTCTTCAACTTGGTTGTTGCCTTTTTAGTTTTTCGTTCGACTTTTGTTGGTTCAAAGTATCTTTCATATCATTTCTATATAACTGGCAATGTCACTGCATTCAGCTTGAAAACATTTATCTTGTGAAAATATTCGCTGCTCGCCGAAAGTTTGATGAACAGAAATTTCTCCTCTCAGCTCAATCAAGAATGTTGAAGACATTTATATTCGCTTGCTTATTTTGAGAGAATTAAACTGGACGTCCAAAATGGTTTTCGGATGCGCTTCGATTTGGCATTGAAGTTATTATTGGAGACTCGATCGCAGGTGCTGAAGACTTCTCTTCATTCTTGGTCTCACGATCCAATTACTCAATTTTTAAAGTAATTTATTATTACAAGATAAAATGTCTCTTGTAAACATCGAATGGTTGGGAAGATGAAATTTGAGGACTCTGCACACATCAGGCATAACCATGAGAAAGTAATACATGAAAATATGAACTAGTTTTCTATCAAATTCTATGCACAAATATTTAACTCCATATTAGAGGCTGACCTGCGATAACAGGTCGTTGAATATTTTTCTCAAGAATTTTGCAGGAAGGCATCCACCTTCGTTAAATTTGCGCAACTCTTCATGCATCAAGTCAAGTAGGTCACCATATGTTAATCCAGGATATTTGTTCAGAAAGTATATTAAAAGGTAGGTCAGAGCACCATTCATTGTCTTTGTGAATGCCTGAAAGTTTATGTATACAGAGAAGTGAGCTAATTCAACTATTTCCTCTAGAGCCAGATAAATAATCACGTTAATCAACTGCATATCTTACAGAGGTATCGGCAGCATTTTCATTATCCAGACAAGCACTGACTGAAATTGCCAATCCACCATCCGTGTGTTTCCTTGCATTACCAGATGGAGGGCTGTTATCTTCCCATTTATTTCTGTTGCAAGTAAGAAATTTTAATATTCAGTCAACGACAAGAAGTCCTAGAAGGTAAAACTGTGTCATGTGGCACAATGGATGAAACTTACTGTTCCCTATTGTAGACATGTTCAAGATCAAGGATAGTTCCACTGTGACAAGCATCGACAATTGCATGAAGAGTAACATCCTTTTTCAGCGGCCAAACTATGAGGGAATTGATTTCATTGTCACGGATCATACCTTCTGTCATGAAATCAATTGGGCAAATATTTTCATCAAACCCATCTCGCTCATCGCGTTCAAAATCTGGTTGACGTAAGCCATGACCGGAGAAGTAGAACACGAGGGAGTCACCTGCCTGGCAGTCCTTCACGAGCCATTCCATGGATTGCAGTATGTTTTTCTTTGTTGTATCCTGTTCTGCAGTTCACATTGCAAAATAATAGCTATTTTGTCACGTTCAAATAGGCCTAGAATTTAAATTTCTAAATTATAAAGGGCCGCAATCTAGTTAATATCAAAACAAAAGAGTTAGTTCTTTCCTTTCTCTCATTTCCTATAAAGAAAGTACAATTATAGAAGGAAAATATTCGGATAACAATTGTAAATTTTATAATATGAATTTTATAACATGAAGTCTATAATATTCACAGGAAGCCCACAGGTAGATTATATATAAATTATATTCCATCCCATCCGGTAGCCTACGCACATCAGAAGGAATGTTATCAGCAGAGAGAAAGGAGAAAAAGAATAGCTAAGAAATCAAGAGAATGAACAATGATCTTAAGAACATGGAAACTACAAGCATGCCTTACATACAGCCATATTAATTAATCTACATAAAAATACCTTTAAGAACCCGAATGTTCTCCTCCTTGAAACCAAAATTTTTGATCAAAAATCCTCTCATGCTCTTCACATCATTGATAGTCCCCTTAAGCAAGTGTTTCCTTTTGTAAGTCACTCCGATTAGCAGTGCTCGCTTCCTTGCTGTCCTTGTCCCCGATGATGACCGCGAAATTTCCGAAGGGGAGGGCATCTTATTCAACAACTCTGTCTTTTTGCTACTAATCAAGAGATCAGGACCTGATATATTTTCCTTTGCCTTTACATCTTTGCTTCGTGATCGTTCACAGGTTGGAACTGGATTCATCATATTGCAAATTGGACACTTTACTCCAGTGGAATTTTGTGTCAGTAATGATAATCGTTGCCTACATTTGCAGCACACAACACCTCTAGCTTCCATCATAATCTGGTATCTATTGTTATCCATAGAAGCAGTATATATATAATATATGAAGGATTCCTTCGCAGCCGAGAAAGAAAGGCTTAACAAAACTTTGTTGAGAGCTGAATAGCAGGCGCAATGCATAATTTAAATGCCATGTTAAGTTATATGCACAAGAATTTTAGAATGTCGGCTCTCGAGGGATACAAGAATTTTAATTTTTCTCTCTTCTTTTGATTTTCAGTAAACTCTGAGCCTACTCGTAATCTAGGTGCACTCAATTTATAGAGTTATCTGAATTGTAAAAGAAACTCACAAGATGATTGGAGGATGTATTTTTTAGTAACTCAGTAAACGTTAATGGACTCCAACTGCCATAAAAGACTGAAATCAGAACCGACCACCTTTTCAAGATTAATATTGATGTCACCCTCATTTTGGAGAATATTAAAAAGTAAAAGAATCTAATTTAATCTATGTTGTTAGTGCTTGTCCAGGCCAATTGTACTTGCCTTTCCGAAGGGGGGGAGAGAGAGAGAGAGACAGAGTTGAGTGAGAATATTTTTTTCTTAAGAGTCATGCTATCATGGGATATGTCTTTCATACATCAAGCTTTATCAAATCATCATGTAGTTGGATCTTAGCAAGCCTTTTTTTTTTTTTGGTAATAGTCGAAAGGACCTTAGCAAGCTATGCTAGTGTATTCATGAGAAAATTTCTTTATGTCCACCAATTGAATTCCAAAATAATAATATCAAAAGCAAAATCACTTACAATTTGAGGCAAAATCGATGGCTTACGTTGTTATCTAAAGCAAGAAAAAAGTAACCTAACAAAATCAAGAAAGTAGTGATGTTTGTGAACCAATTTGATCTGATTGAAGAGTCGTAATCAATTACTAAAATTGGATTCACTCTATCCAAGCAGTTAATTTATTCTAGGCACAGAACTTGTTTCGTAAATTCTTTTCATGTTAATCAAAGTCTATTTCTTGTAAGACGCGTC
>Ga0325414_1005284_pt1 | contig 13624 bp, 4 predicted proteins | sample PopdelMetagenome_8_FD_206183 | JGI IMG/M metagenome (GOLD analysis project Ga0325414, IMG submission 206183) | Populus deltoides microbial communities from Bellville, Georgia, United States - Leaf-PdKOR-R3 | ecosystem: Host-associated > Plants > Phyllosphere > Phylloplane/Leaf | place: USA...
CAGAAATATTTTTTTTCTTTTAAAAATTGAACTTGTATTCTTGTATAGATCAATAGCATTTTTGGAATGAAAAAAAGTAATTAGATGAAAAACTTGACAAAACCACATATTGAACAATTAAATATTGGTTGGGTCATTTACTCGAATTAAATGATGACTTGAGAAAGTATAATAAAAGAGTTTATTTATTGGGTTAATGATATTTGAAGTGCTTGTATTTTTATTTTTATTTTTATTTTTATTTTCATCTAAATAGTTGTATTTATAAAATTTGATCAATCAAGAATTATTTTAGTTTTCATTATAAACATATTGATGTGATAGTTATCTCTATATCAAGTGAGCCCATATATAATAAATTAAAAGAAATAATTGGCATTATGAAGTACCTATATTTCATGATTTTCTCTATTTGAATGCGATATTAATTTTTTTTTTCTATTATAGCACTTGTATTTATAAAAAAATTTATCAATCAAGTACTTCCATTAGCTTTATTACACATCAACCAATGCAACGGTTATATTCATGGCATAAAACATAGAAATAATCATGATTCTACCTTTTTTAGGATTTTTATTTCTTCATTAAGAAATTTAAAAAGAAAAAGAAAATAACTTGAGATGAAAAACTACTAAAACTAATTAATAAGGTGGGTTTATTTCATCTTACTAATTAATGAGGGTTTAATTTTAGATAAAGATGAAAGCTTTAAAAACCTGATGGATAACATAAATATAAACTTATCTAATCAATCAATTAAAGAATAAGTTTTATTAGCCTTATTTTGTTTTTTTTTATTTCAAATTCTTCATAAAAGATTAGAAATATATTCTAACTAGATAGGTGGTTCATGTTATGCCACAGCCGGGTTAAAGTTTTTCTAATGTAAAACAAATATGTTGAAGCTATGATAACTCAAGTCAGGCTAAGTTAATGTGACTAACATCCGACCTGAAATATGATATCGGGATAACTTCGTAAAACAAACCCACAAAGTTCAAGGCCCAAAAGCCTAATGTAAAATTATGAAATTAGAAAAAAAATCAATTTTAAAAAAAGTAAAGTTGAAAAAAAAAACTAAAGTAAACACGAGCTAATTTAACTAACTCACAACCCATGATATAAGATCGGGTTAAAAAAGTTAGATTAAAAAAAAGAACCTAGAAAAAAAGACATAAGTTAAATAAAAAAAAAACAGAAAAAAAAACTCGAGTTAACCCGAGTTAACTTAACTAACCCGCACTCAAGATAACCCAACAAAAAGAAAAAGAAAAAAAAATTATAAAGCTCAAGGGTAAATAATTTAATGTCAAATGATGAAACTGGAAAAAAAAATTAATTTTATTAAAAAAGGTTGAGAAATTTTTTTTTGAGTAAACCTAGGTTAAGTCGACTAACTCACCACCCACGATATGAGATCAGGATAAACTCATACAAAAAGACAAGTGAAACAAATAACAAAGTTCAAGGTTTAATAATCAAATATCGAATGATGAAATTGAAAAAAAAATAATAAAGAACAAAAAAAATAAACTTAAATCGAGCTAATATTCTAAACCAGTTATCTGGGTCATGAGAGCATGATTACCTGGTAGTAAGGAGGGTATGAAGAAATACAAAGTAAGATTTTTTATCATAAAAAAAAAAACAAAACAAATAGTCATTAAAACAATAAGGATCAAATCTAGTATAAAAATTAAATTAAAGAAAATAATTAGGGACTAAATAAAATAAATAAATCAAGAAAAAGATAAGAAAATAGAAATAAAAAGAATGAGTGTCAAAATTGGATAACAAAATGAAATAAAATGTTGAGGGATAAAATAAAAAAAAATCAAGAAAAGAGTAAGAAAATAACAATCAAAACAATAAGAACCAAAATTCGATTAAAAAGGTAAATGAAATAAAATTTTGAGGGGAAAAATAAAAAAAATTAAGAAAATGATGAGAAAATAACAATTAAAAGAATAGGGACCAAAATTAGATTAGAAAAAGTAATGAAATAAAATGTTGAGAGATAAAATAAAAAATCAATAAAATGATAAGAAAATAGAAATAAAAAAAATAAAGACCAAAATTGGATAAAAAAATAAAGTACAATGATGAGGGAAAAAATTGAAAAAAAAAATAGATTAATAAAAGGGTAAAACACAAAAAAAAAAAAACCATATCAGGAAAATGAGGACTAAATTGGATTAAAAATATAAAATAAAATAAAATGCACATGGATGAAATTGAAAAAAAAAAACTTCAAAAAACAAAAGAAATAAGAATAAAAAAATTATAGGTCAAAATTGATAGAAATAGAAACTGGATGACTCAATCAATTTTTCGAAGGGTTGGCCTGAATATCTATGCTAGGAGAGAGGGAAGGGAGAGGAAAAGAAAGAGAAGGTTATCATAGTCCAACCCCATCTCCGCCATGTACACGAGCCCTACCAACATGAAGAGAATGATGTGCCGCTCCAATTCTCGTTGTGGATAATTGATTTTGATGCGAATAATTTTTGAAAATACCTTAACTTAATTGTTAAAAAAATTAAAAATAAAAAATACTTCTTTATGCAAGTTTAATGTTTTTTTTAATTGTATCACCATAATTTTACTATGCAAATATTATTTAAATGGTAAAAAGCTTCTGAATCAAAGTTATTTAACTGTGAAAAAAAATATGTATACACCAATTTATACTCAATCAAACTTGTAATACTTTATAAATCCCTTTGAAAATATGATTTTACCCCAAATTCATTATTGGAGATAACTGCCACAACAACTATTCATAACATAGTCTAATAAAACTTAAAGGAAAACATTCGATTGATTAAATTTTATAGGTGTAAATACTCTAGTGGGAATAAAATAAATAAATATGAGCATTCAAGTAGAAAAGATCATGAAGTATAAATATTAAATTTTATGTCATTTGTCACATGAACTTATTTGACATAAGAAGATAACTGTGATATTAGTATATTTATTATGATAATTAAGAGAGATATCTTATTGACCAAATTTTATAAATATAGATATTTAAATAAAAATATTATACAATTAATCAATTAAAAATAATAAAATAAAAGTAATTACTCCTCAATTATCCCTTTATTTATTTACTCCTTTAGAAGGATAACATCTACCTGTCAACAATTAGTGGTGAGGCAAGATCGAGACTATTGCAGAATACGTGTAGCGAGATGTAAATAAACTTAAAAAAAATAGGTAATAATAACCAAAACAGAATTAAAAAAAATAAGAGATGAATATAGATTAAGATATTTAATTAAATATAATTTGAGTGCCCTTAGGGCCACCAAAGGCTTATATGATCGTTAACTTCAGGACATATGGGATTAGTCAAGGTGCGCACAAGCTCGCTCAAACACCCACGTTAATAATAATAAAAAAAAGATATTCAATCAAACAAAATGAGATATTTATTTGATTGTGTTTATTTAAAAAAACTCATAACCTAAGAGATAATTACAAATGAGACTGATTAAATAAACCCACGCCCTTAAAAAAAATATTACGCAAGGCCTAACATATCAACAATATTATTTAAAAATGAATATTTCAAAATTTTAAAATAATATCTTGAAAAATCAAACACAAACAAAATAATTTTAAAAAAATCTTATATTGAAAAATGACATGCAAAACTCGTGACCTAAGTCATGAGACTGTGATAAATCTATTGAAAAAAATTAAAGATAATCACAAAATTGATATTTAAAAAAAAAACTAATACAGAATGATAAGATCGCATGAAACTGAATCCTTGACAAAACAAATCTTGAAAAATAAAATCAGAAAAAAAAATGAATTTCACAAAAGGATCTAAAAAAATTGAGAGTGAAAAAAAAGCATTAATTAGAGGGTAAAAAAAAATTTTCATTTGAAGGGTTAAATTGAATTGAAAAATAGCTTTAACAAAAGAAAGAAAATCAAAAGAATGAGGTTAAATTGGAAAAAAGAAAACTTTAATTAAATGATGAAATTAAAAGTAAAAAAACTTCAATGAAATGGCCAAAAAACTTAAAAAATAAGGACCGAAATGAACAAAACATCTGAGAAATTGTGATTGAAGGCCTAATTTGACAATAAAAAAAACTTCTATAAAAGGAATAAGAACAAAATAAGAAATTAAAAGAATGAAGACTAAAATTTAAAACAAAACAAAATGATAAATTGCAATTGAAGGACTAGATTGAAAAGAAAACTTTTTTAAAAGGAATAAGAATGAAATAAAAAATTCAAAGAATGAGGACTAAAACTATAAAAGGAATAAGAACAAAATCAGAAATTAAAAGAATAAGAATTGAAATTAAAAATAAAACATATAAAAAAGTGCAACTGAAGAACTAAATTGCAAAACAAAAAACATCTATAAAATGAATAAGAACAAAATTAAAAATTAAAAGAATGAGTACTGAAATTGAAAAATAAAAAACAAAGAGAATAAAGGTATACTTTATTTGTCAGTAGAGACAAAAGAAGGGGGAAAAAACAAATAATTGTTGGTGACAATCCGACTACCATAAGCAGACACACGCCACTTCGTGTGGAAGAGGACACAATTGAGTATTCAGGGAGATGACAAAAAACTAGATTTGACCACCGGATGGTGTCGCACGCGTCCGTTGAAAGGTATATACGTCGCCCACTCACTGACTCGTGATCAACACGAGCTAGTAGTTTTTTGATTTAAATATTCAAAAGTAAATATCAAAATATCAAAACCCTTTTCATGACCCTATTAATTACACAAAATACTAACAAATGCAAAGGTTTTTTTTTTTTTTTTTGTCTAATCTAAGGTTAATCTCATACTTGTATTATACAGGGACAATGAAAAAACCGAAAAGATCATTGTCCAGCAATATGTTTTTGTTCCTCGGAGAAAAAAGTATTTTTATTATAAAAAACTTATAAAAAATCAAAAAAATTCTTAGTCAATAATTTTAAATTTTATTGACTTTGGAGTCGAAGAATAGTTTTATTGTTTAATAAAATGAAAAAAACATGTACCAATCTTGAAATAAATTTTATTGACTTTGGAGTAGAAGAATAATTTTTTAACTTTGGAGTAAAAGATAAAAAAATACTTAGCCTCAAAGCTTAATTTTTTCCTACTAAAAAGTAAATAAGTAATTTTACTATAATAATCTATAATAAATTATATCTATTACTACAGTGAAAATACCAAATAGTTTAGAGAGTTGTTAAATATAGGACTACCAATCTTGAAATATGATTATATATAGTTTACTATTCGGCGGAAAAAAATTATGTGAATCTCAAAACCAATGGCATCCTATAACTTGAAAATATGTATTTCTCGACATAGAAATAATTAGAAAAAAAGGAAATGATAACATAATAAAAGAATTCACATGGATTTCTTTTCTATATGATAAATTTCAATGGGATATAACATGTTAAGATAAGAATTATTGGTACGACAAAGACCCAATTTTCAAGTGTGCCGACTAAATTAGGTATAACACGACAATATTTGATGGATTTTGTTATGTGAAGGTTTGTTTAGGAATATGGTTGTGATTATTTTTTAAAGTGTTTTTTTGTGTTGAAATACATCAAAATAATATATTTTTTTATTTTTTTAAAATTATTTTTGAGATTAGTGTATCAAAATGATCCAAAATACCAAAAAAAATACTTTTTAACAAAAAAAATTTAATTTTTTGAAAACACGGGTACAACCGTGTTTCCAAACGTTCATTGAGGATGTGTTTGAGATGGTAAAATGATAAAAGTTGTTTTTTAAAATATTATTTATTTAAAATAATATATATTTTTTATTTTTTAAAATTTATTTTTGATATCAATATATTAAAATTATTAAAAAATTAATTTAAAACAAAAACAATTAAGATTGTTTTTTTTAAAAAAAAAACACTCTGCCAAATCACCCTCAACGGATTATGGTGAAATTCATAACAACGATTTTTTAAAAGAGAAGAAAAAAAGCTCAAAACTTGAATTGCACGGCATACCTACATTTCACTTTCAAACTTTTTTTTTTAGAAGAACCGTTAAGTAATTGACCTGACCTTGATTGTGCGTTGAGAGTACCAAAATGACCCTGATCCACCACAGGCCAGTTCAATCACGATAAAGCTGGAAGTTGATGAACCAAGATGAAAGGAAGAAAGAAAAATAAAGAGGCATGGAGTTTAAGGTTTTCGTTTCACCTAAATGCATGGAGCGTGTTTGGCAGTGTGGTTGCGGGTGCTTTTCAAATAGCTTTTCGTGCCGAAATACATGCCAATGATGTTTTTTTATTTTTTAAAAATCATTTTTGACATCAGCACATCAAAACGATCCAAAAAGTACAAACCGCACTCAATTTTAGCAAAAAAAAAAAATTCAAATTTACACGAAACGCAGGTACAAACACAGTACCAAACGTTCCCAAAAACGGTTCTTTACTCCTTTTTTTAATTGAAACTTTGATTTAGGATAGAAGTCTAGGCACTTATAGTACGATAATTAACAAAATAGAACTCCTAGTTCATCATAAATATTATTTTTATAAAGCTAATATAATTAATGTTGTTTTTGCAAAATAAAAAAAGAGAGAAGACACGATATAAAGGAGAGATCGAAGTTTCAAATATATAGATGATGGCTTAAAAAAAGACCCATAAAATCATCAAACTTATATTTTTTTGAAAAATATATGATTAGAGTTATATGTATTTGAAAGCATCACACTTTTACATTCATATGTATTTGAAAAAATTCATGTAGTATATATATTGATATTAAAACTCAAAACACCTCTAATAGAGTTATATACACATTATGATATCACTTGAATCAACAATATGATATGACTTAGATTCATAATTTGAAATCAACTAATAAGGACATTATATATGATTTTATTTTAATATAAGTGAGAAGACTTTTTTAAAACTAATTATACAATCCAAAATTTATCACTTTGTATGAGAGAATTGATGGGCAAAGTATTTTGAAAATATTTGTGTTCCTTGTACAATTTATATTAATGTAATTATAACTTATTTCCTACTTTTATGTTTGAATCATTTAAACTTTTACAACTATACAATTTCAGTTACTTATAATTGTATCTTTTTATTGTTATCTTTCTGATTTACTGCTATAACCTTGACGTTCATGTGGCTTGTATATTTTTCAATAACTAAGGATCTTTATTTTCCTGATCTTTAATCTTTATTTCAGCTATAATTACTTGATCCTTTACACGCCCACTCAATCTAGAGATCAGATCATGAACATTTAGATTGTTTTGTGGTAGTTTGAATTTTATTGGTGGTAATTAATGGTTTGGTAAGAGTATTGGCCAATTAATCTCTTCTGGAAATGAATTGAACCACCAATTATTTGTTGAAAACTTGATATCTAACAAAGTCAAATCAAAATCAATTTTGATTTGTTTTGTTCTTGCATGAAACACAAGATTGGAGGTGAGGTAATTGCTTCAATATTGTCACACTATAGGATTAAAGCTTGTTTTAGAGAAAAACCAAACTCAGATGAAACTAATTTGATCCGTGTAATTTTGTTAGTTGTGTTTGTTAGAGCCTTATACTCAGCCTCAATACTGCTTTGAGCTACCATAAACTACCATCTGCAACTTCAGAAGACAAGTTGGATATCATATGTATGCAATAAACATTCATTGATCGTCGATCACCCCTATCAGTTGCTCAATTTGAGTCAGAATATGCTTGTAATATGAAATCCATAGCTTTAGTGATTAGTAAACCTGTAGAAACTAAATGTTTAAGATAACATAATATTTGTTTGATTACAAACCAGTAGGAATCAAGAGGCCTATGCATTAATTTTCTAACTTTATGTATAACAAATGCTAAATCAGGCCTTGTAAATACAAGATATTATATATTGTTGACAATACTTTGATAAAAACTTGTGTCCTTAAAAGGTTTCCCATCTATAGAATTAAGGTGACAATTAAGATAACAATGCTCGAGGTAGTAGATACTGAATACAACCATCACTTGGTTGTCGAGGTTTATAAATGTTATTCTTTGATATTATTGTCACAAAGTGAAAGTTTGTTACTTGGTTAGAGAGACATGTATCAATTGTGAAGTAGACAATGTGTTAACATGTTAGGCAGGAATAATAGTTGATTGAAGAGCATATAATTTTTTTAAAAATGCAATATTTGTTTACTTGGGTAGAAATACAACCACTATTTTTTTTTCAAAAGAAAATTAAAGTTGTCTTAACTTAGCCAACTAAGCAACGCCATCAATAACTTTAACTTTCATGTTTGGTTAAAGGATTCACGTTGTTAACAAAAAAAAAGGTTCAAATGAAAGCCAATAAAAAAATATAATTAAGTTTTAAGTTGAATAACCTGACTTCATAAGCAAAACTAACACAACATGTTAGTGTTTAATTTGACTAATTAATTACTTAAAGAAAAACTCCAAATTAAACTAATATTTTAATCTATTTCTAGTTTGCTAGGCAAAGATTTTTTTTAATGAGACAAAGTACTCCTGCATACTGCAACATGAATTAACCATAAAAAAAAAGGAAATTAAAATCACAATGTTGATGGGAATTAAGAGAAAAAAAAATAAAAAACAGAAAAAATTAAAAAGCAAACAATTAGTAGGCAACGTCATTGTTCGTGCGCCCGAAGCGAAAAAAAAAAATTAGAAAGAAAGGCAAAGACTAAAGTATAAGAAAACAAAAGTTGAAAAAACTAAAACTTTTAATGATCATTGAAAAAAAAAAGAAATTATAGACCACAAATATAGCTAAGTAAACAATGCAAAGCCATTAAGAAAGTTTCCAACCAAAAGCAACTTACACAAAACAATAAAGAAAGATAGCTCACCTGCAAACCCAAACTATAAAAAGAAGCAGCAATCCAAAGGATGAGAAACTTAGAAGGGCGCGACAAATCTATATAAAAAAAGATGCACAATACAAATCATGGTCAAAATACAATGAACGAAAAACAAAGAACACATACCTAGAAATAAAAACTATAAGGGCAACATAAAGAGCCCAAGCCAGGATAAAACATTAGAAAAGAAAATAGCACCGCGTGAAAATAACTTGAAAACAAATCCCCTTGTAAAAAAGCATTACATACCCCTCTAAAATAATATGAAAAAATGAATAAAAACAAGGAGCATGTTGAGTAAGAAAAGGAGGAAAAAAACACTATAAAAGGCATTATAAAATGACAATAGAAGTACATAATCCTCCATTGTTAATCCAGGAAAAAGAGTTTCAAAAAAAAAAAAAAACAAGAGAAGAGCCAAACCCGATTATATTAAGATAAAAACAAAAGTTGAGTAAGAGATGTAAATGAACTAGGCAGGTTGTCAGTCTTAAAAACAAAAGGTGAAAATCCCAACAAAAAACTATGTCCTCTTTTCAATCTTGAAGAAAGAACTAATATAAATGCAAGGGATATGCATTAAATGCCTAATGATGGTGATGCTTCTAAAAACCAAGCAAAAGATCGGAAGAAAGCTTCACAAACCTCAGCAAAAGCAATAAGCTAAAAATAATAAAGGCCAATGGCACATGTAGAGCACCCAAAGCTGAGAGGACCTAAAGAAAGCAAAGAGAAAAAAAAGAAGCTTCAGGAGGAGAATAACAATTGAAAAAGATGACAAAAGAGGCCAGAACACGTAAAAAAAACACTAAATTAAAGGTACAACAACATATGGCTTAAGAGCAAGGAAAACCTGTGAAAAAAATAGAAAAACAAAAACAAAAAAGAAACTTCATAACTCAAACCCATAAAAAAAACATGTTACAAAGGACCTTAAAAACTAATATGTGACCACGTAAAAAACCAAAGATAGAAAATACTGAAAACACCTTTTAAAAAGGTCCATAACATGCATGATGAATGATAAACAAAGTAAGAAAAAAAGACTTTTGCCAAACCAAACGAAATTAAAAAGAAAGGGAAAAAAAGATTTATGGTCACACTAAAACAAGAACAAATCCTGATGTAGAATCATAAGAAATGTCAAAAGTACAACTCTTTATCTTAAATAAAGTAGATGTTATTCCCCAAATAAATGACAACAACTCTTCCAATGCTAGAGAGAGACCTAAGATGATGGTAAATGAGTGTTCATAATGATGTTACTGTCGTATTCATTTAATGCATAATGATTTTCCATCTACAAAAAAAGTCGAGTCACAATCAAAAAGTAGCTCTTCCCATACCCCAATAAACTACAGGAAACAACTGAAGAAAGACCACAAAGGCTAGTCAAGCCAACCCCCGCACATGACAGAAACACCATCAGAGAAGTTAAGTCAATCTCCACCAAGCTCAGGAAACAACAATGGTTAATTGACCCAACAAAAGGTGCAAATCACCACAACATAAAAAAGGCATATCTTATGATAAAAAAAACAAACCAAACAACACCAAATGCTAAAGAATTGAACCAATTAAAGTCCTAAACGAAAAAAAAAATCTAAAATTCAATAAAACACAATCTAGACATACAAATTAAAGAAAATCGATGAAGGAGCTCATGAAAGAACAAACCCAGCCATGTCCCATGATGAAGAACAAAATCATACAACACCTTATAATGAAGAAAACAAGTCTTAATGCTTAATTAACCCACCTAGCCATGCAAGCTAGAAGAAATCCTGTGTTGAAAAGAAAGAATGCTTAAGGGACTGTTTAATCCCACAGTCACATGAAACCCAACCATATCCCATGATGAGAAATCAAAGCAAGTTAGCCAAGTGACATTCCACTTAAAGCCCAAATTATACCAATCAAGCCACATTCCATAATCATAAAATGAAAGCCAACACCACAGCAACCCACCTAGATGTGCAAAGTAGAAGAAATATTGCGCTAACCCAGCCACACCCTATAATTAAAACCTAAATCAAGCTATAATACAGCCTAAATCAAGCCAATCATGCAACATCCCATGATGATAAAACAAAACCTAAGGCTGTAACAACCGACCCAGCCGTGTGAAATTGAAGAAATCTTGCGCCTAAAAGAAAGAACACTTAAGGGACTGTTCCAATCTACAATCGCACAAGCAGGGTTTTTGCTGCATGTTTTAGCTTTTCTTTACTAGTTATGTGACCCGTGCTCCGCCGCAGGTTAGATATTTTTGTTTTCTATAAAAATTATATATGCATGTTTTCTCTAAAGCATTTATGTAGTTTAAAAAATCTAAGTTCAAATAATTTTTTTTATGTATACATATAATCAAATAAATCAAGAACTATTTGTACGAATAATTAAATAAAAAACTCATTAATGATACGTAAAAGTAAAACTTGAAAAATCAAGAGATAATTATAGATTAAGATATTTAATCTCGAAAGACAGGACATTCACCCAATTGTGTTTGCTGAATTTGTTTATTAAAATAATTTTTTTTATTTAAGCAAACAATAATAAAAATAGAGACACAAATTAAATTGATCAAATAAAATAAAAAGGGGAAAAATCATGTAAGACTGCACATATTAGAAATATTATATGAAAATAAATTTTTTTATTTTCAAAAATAAAATTCATCCATACAAAAGATAAAAAAATAAATTATAGATGAATCAGAAAAACTTTTCAAATCTAAATGTATAACTAAAAAAATAATCATCATTTAAAAGAGGCTCTCCAAACAAAATAAAAGAAAAAATAGGTACTAATTTAAATATAAATTAAAAAAAAATTAGAGAAAAACCATAAAAAAAAATCATTAATTTTAAAAAAGAATTATAAAAAACAATTTAGAAAAAAAGGCAAAGGCCAAGCGCTGTTGGGATTGGCAAGCCAGGCTAGCTCGTTTGACCCATTTTGTTAGGGCTCATGAGCGGGCCTGCCCTGTCAGGCTCGTGTGATTGGGCCTTTGGTTTTTTTTTGTTGCAACTATAGTGGTTGGAAAATCAGAGTTTGATTTTTTTACCCTAAAACCTGTTTTTTAAACCATTTTTTACCAAAAAAACCTACAAAACATCGTAAAAACCATAAATTGATTTATAGCCTCAAAAAACACAAAAAACCACCCCAAAACCCGAAATCAATCCAAATCCAAAATTCAACCCGAGTTTAGATATGTTTTTTCACGAACTTCAAAGGTAAAAAATACCTAATATGAACTCCCCTCATCAAATGAAACCATTTGACATAAATATCGTTAGTTTTGGTGGCCTAAATCGGTGTCAATGACACTTTTCTCTCTTTATTGTCAGAATTTGAAAACTTCTCTCTCCTCTCTTAACCAGGGACTAAAAAATAAAATTTTGCACCAAAATTGAATTGAAAAATATTGAGGTATTGAAATTATATAATTTACATGATTTTTAAAGTTCAAGGACCAAAGTGCGTCTTTTGCGAGACTTATGACATGCTATCCATGTTTGATCTTTTTTTTTGTTTCTCTTATTTCAATCCCACCTTTTCATAAGAAATTAAAATCAATTGATCTATAATTAGGACTAAATCACTAGAAAAAAAATTAAAAAATCAAATTAGAAAAATATAAAATTTTATATAGTTCATCCTATTAAAGGAAGAATAATGGATACACAATGAAAAATCTATACCTTTTAGAGTAATTCTTAGGTTTCGTTTGTTTTCCAGAAAGTGGTTTCCCAACTACTTTCTAAACTTTCCTGTGTTTGTTTGTCATTAGAAAAGTTGGTCAACGGAAAACATTTTCCAGTCAAAGGAAAATTTGGCTTGGTTTTTAGGAAAGTATTTTCCTTTTATTTTGAGCGGAAAACACTTTCCGGAAAGTTATGAAAAATTTAGAAATGTCATATTATTTGCTGATTATATCAAATTTGATCCTCAAACTTTTAATTGCTCTCTCTATATATATATATATATATATTTTGTTTTGAATATTTGTTTTTCAATTTCATCCCTTATAATTTAATTTGTATATTAATTTTAGTTCTTATTTTTATAATAGTTATTTGCTTTTCCCTTATTATTTTTTAATTGAAATTTTTTATCTATCAAATTGGTTTTCATTCTTTTGATTGTTACTTATTTTATTTGAAATAATTTATGAAATGTTAATTATTATTATTTTAATTTCTTCATCTTTTAATTTTTTTATTTTTTAGATTTGATCTCTATTATTTTGATTATTATTTATTTTATTTGAGATAATTTATGAAATTATATATTTTTTCAATTTTATTTTCATTCAACCTTTTAATTTGTAAGATTTATTCCTCATTATTTTAATAAATTGAAAAAAAATAAAACATTAATAAGTTATTTTTCAGCTCATTTTTCATAACATAATCAAGTACTGTAAAGTATTTTTTAATTTATTTTTTATTACACTACTAAATATCAAAAAATAATTTACTTTATAAAAAAATTATTTTTCAGAAAAAAAAGTTAAAAATTATTTTTCAAAAAAAAAGGGCCTTTAATAATAAGTATTAAGAACCCTTTTTGTGGACAGTATAGTAATTCAACTTCCACTTCTCTCAAGTCTATTTCTGTAAATTCAAACACTGACACAGTGAGTCTTCGTCTTTCAAAATACTTGTAGTTAAAATGTTCTTTCCAACTAACAAACAAAAAGTCTGT
>Ga0325414_1005285_pt1 | contig 13624 bp, 13 predicted proteins | sample PopdelMetagenome_8_FD_206183 | JGI IMG/M metagenome (GOLD analysis project Ga0325414, IMG submission 206183) | Populus deltoides microbial communities from Bellville, Georgia, United States - Leaf-PdKOR-R3 | ecosystem: Host-associated > Plants > Phyllosphere > Phylloplane/Leaf | place: USA...
AGACAACTTCGGAAGGGACATGCTTGGCCAACGTTTAATTCGGGCTCTTCATCATCTTGGAAGCAGAATTTAAAGAGAGAGGGTACTGTCTGGTCGAGATCCTTTGTTCCTTCTAGAACTGAACCACCAAAGGCTAAAGTTGATGTCCCTACTGATGCCAAAGGTAAATCTGAAACTCAACCTAAACGTACCGGTGATGTTAAATGTTTCAAGTGTCAGGGACATGGACATTATGCTTCAGAGTGTCCAAACAAGAGAATCATGATGATTGGAGATAATAGTGATATGGAATCTGAAAGTGACAGATCTGATTGTGAAGGAATGCCACCATTGGAGGATAGTGATGGGAATGAGTTAGCATTACCGGTTGAGGAGTCCTTGGTTATAAGATCACTTCAGGTTCAGGTCAAGGAAGATGAAACTAATCAACAAATGGAGAACACCTTCCATACGCGTTGTTATGTACAAAGCAAGGTGTGTGGTTTAATTATAGATAGTAGAAGCTGTGTTAATGTTTGTTGTACCACCTTTGTTAGTAAACTAAATTTGTGTACTGTTAAGCATGTTAAACCATATAGATTGCGATGACTGAATGATAGTGGTGAAGTGAAAGAGACTAAACAGGTTGTGGTTCCATTTTTGATTGGGAAATATGTTGATGAAGTTCTGTGCGACGTGATATACCAATGCAAGCAAGTCACATCTTGTTGGGGAGACCTTGACAATATGATAGGAAGGCAATTCATGATGGGGTTAAAAATAGGTATACCATTGTAAGAGATGGTAAAACCATCACTCTTGTACCTCTTATACCCAAACAGGTGTATGATGATCAAATAAAGCTAAAGAGTGAGTATGAGGTGATGGGGAGAGAAAATCAAGGTGAGGAACAAGAGGAGAGAAGACCATTAGATTCAGCTAGAACCCAAACCACTACAACCCATTCAGCCACCCATCCAAACACAAACAAATATTCGGCCAACTCCAAACAAATCAAACCATTCGACCACAACTCAAAAACACCCAAATCTGGCCGAGAGTGGACGGAAGACAGGAGGAGTGAAGAAAGTCAGGAAGGGTTATGAGAATTGTGTGGAAAAACTAAAGAAACAACCTGACTTTACAAAAGCATTTGAAATAGAATTTGATGCGTCTGGAATGGGAATATGTGTTGTTTTAATGTAAGATCGGAGACCTATTGCGTATTTTAGTGAGAAGTTAAGTGGAGCGACCTTGAACTATCCCACTTACGATAAAGAACTCTATGCATTGATAAGAGCACTTGAGAGATGACAACATTACTTGTGGCCAAAAGAGTTCGTAATCCATTCGGACCATGAGTCCTTGAAACATCTGAAAGGAAAAGGTAAGTTGAATAGGAGGCATGCAAAATGGGTTGAATTCATTGAAACTTTTCCTTACGTAATCAAGTATAAGCAAGGCAAAGAGAACATCGTAGCTGATGCACTTTCACGCAGGTATGTTCTTTTACACACCATGAATACTAGATTGTTAGGTTTTTGGTAAGTTTTATTTGATGGATGGTTATTTGTTCAAAAAGAATAGATTGTGTGTTCCTGCTAGTTCTTTGTGTGAATTGTTTATTCTTGAAGCACATGAGGATGGTTTAATGGGTTATTTTGGGGTTGCAAAAACCTTAGATGTATTTCATGAGCATTTCTATTAGCCAAATATGAAAAGAGATGTGCAACGAATTTGTGAACAGTGCATTGCTTGTAGAAAGGCAAAATCTAGAGTACAACCGCATGGACCATATACGCCATTACATGTGCCTACTGAACCTTGGGTAGATATCTCTATGGACTTTGTTTTATGTTTCCTTAGGTCAAAGAAAGGTAGAGACTCTATTTTTGTTGTGGTTGATAGGTTTTCTAAAATGACGCATTTCATTGCATGCAATAAAACAGATGATGCATCTCATATTGCAGACTTGTTTTTTAGAGAGATTGTATGTTTGCATGGCATTCCTAAGAGTATAGTGTCAGATCATAATGTTAAGTTCCTTTGCTACTTTTGAAAGACCTTATGGGGAAAGTTGAGAACTAAACTCTTATTTTCGACAACATGTTATCCTCAAACATATGGACAAACTGAGGTAGTGAATAGAACATTATCCCAAGTTTTGCATGCTACAATTCAAAAGAATTTAAAAAGTTGGGAAGAATGTTTGCCTTTTGTTGAGTTTGCTTATAATAAAACTATGCATTCGACCACTAGTTTTTCTCCTTTTGAATTGTTTATGGTTTTAATCCATTAACTCTTATGGAGTTAATTCCTTTACCTTTTGAAGAGAGGGTAAGTTTAGATGGTGAAAAAAAGGCAAAGATGGTGAAACAACTCCTTGAGGGAGTTCGATTGCAAATAGAGAAAAAGAACAAACTTTACGCTTCTAAAGCAAATAAGGGACGTAAACTGATTGTTTTCCAACCCGGTAATTGGGTTTGGTTGCACATGCGTACAAAATTGACCTTCCAGGTGAGCATGGTGTTAGTGCTACCTTTAATGTTGTTGATCTTACATTGTTTGACACAGATTTTGATTCGAGGTTGAATCCTTTCGAGGAGAGAGGGGATGATGTGGACCAACCCAGAAACACTAGCAAGAACCCATTACATGTTCCAAATAGTCCAATGAATCGGTCCAAGACAAAGGCATTAAAAGAGGCATTGAATGCATTGGTTTTGAATGTTTCAACCAAGTAAGAATTGAAAGGTCCAATAGAGTATCAAGAGGAGATCCTAGTACATCTTATCCATGTGCAAGAAGGGTCCAATACAACCTTATTTGCGCCATGAGGTGAGGACAACAAAGGAAACAAAAGAATCCTACTACAACTTGGAAACAACATGGGTGGCTACCTTTTCTTTTTGTTTATAGGATTAAAGGCCTGCATGGAAGGCTATAAATAAGCCTTGAATCAGTTCTGTAATATTTTACTTCCTTTTCTTCTTCTTATGACAGAACATGGATTTAATATTAGGGGCTTTATTTTATTTTGTTAGTACAGCTCAAGGCTTGTTTGGGCTTAATTAATACTTTGTTTTCAGTTAGTATCTAAAGCTTGTTTGGATTAAGTTATGGGCTTTTCAGTTTAGGTTTTTGGGTCAGTTTTGAGTGGATCTCACATAAGTCCACATAAGGGGTCCATTAGGGTTAATTTTTCAAGAACTATTAAAACTTATGTAAGCAAAATTTTGGCAGCTTTGATGATAATTACTTCTGAATTTTTTAGTTTTAACGTGTGAGAGTGATTCTTGCGTTCTTCAGTTCTTGAACGAACTGAATTTGACTTATTGAAGATTAACTGGCTTCATGGCGTCATTCTACTCAATTCAATAGTGTTGGTGCCTGAGGCAGGTTTTCATTGTGTCACACTCCTATCAGACTTATTTAAGCTTTCCGGGATCTGATCTCAGTCTTGATTGTGGGTTGCGTGATCACGGGATATTAATTTTGGATTTATTGTTATTTTCTTTTTATTTTAGGGTTTATTTATATTATTTGGATTTTATTTTAATTGGGCATCATATAAGTCCACATAAAGGTTCTATGAGGGTTTATTTTAGTCTGGAGTCACTATAAATAAAGGCATAACCAAACATATAAGGTTAGATAATTTAGATTAATAAAACTTCTTGTTTGCCGCACTTTGTGTATGTGTGTTGGTGAGATAATCGTCCTTCCATGGTTCTCTAAAAAACTAAAAACGACTTATCAAAATACTATATATTAAATTCGAGGTCATTTGGATATTAGTTTCTTTAGGTTCTCGAATTTAGTCTTGTTTTGTCATAACGTTTCTGTTTGGTGTTATCTTTCAAAACTTGTTTTGTTTATGTTGATTTCGTTCCTGCCATTACACTATCATCATATTTTGATATTTGGTTGTTGTTTGAGTCTTTTTCATCACTTTCGCATATGTTAGTTTTTCGATAACTTCTGGTCCAAACAAACGTTATTTGGCTCTTGTCTTCATCTTCTTATTTTATTTTTCCTATTTTTGTCATGTATTCACCAAGGGAGATGGAACAAAGGAGGATTGTAGATCAACGATGCAAAAAATTAAGCCATGGTTTAGGGGTTTTAGAACGAAAAGTTGATAAGTGTAGAAGATTAATCTATGATGAAGGAGAGCCGCTGTGGTTATCATTCAAAAATATATACGCAAGTGGTTAGTATGGCGTGCTTATTTGAAATTCTTGTGAGTCATTACTTCTATACAGTGTTGTTGGAGAAATGTTAACAATAAGGGAATTTCGAAGGCTTAACAAGAGGCTACTGAAGTTGCTACTAATCCTATTCAAGATTCAAGGGCGAATCTTCTTGAAGAGGGAGGGAATGATATGGTTCAGCCTTATGATAAGACTCAAGTAAGGTTAGATTCGGATTTTGGCGTAAAATGCGCAACAGTCCAGGTTTACGGCTACAGTTATAATTTTCAATACGACCGTTGGATCGGGCTAAACTTTTACGTGGACTCTCCATACATGTTTTCCAACCTTGGGTTACAATTTTGTTATTTACTAGTCAATTAGAGTTTGGGAAGGCACCACAATACTAGTCAACAGAGGTTGTACGAATTTTGTTATTTACTTCCTTTTGACTTCTGGACTTCCTGTTGGTTAGGATTCTTTTCCTACAAGGATGTGGCAGCTGGTTTTGGGAATTTTCTAATTCCACAAGGATCTTTAATGAGCTACAATATAATCTCCAATTGTGGCAAGTATTCATTAATGTTTCAGAATCCTTTTCTTATAATGATTCCTTATTCATCCTAGCTACATAAGAAAATAAAGGCTTGTGATATTTAATGAAAAAATAGTTATTTTTATTATTTTTTTAATGTTTGGGCTTAATTAAAACTTTATTTTCAGCTAGGATCCAGGCTTGCTTGGATCAGGTTATAGGCTTTTTTAGTTTTGGGTTTTTGGGTCAGTTTTGTATGTGAGTCAGTTTAGCCCACAAGGGTAGATCCATTATGGTTACTTTTAAGAACTACTTAAACACATGTAACCTAAATTTCAGCAGCCTTTGATGATTATTACTTATGACTTTTTTAGTTTTAATGTATGAGAGTGATTCTTGCATTCTTCAATTCTTGAACAAACTGAATCTGACTTATCAAAGATTAACCGGCTTCGTGGCGTCATTCTACTCATTCCAATAGTGTTGGTGCCTTGGGGCTGGTTTCTATTGTGTCCCACTCCTATCAGACGTGTTTCGGCTTTCCAGGATCAGATTTCAGTCTTGATTGTGGGTTGCGTGACCACGTGATCACGAGGTTCGCATCTCACAATTTGCTTCATAAACTTTGGAAGTGAATTTGGTTGTGATTTATGTCCAAAACTAGGTTGAAGTACGATTTTTAGGAGGAGAACTTGGAATTTATCATATGTATAAACTTAGGGAAAAGGAATGTCAGAAATGATATAGTTTTCATTGATGATTTTTAGTGTCAGAACAATATAATTTATGTGGATAACCTTCATTAAAATTGAGGGTAAATATCTTGTTACAATATTATCACTATATAATTATACGAATATGGGTGATATCTGAATGAATATATGTGTGTTATGGGATATGTGTAAAAATGATCTTTAAAATTATCTAAATGCAAGTGTACTAAGTAATGATCATTTGGTGTATTAGGAGACGTGACTGGGATCAGATCTTTTACCAGACGAAGACATACCACGAGAGGAGTAGGTAGGTGGTCCTCACTTTTAACCGATTTCTATTAAATCTTTGTTGTAATTATACATAATGTTGTCACTTGATTTCAATTGATTAAAGTTACTCATGGAACATAATGATTGAATGATGTGATTAACTTCGGCTAATAGAATCCATATGGGATAACTAGGATTGTATGATGTGATTAGCTTTGGCTAATGGTATCCATATCGGATAACCGAGATTGAATGATGTAATTAGTTTTGGCTAATGGTATCCATATCGGATAACCAGGATCAAATGATGTGATTAGCTTTGGCTAATGGTATCCATAATGGATAACCAGGATTGAATGATTTGCTTAGCTTCAGCTAATGGTATCCATAATGGATAAAGGGGATCAAATGATGTGATTAGCTTTTGCTAATGGTATTCATATCGAATAATCAGGAAGGAATGCTTTGCTTAGCTTTGGCTAATGGTATCCACATCGGATAATCATGATTGAATGGTGTGATTAACTTCGGTTGATAACGAGAAGGAAATCGTAAAGCTAGTTTTGGTTGTTAAGATCCACATTGGGTTACCAAAATGATTGAATAAGATTAGTATTGTGATGCGGATTAGCCCAACACCAAACGTAATCATGCCAACGACCCATTGGCAGTGCCAATTGGGCCAATCACAAGAGCTAGGGCAAAGAAGCTTAAAGAAGCATTGAATGGACTTGTTAAGAACATATGGAGCAAAATGAACCTAGAGGGGCTTGGGACATTTAAGGAGCATGAAGGGCAGCCTTTAATTCATCTAGTTCAGGTCCAAGAAGAGCCCAATTCGTGTGGAACAAGGGGTTGATGTGTCTGGCCCAACACCAGCCTTGTTAGGCTTGTTTTCCTAAAGCTACAAGGATAAAATGTCAGCAATTTATTCTCCTAATTAAGTCAGGAAATTGGCCATATCTTATTCCTAAAGAGAGGAGGACTATTTAATGCTTTTCCTAACTTAGAAAGGAAAGTAATTAAATCAGCAACAAAGGAGGAAATTTGTTTTCTTATTTGTCCAAGTTAAACAAGGACATCCAAGCTAATCAAGGACATCAAGGGGGCAGCAACACAAATTTTCCAAATCAGATTTTTCCTAGTTTATTTGGGACTTCTTAAGGGTGACAAATCTGATTCTAGCATATTTAGCATGATAATTTTCAGAATTTTATTATTTTTATTATTTTCTTCTTAGTTTTTGGGTTATTATTACTTATTTGGGTCAATTGTAAGTGGGCTTCATATAAGTCTACCTAAGGGATTCATATAAGTCCATTAGGGTTTTCTTAAGTCTAGAGTCAGTATAAATAAAGGCATAACCAAATATGTAAGGTTACGCAATTTTCAGATCAATAAACTTATTGCTGCACTTATTGTGTGTTGGTGGGATAATCTCCCTTTCTTGGTTCTCTAAAGAACTGAAAATGACTTATCGAAGAACAACTATCTTCATGCCGTCATCCTTATACTTCTCGTTCGCGAATCAATATTCGTTGGGTGGGGGTCTCCGTTTCCAATAGTGCCGGTGCCTAGGTACAAGTTATCTTTGTGTCACACTACTATCAAACCTGATTTACTTGGCTTTCCGGGAATTGGTATCTTTGCGTATGGGTTGCGTGACCACGTGATCACGAGGTTCCATCATATTGGTTGACAATGATAATGATTGATATCTACTTTTGTATATAGTCAAAGATACATTAAAAAAGAATAATAACATATCAATTAAACTTACGATTGAATTATAAGAACCGCAGATTAAAAAAACATAATTCAAAGTGTATAATTCATGGAAGGATACCCCATGTACTAGGGCTTCTAAATCGTAATGCATGTTAATAAGGAGTATGTTTAAAGTCCAAGAAATAATGCAATGTAAGGTCGTACGATGATGTGAAATGTAACCTTTAAAATAGAATTAATAGGAACACAATGACAAAAACCTATCTATTTAAGAAATAATAGATAAATCGTTCAAACATATTATGAGAGATTGTTTTTATGCTTACATTTAACTTAATTTGTAACAGGGACATCTCATATTTTAGGATAAATCATGTAATGGTGTGATTAGACAATATGCATTTTTGTACAACTATGTAATGGCTATGAATTGTCGATCAATACTTTTGTAAAAACTTATGATGACGACTTTCACAATCATGAATGTGGATTATGTTATGTATGAACACTTTATGTTATGAATGCAATGACCATGTATCTTTAACTATGATGTTATTGGGTATTCTATATACATCTATGACGTACCACATCACCTAATGATGTTTGACTGCTAAATTTATAAATTATATTATGCAATGCATCGATGGAACATGACAATACAAAAAAAATATCACCCCATTTTCAACTCACTATCAATAAACATCATGTTATGAATTGGTAAATTTTATGGGTTTTTACGTAGTGGATATAATCAGATTATTATTAATTCTGAAGATCAAGAAAAGACAACCTTTACATGTCCATTTGATACATATGTATATAGGAGAATGCCCTTTGGTCTGTGTAATGAACTCACAACGTTTCAAAGATACATATGAGTATATTTTCTTACTATGTTGAAAGAATAATTGAGGTTTTCATGGTGTATGGTGATTATTTTGATAATTGTTTAGAAAATATATCTTTAGTCTTAAAAAGATGCATTGAAACTAATTTTGTATTGAACTATGAATAATGTTATTGGGCATGTTGTGTCTTCACGTGGTTTAGAGGTGGATAAAGCTAAAATAGATGTTATTTTATCATTTTCTTACCCTTCGTGCGTGAGGGAGGTTCATTATTTATTGGGGAATCAAAAATTGAGAAAATGAGTTGTTATGTCAAGATGTATAGTCAGAAACTTAGATTTAAATGTATTATATAATTTGTTGTAAAGGCAACATTGAAAATGACAAATATGAACTTAGATACCGTAACACCTAGTATGTAATTCAATATGTATATGATGTAATCGATGTTAAAAGAATTTTGGATAAGCATATTGTTTTCTTTCCTTATGGAAACCGCATACATGTATTTTATGCCTAGTTGTTAAATTTGTAATGTTATTTTAGTTGCAATGATGAGCACGAATATTGTTATATAAGTTGAGGTATATTGAACTTGAGTTGAATGTTATGAGCAAGATTATTAAAAGTGTTAATAGCCATAATGATTCCTTTCTTTCACGAAAAAATCATGAGTATAAGTCTTCTTGACAACTAATAACTCTTATAATGTTATATATATTGTAGGTATATGTCACGAAGTGGGTCAGAGCTGATTGTGTCGTTTCACTATTTATAATTTTGTTAGGTACTTATTTTATGTACTATGAATACTTAAAATTATGTTAATAACTTTATATTGAAATATACTAAATGGTATGGTTGTATTTCTAGTATTTGATTATTACATCTCTTTTGTTATGTGTATGTGTATCCATTTCATGTATGTTTTAAGTAAAAAGAAAATGGAAAGAATATAAGATGAATTGTGAACAGCGATGGGAAAGAATCAAATGGAGAAACAATTAAACTAGTGGGTGGCTGAAGGCTTTTGCATGCATGTAATAGAGTTATTTCATATTATGTTACCTAGGAGGATAAGAAAAGAACTAAGAAAATGTACAAGTTATAGAGGAAACTCTATAGTAAGTTTGGTAAACCAAAGGGTCAATAATGGAAAGTATTACAGATTGCACAAAAAAAAAATTACCCCATTATACTCGGACATGATGATTAGAAATACAAAAGTTACATGGAAATCTCATGTTGTTACATAGACTCTAAGTTATTATTCTAAACCAATATCCTGCTAAGTTTGATATCAAAACTGGAGTTGTGATATTTAAACTTGTAAAACGACTAAGTTTAATAATTATGACAGTTCTATGTTGTTAATTTTAGGGAAAACATTCAACTAAATCGAACATAGACTCAAATAGTTATGTTATCTTGATTTTTCAGACTGTCTAGTTCTTATAGCTGCTATTGAATTAAATTATTAATGCGAACAATGTGGTTGTTTAATGGTTATGGTTAGTTACATAGCAGATCGGTTAACTGACTAATATTAAGAAAAGATAGATATTCAGAATATAAATTGACGTATTGTTTCAATGATTAGTTTTGATTTTCATAGGTGGATGTTTACTTGAGACTAAGGTTTTTCTCTTAATAAGTTTTGTTTCATTTACTTTCATTTGATTATTTTATTTACTATAGCATAACTTAGATAACCTCAAAACCACCCAACTTTGAATCATCTAGCATAAAGACCTGAAGTAGATCTTCTTCGTGGGATCGACCCCTTGCTTTACTATCTTATTTGTTTAAGTTAGGGTAATTAATTTGTGTGACCGCGATACTGAAACGCCGCATAATAGAATGCACAACAACCCGAAAATGGATTCTTGCTAAAAGGCAAATCTTGAAAGACACAAGTAAAGGTCTCTCCCGCAGCTTCGACGAGCAAAGAAAAAGGAAATCATTGAGAAACCCGTAAATGGAAAAAACATGTTCGGGTTTTGAATCAAAAGATTAAAATAAAAAATAACATTTGATATCTTGATTTCAAGCAAGAAAAGTCGATTAGGGATTTGATCAAAAGTGAAAAGAATAACCTACGAAGATCCCTTGTCTCAACTTTTAAAAACAAAAGTCTCTGGTGGTGTATGAGGATGGAGGGACATAAGGGAGTGAAGGTGATCCTAGACACATAACAAACCCTCAAACACCATTTGAACTTGTGTTTTCCTTTCTTTGCTAGCTATAAAACCCAACCTTCTTAATGTACCTTGAAATGTCCATTCTAATTTAGCAAGTTGGAAAGGCTGATAAATGGCGCTCTTAAGGAACCATTTGCGAGAGTCATGATGAAATGAATAAATATTCATCTTTGTTCACATTTGGAAAATCCAAACTCGAGACTTCAAACAAGTATTTGATCATTTTTTAACCCAATGCAAAACGGGTCATTGATACGGTTTAACATTGTGATACGACCCAAGCAAGGTCAGATTCGGATTTTGGCATAAAATTCTCTACCATCCAGTTTTACACTATTGAGCATAACTCTCAATTCAACCATTGGATCGAGCTGAAACTTTTCCAAAAGATTTCAGAGGTATTGGTCTATGTTGGGATAAAGTTTTGCTAATCAGAGTTCACAAAGAACTTGCGATATAAGTTAGAACAGGCTGTACGGATTTTGTTATCTACTTCCTTTTGACTTGTGGACCTCCTATTTGGCAAGAATCTTTTTCCTACAAGAATGTGGGAGCTTGTTTCGGGAATTTTCTAGCTCCACAAAGATATTGAATGAGCTGCAATATAATCTCCAAGTGTGACAAGGATTCATTAATGTTTCAAAATTCGATTCTTATAAGGATTCATTATTCATCCTAGCTATACAAGGAAAGAAGGGCTGGTGGTATTTAATGACAGATTAGGTATTTTTATTATTTTCTTTCATTTTTTAGTTTAATTAATACTTTGTTTTCAGATAAGATCCAAGACTTGTTTGGATCAAGTTATGGGCTTTTCAGTTTAGGGTTTTGGGTTAGTTTTGAGTGTACCTCATATAAGTCAACATAAGGGGTTCATTAGGGTTATTTTTTCAAGAACTATTTAAATTCATGTAACCAAAATTTTGGCAGCCTTTGATGAATATTACTTCTGAATTTTTCAGTTTTAACGTGTAAGAGTGATTCTTGCATTCTTCAGTTCTTTAACGAACTAAATCTGACTTATCGAAGATTAACTAGCTTTATGGCATCATTCTATTCATTCCAATAGTGTTGGTGTCTTAAGGCACGTTTCCATTGTGTTACACTCCAATCAGAACTATTTCGGCTTTCCAGGATCAGATCTCAATTTTTTTTTATCAAAATGTAAGTGTATTAAGGATAAAATAAATATATATATTGCTAATGAACCAGCAAGTTCAGTTATAGGAATATCAAAAAGGAACAGGCTACCTTTGAGACATATACACCAATGGTTATGAGAGGAACCTAGATAGGTTCCCAACCTAACATAAAGCTAAAAAGAAGATATAGAGGCAACCTGAGAAGCAAAAATAATTTTACAAGAAGAACCTGCACAGGAAGAAGGCCCCAACCTCAGCAAGCCATGCAAGGCTATGCACTACAAAAAGCAGCAATGAAGACCAGAACAGATAAAAGAAGCCAGGCATAGGAGACAGGTGTCAGACAAGCATACAAGACAAAGAACAAGGACAGCGCCAGCAACCAGAAACTGAAAAATCCAGCAAACTAGGCCACGTGCAAGACCGCACAGATGCAAATCCAATTCAAGACTAGAAAGCAAAAGATAGCCAATTAGAAGCATATTCTTCCACCCAGAGTGAAAAAGAAGTAGTTAATGCATGATACGTAGACTGCATGTGCCATGCAGAGGAACAACAACCATTCCATAGTTGAAAATACACCTGATTAGGGAGACAGTTGAAATAGCCATTCCTTTCCCCCATCAATAAATGAAGGATCATAGAATACTCATAACTCCTAGCAGCAACCACAACCAGCCCACCGAGGCAGAGGACACACCCACTGGAAAAATTACTAAGGAACATTAATGAGGGTATAATCCTTCTCATGAAAGTGGAGAATCATGTAGAACAGGATTTGAAACTTCCGAAAGGGAGGACAAGTGAAGTACTCTTATCATCAAAAGTTCTTTTATTTCTTTCCTCTCAGATCAGATAGACCAAGATACAGAGAGAAACCCTTCTCACTTTAGCCACCAAGGTTTTCATTTTACAGGGTAAACCACGCATTGCACTGTTGAGGGTAGACATACGCCTACTTAGCTGTAACCAAGATTTCACCATGTTCCACAGAGAGAATGTCCAGTTGCAGCCAAAAAATAAATGCTCATGATTTTCCTCCGCCTGCCTGCAGAACACACACAGGGTGTCAATGCGAATGAACCTCAGGCGATCCTTAGTGCGAAGCTTCCCAAGAATGGCCATCCATAAGGTGAAGCTATGTCTGGGGAGGGCCCATTGTTCCCAAACAATCGTATCCCAATGGACTGCTGAACCGTGATGTCTGAGAGAGGCATAAGCATTGGGAGTGAATCCACCTTCCTGTTGAGCCCAACCTGCCATTGAATCAATAACAAGTTGGTGACCCCCGTATAGCTCAACCAGATGGTTTTTGAGAAGGATGATAGATTTCCATAATAGCGAGGAAGTCCTTTGGGCATGGGCATTCCAAATGGAGTGTGTGGCTAAATAAAAGTGATGAATCCATCTAATCCAAATGGAATCTTGCTTCAGATGAATATTCCAGAGGTGTTTGGCAATAAAACAGTTGTTGCTCACTTGGATATCAAGCAAACCCAAACCTCCTTCATTCTTCAGAAGGCAAACAGTTTTCCAAGCCACAAGAGCAGACTTGCTTCTACAGGTATCGCCTGTCCATAAGAAGTTTCTACAGAGGCAGGTGATTTGCTTGATAACAGCACGCGATATAGGGAAAATACTGACCCAGAACTGAACCATCCCATATAATACAGACTTAATAAGCTCAAGTCTTCCGGAATATGAGAGATACTTACTAGCCAACCTTGAATAACAGCTTCTAGCTTGTGTATGAGAGGGGAATACTTGCTTGCAAGTAGCCTATGAGGGCTTAGAGGAACTCCAAGGTATCTGAAAGGGAAAACACCTATAGAGAGCCCGATGTCTGCTAAAATAGATTGCTGTAAACGGTCAGTTACACCACCAAAATATATTGGTGATTTGGAAATATTTATATGCAGGCTAGACGTTTGCCCAAAGAGCATCAATTGTTGGAGAAGCACCTGAACTGAGTTCTTATCCCCTCTACAGCATCAATCTTGATTGTGGGTTGC
>Ga0325414_1005287_pt1 | contig 13624 bp, 6 predicted proteins | sample PopdelMetagenome_8_FD_206183 | JGI IMG/M metagenome (GOLD analysis project Ga0325414, IMG submission 206183) | Populus deltoides microbial communities from Bellville, Georgia, United States - Leaf-PdKOR-R3 | ecosystem: Host-associated > Plants > Phyllosphere > Phylloplane/Leaf | place: USA...
CAGACATAGCATTCCCATGAATGTTTACTTCACAGGTGAATATTTAATTTTGATATATGAAAAATATTCATTTTTTCGATATGTATTGATTATTACCATGCTATACTAGAACAATTAGATAAAATCACGCGGTTTCATACGGTTGTGTTTAAATGACTAATGTAACCGGATCATTTTAGAATAATTTCTAAATATTTTAATTTTAAAAATAGGATAAGGAGTTGAGTTGAGATTTTTTTTTCTATTAATTTCATTCTTAAAATTTATTTGTTGGTTGATTGAGTTATTTTTGAATCAGTTAAGTCGATTGAATTATATTAGAATGATCTTGTCCAATTTAATTTAAAACACGAATTAAGTTAGATTTTTTTTTGTTATTTTCATTGTTTCCCCCCCTCAATTTAAATCCCAAACCTTTTTAACCTTTGTGGGAGTTATTTTTTAATCGACTAAGTTTATTGAATCTATTTAGTATAATTTTTATTTTGTTTAATTTTAAACTTCAATTAAGTAAAGAGTGGTGCAGTAAATTTTTAAAATTAACTCATTAGATAAGTTAAAAACAATGTTAATTAATTTTTTATGATCTAAATATTTTTTGTTATGTTAAAAAAATTGATATGGCACAACAAAAACCTATAAACTAGTAATAATCTATGCATTTCAAGAATAACATTTGCATAATTCTAATTAATATACAATTTAGATGTTGAAACCATATTTATTAGAGAAATTAGTTACTTATTTTAGTATGATTTACGAACAAATTAAAATACCTTCAAAAGATCAAACAGAACAAATTATCTCTATTAAAATATTCTGTTTAAAAACCAACGGCAATTAAAATGAAACAAAAAGATGGAATAAACAAGTTTAAATGGCAAAATGGAAATTTCAAGGAAGCACCAGGGAGAAACTAGTCAGAAAGTGGCCTCAAGAGGGGAATTCCTTTGGTGCCATGAAGAGACGAGAGCCTCTCTAGGTTCGAGAAGTTTCGCGTTCCCAGGTGTCACTAGATTCGAATACAAAGAGTCACCAATGTAAAATCGACACGTCATCGATAAAAAATCTAATTTACAAAAGTATCCAGATAAAGCCTATAAATATCTCGGTACGCTCAATTTTCTACAGATTTCTCGATTATTAATCGATTAAAAGCTGGGCGTGACCTCTCTGTTTCTTTTAAAACCTCTCGTTTTCTCTCTCCACAACGAAGAAAAAAGAAAAGAAAAGAAAAGAAAGAAACGCGCTGAAAAGAAAAGGAAATCATCGTACGACAACAATTCCATAAGAGAATTAGAAGTCAAGGAAATTTAAGTGATACGTGTCTGGTCTCGAAGATTTTGATTTCTTGACGCGAATTTCTTCTCCATTGGTTGACAGGTTAGTTGGTTAATCTCAGCCTAAGGTTTATATATATATATATATATATATATATATATATTCAGCTTTGTTTTTGTTTCTAGGGTTTGATTGATTGAATTGGGGACCTGGGCTTTTTTTAACTGGTGGTAATCTCTGGTTTCTTGGTGTTTGATAGGTGAATTTCGTTTTCCGGGTTAGGGTTTCAGAATTTGGAGTTATTATAATTGGACGAAATTCCGGGTATTAAAAACCCAATTGGATTGTGAGATATTACAAAGCTTGTTTGGTGTTTGTGTTGTGGTAAATTCTTGTTCTAGAAATTAGATCTTCTTTGTTAAGTTTTTGTGGGCTGTTTGGTTACAGAGGAAATCTTCTTACTGTCTGGGTTTATTGATTTACTTGGTGGTCAAGACAACTCTCTCCGTGCTGCATAACAATACTTACTCTTTTAAGGGCTTTAATTGATAGAGGCTTAAAATCTCCTTCTCGGAAGAGGAAAACTTAAAATAGGACAAAATAAAGAAAACTTTACAAACAAGTAAATTTGTTGGCCTGAGAGGATGAGAATTAGCTGGTTCTCTACGTACACATATATCGAACATTAGCTGTAGTGGAGTCACTCTTTGGAGATTTTGAGATTTGTTATTTTATTGTGTTTCTCCTGTTCAAGTTTGTGGCAGTGGTGCTTAATTTTACTTTTCTATCTACTGCAGATTCTGAAACTCTTGTAGTTTTCCAGTACTGGGATCATAATTATTGGGTCCTGAGATCGAGAATATGGGTACTCTTATTCAAGGTTCTAACGCCACTTCCATGTCCATGGATTCTACTAAGAAGAGGAAAAGGGCAAGTGATAAATCTGTAGCTGAGACCCTTCAAAAGTGGAAGGAATACAATGAGCGTCTTGATGCTCAAGGTGATGGAGGTAATAAACCAGTTCGTAAAGTTCCTGCCAAGGGCTCAAAGAAGGGATGCATGAAAGGTAAAGGAGGGCCAGAGAATTCAGTCTGCAATTACAGAGGTGTGAGACAGAGGACATGGGGGAAGTGGGTTGCTGAGATTCGGGAGCCGAACAGAGGGCCTAGGCTATGGCTTGGTACCTTTCCTACTGCCTATGAAGCTGCTCTTGCCTATGATAATGCTGCACGAGCTATGTATGGTCCTTGTGCTCGTTTAAACATTCCAGAAGTGGTGAATTCAACAAGCTCATCGAAGGATAACTTCTCTGCTGTGACACCATCATACTATTCTTCAGCTGCAAGTCCTGCTGACTCCGTCACCACATCAACCCACTCTGAGGTTTGTGCGTACGAGGATCCTAACCAGAATGTATTAAACCAAGCTGAGGATTGGATGACAAATATACCAAGCCAAGCTGAGGTTTGCGAGCAGAATGTATCAAGCCAAGCTGAGGTTTACGAGCAGAATGTATCAAGCCAACATATTGAGGATTGTTCTCGGGGAGTTGAAAAAAATAGCAAGCTGAGTCAAGATGAGCTGAAGATTCAATCAGAAAATCCTTCGTGGACCAATGACGGGCACAGCTACGGCTGGGATGAGCTCTTTAGCGTAGAAGAGCTGCTAGGGGATATTGATTCTGGGATGACAGGAGCAGAGGGGTACTTCAGCTTAGGATTTTGACAGCTTTGTAGCGTTTTCTCGAGGAAAGTAGTGTTTGTGTTTCTAGGCTGATTGAAGGCTCGTAAATTATAATGTAAACTGGTTTTTTAGTCCCTTGATTTGCATTTTGCAAATTAGAAGCCAAACTTGAAAAGCAATTGTTAATTATCAAACCGATGTTAGTGAACTAAGCTAGTGATCTCTTGTCATTCATTTAGTGGTTATTTAAAAAAATTTTGTATTGTGGTTACGGGTCTTTCAGACATTCTTATTTGCTGATCTCATCTATTTGGAGTAATTAATTCAGTTACTAACTTATTTAAACGCATTGCAAGCGAATCATTCGCACAAACATTTTATTATTATGAAATTTTTTTTCTTTGCTAGAAATTATTTTTTTATGTTTTTATATTATTTTAATATTTTAATTTAAAAATATTTTTTTAAAAAATAAAAAAAATATATTATTTTAATATATCTCTAAATAAAAAATATTTTTAAAAATATCTGTTATTATTCATTATAATACTATACCTATTATCTAAATCACATGGAAGCTAAGGTGGAAGTCCGCGTCCGATAGAAAAAAATTACTTGCTTCTATCTTTTTCCTTCGATGCAATGCGCCTGTCTTTCTGTCACTGAAATTGTCTGAAGTAAATCAATCAAAGGGAACAAAAGCTCATATTCACGAGAAGAAAGAAAAGCAGTTCGAATCAACGGATAATTTATTCCCATTTCCCAGTGCCTTAGATGAGACGCCAGGGAATCTCGCGGACCGTGTGCTTTCTAACACCACCGCACAAAACCCATTTATTTCCCTTCCTTTTAATTAAAAAAATAATAATCCAAAAACTTTTTTTTTTTCCATTGATCATAGATTGTATGGGCTTATCTACTAATTCAGGTCAATAATAGATTATGGGCCTGGGCATCGTACGTAGATCTTGATATAATTAAAGCCCGGTTCAGTTATGAGTGCCCAGAGTGCGCGTTTTATTAGCTCGGAGCACAAGAAGTCTAGATGAGAGCGACAAATCTCGAAAAAAGATGCTGACATTTGAGGTCTGAAAAAATAGACTGACGACACACCTCCCTGTTAGGTTTCGTAGTTGGACAGCTCCTGTGATCTTGACCCTGGGCTATAAAGAGAGTGATATAGCCTATGGCCTTTGGCTAGCCACTAACGTGTACTTAACGACGAAAGTGTTTTGACCTTTATCACTCTCTTTAAGCTCTGTCTACTATTTTTTTCCCTCGAAAATAATTGAAGAGAAGTCACTTTTTTTCGTTTTGCCATGACATAAACATAATTTGCAGCCCAAAGGGGGAAAAAAGAATCGGTATTCCGTGGTGCGTGCCCCAGTCGAGCGTTTTCTTTCTTTTCTGTCTTACCTCGTCAAAGTCGAGTGTAATACTTTGTCTTGGAGTGCGTGGGCTTTTTAAAAATATATTTGTTTTAAATAATATTAAATTAATATATATATATATATTATTTTTATATAATTTTGATGTACAAGTTAAAAATAAATAATTTTTTAATATATTTTTAAGTAAAAAATATAAACTACAATACCATTTAATTATGTTTTTTCTCTTTTGATATTTAGAACCCCACGACGGTGCAATATGGAAATTAAAAGGTTCGTTCTTGAAAAAAAAAACAAGAAGTATAAGAAGTGGTATATTTATTGAGCATAACTCTGATACTCTATTTTTTAGAAGAAAATTGTTAGTGATGGCCTTATAAATACGCCGCCAACACCACCATGTTCCAATCTCCTGCAGCACGTCTCTTCAAATATTATCAGCTCAGATAGCAACAATTCCAGATGAACTCTTAACCTACGCAAGGACACGTTATGTGTGCAGAGACCTAGAATTTAAGAGATATTCCAAGGCATGATCAAGTGAGGAAATATTCCTCGGATATCACAGGATGATCACATGTAAAAAGCAAATAATCGATATCAGTTCTGAATAAATATAATATTAAAGTACAAAAAAAAATCAAGGGATCAAAATTAAAAAATAAAAACAGAGAAAAAAGAAAAAGAAAAATCACAGCGATCCCTTTACGTAATACAGTAATTCACTCTTTTCCTTCACACGTCACTGTTTGACCGTTGTATAGGTTATGTTTGTTTTACATTTTAAAAATTTTTAAAAGTTTTAAATTAATATATATTTTATAAAAAACATTTTAAAAAATAATTTAAACCACACTCATTTACGACCAGAACAGACCAAACTCATGAATTCACTACCAAACTGGTTCACCACGAACAGACACCTATGATTTTACCAACGCAATAACACAAACCCCGAGGTTCCCAGTGACCCAGACCACTTATAGGATTCTTCGCCCCACTATTCCCCTCTCGGTTCTAGCGGGTACCGAGCATCCACATCTCCAAGTCCACTCCATTTTCATGGCTCAGTGTCTCTTTCTCGATGAAAACCTTGCCGGAGCCTAACTCCTTTCCATCGTAACTCACCCGAATCTGCCTTTTTATCAGACACACAGAAGTTCTGTTCAGGTATTTTACTTTTAGTATAATAACTTCCTTTCCTTTTACATACCTCTCTTTTTTTCTTTCATGTTTGTTGAGACAACCCTCTGCTCTGTCTTCCTTTCTGATATAAAACTGGTACTGACAAGGGGTTTTGACTGGTTCAATCTTGAGTGTTTCTTAGATTTCTTTTTGGGGTTGAAAAAGAGGAGATTTTTTTTTGCAACATTACTTTCTAGGGAATGATTGCTAGAATGATAAAAAGGTGGATTTCCCCTTCATTTTTCCAGTGAGAAAAAAAAAAACAAGAAGAAAAGGGGGCTGTAAGTATTGTTGCTTAACTACTTACCACAGAAGTCTCATACTCAACATCATGTACTAATTGCCGATTAATTTACCGTATCATGGATTTATAACCAGGAAAAGAGAGCGAAAGTCACTACTCACTAATGGGAGTGTAAATAATCACGTTTCTTTCTCTGTTTTTTTTTTCTTCTCTTTTTTCCTTTTAATTTTCTAGTTCGTAGAACAAGAATCCTTGAGGTAAAAGCGAGAAACTATTGCATGGAGCTGGTTCATTCCACCAAACCAATCACTCTCTCTTGGTTTACCACTCCAAACAGTTATAAACCGTAGGGTCCGTTGCATCAACTAGTTAAAACTGTGCTGGACCAACGAGCGAACTAGTCCTTGTAAAAATTGCTCAGGTGAAAGCATGTCGGCATTATTTTGATCACCCTGGCTTGAAATGATAGCACTAGACTTGGACTGAACTCTGTCATGGCTATATTAAATAATTGATGGTATGGCAATACCAAGGAAAAAAATTGGCACCAAAAACAATAATGATGCCATGGCACTGCATGCCAATCTTACCATTTCTTTTCTTTTCTTTTCCGTTTTTTTTCCCCTCTTAAAGTGACAAGTGTAAAACTCCAACTCTCTCCAGTCTTGGTTTTGCAGAGGTGAGAACCATTAGACAAAATGCAGATGCTTATTGACCTATTTTGTGGGACTCGTCATTCCCCACTGGTTTAGCCAAGTGGAAAACGTGGGAGCTTGGGATGACCTGTTGAGGCTCACATCTATAGTTTGAATCCTCATTTATGCAGCCTGGATTATTGCATTGTGGCTCAAAGGACTGTTCACTCACTTGGAATTTACTGGTAAAAACTTGTTGCATCAAATCTAAATTACTAGATAAAGAAAAGCTACTTTGGTGGAATTTCATGTAGTTCATGAACATTAATTGGTTTCAAGTTCGAATTTATCTCATTTAATTTTTTTTTTAATGTATCTCCTTGAGTATATGATGATGCTGTCATTTTCTTTCTACTATCTCAGGGTTTGCTGAAGAGAATTAGCTTCTTCGCTGATTAACAATGAAGAGAAAGCGTTTACATCAGTCCAAGCATCCATTTAATGCACACCGTATGTATTACCTCCTTAATTCCCTTTCTCTCTTTTTTTATTTCTAATGTTATCCTTAACTTTACTTAGGAGCGAGCCCCAATACTGAGGAGCATAAGTTTTTGTTATTCTGAGCAATGAGGTCCATGCTAAATATAGGTTCATGTATTATCATAAATTGTTGGCCTGTGGAAGTTATATAAGCATATATGTGTTTTTTGGATAGCCAAATTGTCAGAGCCACATAATGTTTGAGCTAAGATGGGACAATCATAAAAGACAAATTGATGGCGTGAACCATCAAATTCAGATTTTTTTAATCTTAAAAATCATTTGTCCTTACTATTTATGCAGCGATGAAATCTGTGCGTTTGATCGTTAAGAATATTTCGATTTAAGTTGTTGAAGCCTGGATGGTTTCATTTTTCAAATGGCTATGGATTCCCGAAATATTTTTTTGCAATTGTATATGCATCACGTGTTGTGATAACTATCTTTTTAATATGGTTCTATTGATGCTTTATTCGCTTAGCTTTTGAGGCCTTATGCTGTGGCTCTTGGCAAAGCGTGGAGCTTATACAAATCAGGGATGGGGCTATGACTGTGCATTTTGTAGATAGCCATCATAGAATTGAGGAGAAGGGTCCTTTCTCAAACGTTCGAGTGAAGTCAAGGAAAGCTACTTCATCTGATTGCACATGCTTTCTGAGGCCTGGTATTGATGTTTGTGTGCTTTCATCTTCTGAGCGCGCGAAGAATACTGGGGAAGGAAATTCAGAACCTGTAAGTGACCTTTTCATGTTGCTGCATTACTGAAAGCTCTGTAACTATGAGAGGACTATAGATGGTGTACATTTATCACAATCTTGCTTATTGAGTGTTTACAACTGTTTGCATTTCTTTAGAACAGCACATGACTTAAACATGATTGAAAACGTTCTTGTGGCTTAATAAATGCACATCATAATGCACAAAACATTGAATTGCTTCCTCTAATATCCCTGTCACCCACAGAATACATAATAATTTTCCTGCTTGAAAGAGCTTCTCGTTAAATTTTGCAGCAGTTAAATTTCAAAAGTTATGATGTTCATATTTAACGTTGTTTTTCACATGCTCTTTCTCATGTAGGTGTGGGTTGATGCTAAGATAAGTTCTATCAAGCGGAAACCTCATGTATCTCACTGCTCATGTCAATTTTTTGTTAACCTCTATGTGAACCAAGGCCCTCTTGGTTCAGAGAGAGCCAGACTTAGTAAAGAAACTGAAGCAGTAGGAATCAATGAAATTTCTGTTCTTCAGAAACTTGACAATGATCCATGTGAAGCAGACAACAATCAGCAAGAAGCTCAGTTCTATCGTTGGGAATTTTGTGAGGACTGTTCTTTAGTACAAAGAAGCAAACTCTTTTTGGGGAGGTTTTCAGCTGACCTTACATGGCTGCTTGTAGCATCAGTTCTGAAGCAAGTTGAATTTGATGTAAGGTCAGTCCAAAATAAAATTGTCTACCAAATTTTGGGTGGTGAGAATGAGCACTGTTCATTAAAATCTAATAATCACATAAATTGTGTAACTTTCAAAGTGAAAGACAGTATTTCAACCCCATTTGTGGTCCAATTGGTTCCCACTGATGCTTGTAGTGAAGCAGGCCATATTAGTGACACCAATGGGACCGAACAATCACCATGCTATGATGTTATGAGTTTGCGGCGGTCAAAGCGTCGAAATGTACAACCTGAACGCTTCCTTGCCTGTGATGCTCCTGCAGAGACAGAAATTGGCTGGGTAAGATCCCTGCCATACACACCACTGAAGTGGAAGGCAGAAGAAGAAGAAGAAGAAGAAATGCACTTACCACTGGCATACCTGTTTGGGACACATGCAGGTGCAAGTTGTGCAGAAGAGCAAACATGCAATGAAGTGGGAGTTAGTTCTCCTAAACTAGAACTCTTGGAAGGTATCCCTGTTTCCAGAACCAAGACTTCCTTGAAGGAGAATAAATCAAATGTGGTTAACAGAAGAGATCACCAAACTGAGCCCGGGGAGGTTCGAGCAGGCATGGCTAAGAGAAGAGAATGCCAAAAGTCAACCATGGCTAACCGAATAGAACACCAAACTCGACTCGGGGATGCTGAATCAGGCATGGCCAACAGAAAAAAGCATGGAACTCAAATTAGGGAGGTTAAATCAGGCGTGGCTAACAGAAGAGAACACCAAGATCAACTTGCTATTGTTCCTGTGCATACTGAAGATGTTCTGGCAACCTTTGAACAATTTGATTCCCCTGTGAAGACTCCTGAACCTTATTCACAAGCGTTTATTGAATTTCCGATTAGTTATTACAGAAAAAAGAGTTCTCCTGCTGCGCACAGGAAGAATGATCGTGATGAAGATTTGATGTTCGGAAATGGATGGGGTGGAAAATTTTCTAATAAGAAAGTTCAAAGAGCAAGATACCGATCCACACATTTAAAGCAGAATGATTCTTGTGCGCCAATGACTTACAAGCGGACAGCCTTAAGTGCTGGTGCTTACAATAAACTCATAAGTTCTTATATGAAGAACATTGATGCCACAATCAAGTCAAAGGAGGTGCCACGCATTATTGACCAGTGGGAAGAGTTTAAAGCAAAACATAGCTCAGATCAGAAGGAGAAAATGGAACCATCTGCGGTTACGGATGATGGAGAAAGCTCAGAAACTGAAATGTTGTGGAGAGAGATGGAACTATGCCTGGCATCAGCATATATACTTGAAGATAATGAGGTAGAACTGTTAATTTGATTTGATTGTTTTTTGTACAGGTGCGTTATTTTTATATATTCATATCACTTATACCGTATTTTTTTCTTCATTACTGTTTCTGATTGGCTCAAGGATTTGCAGGCTCTACTTTCCACTCGGACTGCACAGAAAAATTGCCAGCATGAATTCAAACTGGATGAAGAAATTGGGATATTATGCCAAATATGCGGCTTTGTGAAAACTGAAATAAAATATGTTTCAGCACCATTTGTAAGTCAAATTTTTAAACCCATGATGCCAATGTTTTCAATGTGGCTGCTGTACCTCGTTTATTAGCCCTCTGGATAGACGAGTGAGTATGAAGGGGAGGCACTTAGTAGTTATAATTAGGTATCCTACTGCTTGTGTAATGCATACTGAATTTCATCTCATTGCATTTTGGTTGGTCTTTGACCTTAGTCTCCTAGGTGGGGTAGTTTAATGGCAGGTTCCAACTTCTGTTGTTCAGTTTCAACAATTTTGTATGGGAGTATCTAATGCTATTGTTTCAAACAGAATCCTGATTATACTATGCGCGTTTACATTTCTCTAGATGGAACACGCAGGCTGGACTGCAGAAAGTAAGCCACAGAATGAAGAGGATTCGGAGCTTAAACCTGATGAAGTTGAGGGCTCGAGTCTTTTTGGCAATCATACTTCAGGTGAAGATGTGCCTGTATCAGAAGTGAATGACAATGTTTGGGACTTGATCCCTGAGCTCAGACCGAAATTACACATGCACCAGAAAAAGGCTTTTGAGTTTCTATGGAAGAACACTGCTGGATCCTTGGTACCGGCACATATGGAAAAAACATCTAAGAAGATAGGTGGTTGTGTTGTTTCTCATACTCCTGGAGCTGGAAAAACATTTCTCATCATTGCATTCCTTGTCAGCTACTTGAAGTTGTTTCCAGGAAAACGACCTCTGGTCCTTGCTCCAAAGACAACTCTCTATACCTGGTACAAGGAATTTATCAAGTGGGAAATCCCTGTTCCAGTTCATCTTATCCATGGCACCAGATCTTCTAGAGTCTTCAAGCAGACTCCAGCAGCGCTTCGACGATCAGGTCCAAGGCCCAGCCAGGATGTTGTGCATATTTTGGATTGCCTGGAGAAAATGCAAAAGTGGCATGCACAACCAAGTGTGCTTGTCATGGGCTATACCTCATTTCTGACATTGATGAGAGAAGACTCGAAGTACAACCACAGAAAATATATGGCTAAAGTGCTGCGAGAGAGTCCTGGAATGTTGATACTTGATGAAGGACACAACCCCAGGAGTACAAAATCAAGGTTGAGAAAGGTTTTGATGAAAGTGGAAACAGATCTGAGAATATTGCTTTCAGGTACTTTGTTTCAGAATAATTTTTGTGAATATTTCAACACCCTTACCCTGGCAAGACCAATGTTTATCAAAGAAGTTCTGAAGGCATTAGACCCGAAGTTTAAGAGGAAAAAGAAAGGGGCACAAAAAGCACGTCATTTGCTGGAATCTCGCGCCAGAAAATTCTTCATAGATAACATTGCAAGCAAAATTAATTCGGATGAGGCTGAAGAGAAAATGCAGGGTTTGAATATGCTGAGAAACATGACTAATGGGTTCATTGACGTGTATGAAGGCACAGCTTCTGACACCCTTCCTGGTATACAGATTTACACCATATTGATGAATCCAACAGATATTCAACATCAGATTTTGGTGAAACTCCATAAAATAATGGAAAAATGCCCTGGATACCCCCTGGAAGTAGAGCTTTTGATAACTCTTGCTTCAATACATCCTTCATTGGTCAATTCTTCTGTCTGTGTTAAAAAATTTTATAATCTGGAGGAACTGATGGAACTTGAGAAGTTAAGATTTGATTGTAAGAAAGGGTCCAAGGTGATGTTTGTGTTGAATCTTGTGTATCGTGTAGTCAAGAACGAGAAGGTTCTGATCTTTTGCCACAACATTGCACCCATTAAATTATTCCTTGAATTGTTTGAGAATATCTTTAGATGGCAGCAGGGTAAAGAAATTCTGGTTCTTACAGGGGAACTAGAGCTGTTTGAACGAGGAAGAGTGATGGATAAGTTTGAGGAATTGGGAGGGCCTTCAAGGGTTCTACTTGCGTCAATTACAGCTTGTGCCGAGGGAATAAGTTTGACAGCAGCTTCACGGGTAATTCTTTTGGACTCGGAGTGGAATCCTTCCAAGACAAAGCAGGCCATTGCACGAGCTTTTCGGCCTGGCCAACAGAAGATGGTTTATGTGTATCAGCTTCTGGCAACAGGCACAGTTGAAGAGGACAAGTATCGTAGGACAGCATGGAAGGAATGGGTCTCACGCATGATATTTAGTGAGGAATTTGTGGAGGACCCTTCTCGTTGGCAAGCAGAAAAGATTGAGGACGATGTATTACGGGAGATAGTAGAGGAGGACCGGGTTAAGTCATTCCATATGATAATGAAGAATGAGAAGGCTTCAACAAGTTGATGGTAGACTACCTTCCTTAAAGAGTAAGAAATTTCCTGGTTTTGTTACAGTTTCCTCTTGTTTTTTTTTTTTTTTTTGTCTTTCTCTAGCTTAATCATTATATCTGTTTTTCATTTATAATTATCAGGGCGTCAATATTGCTTATGTTTCTCTGTGGTTCCAAAGGTTCAAGTAATTGCTGCAATGGAGCTAACGGCAAATATAATAACTTGCTGAACCATGTCTTTGCCATTCAGAATAAGCTCCATGTCCAAGTTGTTCAAGCAGTTTCTTTGTCAGCAGGATAATATATCCTAATGCTGTTTAGCTTAACGAACTGGTTTAGTTTTCTGTCATTTCATTTCCAATGCTGTTAGATTATCATTCAAAATCACATTCCTAATTGCATTGGGAAAACTTTGTTCTAAACCTTATGCGTACATACATGTTAAGTCTTGACATGCTAGGTTAAAGAATCTGGTGCTTTGAAACCTGCCCGCAGACATCATGATAACTCAATTTAGCTTGAAATGCAAGTACCTGAATCATCTGATAAATTTCTCTGTTTTGATGCTTCATGGGATCATATTTTACATGGAACATGGTTTATTTTAATAATTGAGATGCTTCTTGTAGTCAATAATGATATTTATAGCTTGTTTTGCATCAATAATCTACTTGCATACTTGTCTTTTATGTTTTATCTTCTGATGCAAACCCATAAAGTTGTATCGATCATCACTTTTTTTTTTTATGAATAGTTCCAATGATTACTTTCTTTGGATTAATCATGTAGAACTGTTTGCAGGGAAGCCTCTTCTATTATTTTTATTTTTATTTTATTTTTGTGAGTAGCACAGTATCAACTAATATGAATCAATTTCATTCCTCTCCTGAAATGGTAACAGGAAGTTGAATCCACAATTTTTTTAGCTGCCTTTCGAGCCCGGCCTTACTTTTTGGGCTACATATAATTAACTGGATCGGGCTTTCCTGTCTTTTGAGATTATAATTCATGGGCATCCGGCCGACAGTAATCCTTTTGGTCTAAAAGAGGCCCACGTGCCTTTACAATTCAACATCAGCCTTTTATTTTTCTGTGAGCTATAAGCGTATCGCTTGAACGGAGCTTCCTTCATCCAAAGGCACCGGACAAAGGCATGGCGGATACTTTAATTATGCGGTTATCCATTCCTTGTCCAGACCGGAAGTTTGACCGGAACTTGACCGTGAGTGGAGAAAGCTCCTGCTACCATTACTTGTGAACATGTTTGTGCTTAATTATATTCGTGGTCAAATTTCGACTCGTTGTTGAGATGCATATGCAAGGTGATTGTGGAAATTACCCACGGTGATTGTGGAAATTACCCACACTAGTTGAGAAAAAAAGGTGAGTGGCTAACATATATGAATATACCTCTAATTCAGTAGTTGGAGATGGTGTGCGGTCATGTTCGTAAGCTTTTGCGTATATATA
>Ga0325414_1005291_pt1 | contig 13621 bp, 11 predicted proteins | sample PopdelMetagenome_8_FD_206183 | JGI IMG/M metagenome (GOLD analysis project Ga0325414, IMG submission 206183) | Populus deltoides microbial communities from Bellville, Georgia, United States - Leaf-PdKOR-R3 | ecosystem: Host-associated > Plants > Phyllosphere > Phylloplane/Leaf | place: USA...
TCCTAGTATTAAAACAACAGAAAAATATCATTTTTTTAGACAGACCCACATTTTCCCATGTCGTCCAAGATGGTTTTGGACCTGCCAAATCATTTAGCTCATATCATAGTAAATCCCACATGGTTTAATTTGAATCTCAACCTAGGCAAGCAATCAGATCAAGTGTTTTCAAGGTTATGTTGTTGATCTATTTTTTTAGATTTTTTTCATAATAAATGGAGTTTGACCATTGTTGACTTATGGTTTTCTTAATCATACTAGGTTTCAACTGGGTCAACCTTATATCTTATGGATTTACATCATTTGTTTATATATATTAAAAAAAAAACACATCTTTGTTGCACCTCAAGTTTATATTAGCTAACGAAACTTGTTTAAACTAAAGTAAAAATTGATTTTTTTACTATTATTAGGCCTTCTATTTGAATCCTTTTGAAGCCTCATGTAAGTGGAGGTTTTTCATTAGGGGTGAGCAAAAAAACCAAAAAACCGATTAAACCGAGAAAACTGGAAAAAAAATAACCAAAAAAATCAAACTGAAAAAAACCGATTAAAATTTTGAAAAAACCGGCCGGTTTGGTTCGGTTTTGATTTTATAATCAAAAAACTGAACTGAACTGAACCGAACCGAAACCGAAACCAAAAAACTGAAAAAAACATAGCCAAAACCGAGCCAAACCGGAAAAACCGAGCCAAACTGAGAAAACCAAGTCAAAACCGAGAAAACCAAGCCAAAACCGGAAAAACCGAGCCAAACCGGTTTGAACCGGTTTTTTCCCTAAAAAACCGAACCGAAACCAGTCGGTTTGACCTGGTTTCGGTTTATTTTTTCAAAAAAAAATTCGATTTGGTTACTTTTTTTTATAAAAACCGAACCGAACCGAAAATAATCACCCCTACTTTTCATAATGCTTTCAAGCAAAGTTTGGATACAAGAAATAGAGAAATAATGGACATATTTCACTATACTTTATATTTTAAAAGAAAAAAAAAATCACTTTAAAACTGTCACTGAAAAAAAATTATTTTATGTCTTTGTTACCATCACTATTCAAAGGCAACCTAGAGATCAAAAACTATCATTGAAGTTTTGGATTGGTCCAATTGTGCATGTTCATGTTTGCAGAGTTTTGATCTAAGATTTTCTGCAGAAAGAGCGACAGAAATTTTATTCGGAAAATGAATGGACAACAAGCATTACCCTCGTTTTTTGTGTAACTTTCTGTATATGTTCACTGCCACAAATGCTGTTCGATCACCTTCCATGTAGACTAAAAATAGGAATCCTTGATAAAATTTATTTCCCATTTATAGCATTCTTGCTTGATCAAAAAAAGCATTTTTCCTTTTACATCCATCATTTTTAATTTTTTGATTCTCAATGCTAAGAACTTCTACTCAGCCCTTGATGCTCTCTTTTCTCCATTTTTTTCCTTCTCCGACATGAATCGTTTCTTTTATACAGTAGGGTTAATATTCCTCTTCAGCTTCTTCATACTCTATTCTCCGAAGACATCCGACTTGTCAAATAACGTGGAACTTCATCAACGGCTATTTATTTCTCTACAGAAGGGTAAATCTCTGAATTCTGATGCCAGGAAAGGAAAAAAAAATCCCATTTCTGTTTATTGATTTTTTTTCCTGTCAATCCTTTTCTTTTTTTTCAATTCTTTAGAAGAAGAACGATGTGACTTGTTTAGTGGACACTGGGTTCAAGACCTGAGAGGTTCTCAATATACAAATGTAAGCTGTTCATCTATCCCTGAATCGAAGAATTGCTTCATGCAAGGAAGGCCAGACTCAGGATTTTTGCAGTGGAGATGGAAACCTGACGGGTGTGAGCTTCCAAGATTTGATCCCGGAACATTTTTTGAGATTGTCAGGGGAAAGACGATGGCGTTTATCGGAGACTCGGTCGCTCGAAACCATGTAGAATCACTTCTCTGCCTCTTGTCATCGGTTAGTTCATGTAATTCTTTTCCTGTAGTTGACTTGGTAAAATCAATGGGTTGTATATCCCATTGATTTTGGAACGGAATCCCCCATTTTTATGACCTCTGTGTCTTAAAAGATTTTGAACTTTTTCAGGAAGAAATGCCACTGGGCATCTACAAGGATACTGAAGATCGTACGAGAACATGGTATTTTCCTCACAGTAATTTTACCCTAATGGTCATCTGGACTAGATTCCTAGTACTTGATGAGGAGAGGGTGATTAATGGTAGTGTTACTGGTGTTTTTGACCTGCATCTAGATAAGATGGACAAGAACTGGGCAAACAAACTCCCAGAAATAGACTACGCCATCCTATCGGATGCTCATTGGTTCTTCAGGAAGAACTACTTGTACGAGAAAGGCAAGAACATAGGATGCATATTCTGCGGTGAACCAGGCATCAAAAGCTTGGACATTGATTCCGCCCTCCAGATGGTAATCAAGGTTGTGCTCAATTACATCAACAACTGCAAAAAGTGCAGGAATATTTTGACTGTGTTAAGGACATTCTCACCAGCACATTTTGCGGATGGAGCATGGGACACAGGAGGGAGCTGCAATAGAACGCATCCACTCGGTGAGAAAGAGATCGACTTGGCAAGTTTAGAATGGAAAATCAGAAGCATTCAAGTAGAAGAAATTAAAAGAGTACGACCAGTAGCAAGGAGAAGGAAAAAATTTGAAGTTTTGGATGTCACCAAGGCTATGCTGATGAGACCTGACGGGCACCCTAATTCCTACTGGGGTAACAAATGGATGAAAGGTTACAACGACTGTGTCCATTGGTGCATGCCAGGACCCATCGATGTATGGAATGATTTCTTGATAGCATTGCTTAGAAGACATGCATTTGCCGATTTCACCTGGTCATGACCTGGAGCTAAAATGTGGTACTCTCCCTACAGGTTTGCATGGAGAATAATTGATAGTTCTGTCATTTCTTTCCCAGATATAAAAATGATAGTTAAATTTCTTTCTACCATGCAACTATACTGAACACCATGGCAGAAAATGCATCCATCCTCTCAAAAGCTCCTGGAAGCATGAAATCCTAGGTGCTAGTATAATCCAACTTTAAAAAAAAAAAATTGGAAAAACTCATGCAAACTCAGCAGTGTCCTTCAAAAACGAATTTTAGATTCGAGATTTGCAAATAAGGACCCTCCATCTATGTAGGGTCAGTAATTCATGAAGCAGTAGCGCCTAAATTCAAGAAACACTATCGTCTACTGCTCTTTCCAGAAATGCAAGAAACTACGATCCCAAAATAATCTGATGCAGCAGAAGTACATGCAAAAGTCTAAGCTGCTCATGGATATCCATTTATGGAATTCGATTAATCATTGGTTAAGTGAAATGATTCGCAGAAGACCATGTATCAAAATCGTATTCATTAAAAGATGACTAATCCAACTATACATGAACTCACCAGCAGCTAAACACATTTGTGTACCTCTGTTCCATTGCATTTGAGATTCTAAGTTTCAACTTCTCTTATCCTTGAAAATCTAAACCATCCAAGGAAAAGTAAATCAATTTGGAAAGTATTACTGCCCTTCTTGAGAAAGCTGGACAGAAGCATCACGAATCATATCAACTAGCTCTTCATTCAGCGCTCCAAGATCACCAGAGTGGCATGGTTGACGGTAGAAAGGGGTAAGGTAAATTGCAGCAACCTCAGCCAATTTCCAAGGAGAAAATTCTGAAGCAATATTGATTATTTTAGTAGACAGGTGTCTGGCTGAATCCAGAAAAGATACAATCACTTTGTAGCTGAACGTTTAAATTCCTTTTTTTTTGGTTAAAAATGTTTGAAATCCAACAACAAGATTCCCACAAAATCTAGATTACAAATTAAGCGAATTAATTTAAATTGGTAATAAAACAATATCATTTTTTTTTTCAAGTTTTAACCAGATATATAATCAAGCCATTCATCTTAATGGATTGATGAATTTAACCGATCAACTCTCTCCCAAGTTGATCCGCCAGTGAAGTCTATAACAATAGGATTTGGAAAGCATGGAACAAAAGGCAACCTTAATTTAGTCAAATTAAAACCATTAATTAACATCAACTTGATCTTATCACTTCTTTTCTCGACTTTCTTGAAGGAAACTAGAAAAAGAATACAAGAAAACGGTCCATTAACATTCCTCAACCTTTGGCCGAGGCAAGTAATATAACTTCTATATTTTTATGTTTTAAAATAGTTTTTTTATAAAAAAATTTATTTATTTAAAATTAAATTTTTAACATTTTTAAATTATTATATGTTGATATTAAAAACAAAATTTTTTTAAAAATACATTGCGCTATTAATCTTTCTTGCAGCACCATCAGGGTTGTCATGGTGAGGCTGAGACTGCTCAGGGTTGGACATTTTGGATGTAGCAGTATGGGTAGGCTTATTATTATGAGCACTAGAGAAGAGATCAACTGGTTCGGAATCAGCAATCAGACTCGTGTTCTTGTTTGCACGTCGATACTCACGCTTGTTAGACCCCGCCCAGCTATTACACAGAAAATCCAAGTTAATTTACAGATCAACAGCTCGATCCCACAATACTTTTTTAAATTTATTTTCATGTGGATTTGATTGAATTTGAAATAGATTTATTCAATCAATTGAATTATGATTCAATTAAGTTATGTCAAGTTAATATCTTTTTTAATTTAAATTAAAACTAATTATCAATTTTAGATTGTTTTTTTATTAACATGGATGTCCGAACTTCTTTGAGTATATCTTAATTAATCCTATAAAATTAACTTTAAATTATTAATTTCTAGTCGGATGGAGTTTAATAATTAATTTAATTTTTTCCTCGTATGTAAAAATATTTTCATTAGATTTTTTTAAAAAAAGAAAAGATTTCAAGTCCCAAGCATCAAATCCTAAATCACCATTTTCTAGTTGAGTTTTAGATAAATAATCTAAATCATGAGCATGAGAAATTCTCTTCTTCTTCTTTTTTTTTTTTATCAATTTCTACTTAATTTTTAATGATAATATAAAAAGCAATTGATAATTAAATTTCAAAGGAGATAATTAAATAGAAAACAACTAATTTATAAATGATTCACTACTTGACATTGATTAATAGGTGCATCAATTAGCTAAACCTACCATGTGTGTTAGAAATGGAACAAATTTCACTAAGTAAATGTAAATTGTGTATTTGATATTTTGGTGTAGAGTATTTTTTAAAAATATTTTTTGTTTGAAAAATATATTAAAATAATTTTTAAATAAGCACATCAAAACTATCAAGAAATACTAAAAAAATTAATATGTTGTCTTCTTAAATAAAATGTATTTTTAAAATATATTTAAAAATAGAAATTACAGTAGTTTCAAACACTCTTTAGCAATAAATTCTGTAAATTGTTGGATCTATATCATTTTCAAGAATATTTAATTTTCTTTCTATTAACTAACTTCATGCCCTAGCTCAAAAGATAGATAGGATCATGAGATTAGAGTTGATTGACTTTATTTATCTTGATAAGATGATATAAAAATTTTATTCTAAATTGAATCAAAAATATTAATCTAATAAAATTTAGTTTACTTGATTATATATTTCTAATTATATGACAAAACATATATTAAGCTTGTTATGTGGTCGTTGTTATTTTTTAAAGTATTTTTTGTTTGGAAATATATTAAAATAATATTTTTAAATTTATTTTTAATATTAATACATTGAAAGAATATAAAAATAAAAAATTAATTTAAAATAAAAATAAAATAATTTTTTAAATGAGTATTTAAAACGCAATACAATGGAATTAACACTAAAAAATTTAAAAGAAAAATGAAATGATTGACTCACTCACCCATAAGTTAATCTTAGGACTTTTTTTCTAGTAATTTCTTACCAGGTCTTACAGCTATGCAAAGGAGTAGTAATTAGGTAAACGACAACGCGTGCCCTACACCACGAGCATAGTCTGAAAAATAAGAGAGTGGAAACGGCTCTCTTCTCGGTGTTTTTGATGGTATCCTCTACAGCATACACTTGGAGGATAATGAAATGAAAGGGCTGCAAAGTTACGGATAGAATGAGACTGGACTGAACCTCAAGAGCAGCACAAGAAGACCCTCCTTCAAACACAGCTAGCTTTTCTCCTCCCTCAACCCCAGTCCCGCATTTTCAGCTTCAACTTTTTACATGGTATAAGTGATACAGTGTATGTTAACACTTTTTTCTTCAATTTTTTTCCTTTTTTTAAGTTGTTCTTTTAGTTCGTTATTGCTTAAAGTCTTAATTTTTAAGTCTTCAATCACTTAGGGAAACCACAAAGTTTTGATCTTTTTGGTCTGTGCTAAAGAGCCAAAGCTGAAATTTTGAATCTTGCTTTTCATTATCTGTTGGCAATGGCAACTTTGTTGAATTCGGTGTCTCCTTTAACAAGCCCTTCTCCAGAGACTGCGCGAACAGCTTGTGGGTTCTTTTCTAATGTCCCAAATTTCTATTCTTTTTCACTAAACAAAGGTTTCACTAGAGTTTTGGCATCAACCCAGATTACAATTTCACCTAAAGACTCTGTTTTGACACTGCCCAATTGGAAGGTTGGTAGGAATGGCACAAGAAATAGGGAGATTAGGCTTAATGATGCGTTTTTCCATTTGGAGTTTATTGTTGGGAAGGGTCATAAACCTGATGTTGCTCAAGCAACACAGCTATTGTACGATTTGTGCAAGTCGAATAAGATGAAGAAAGCGACGAGGGTGATGGAAATGATGATTGAGTCTGGTATTATTCCTGATGCAGCTTCTTATACTTTTTTGGTGAACAATTTGTGTAAGAGAGGAAATATTGGGCATGCAATGCAATTAGTTGAGAAAATGGAGGAAAATGGCTATCCAACCAACACGGTTACCTATAATTCGCTTGTTAGAGGGCTTTGCATGCATGGAAACTTGAATCAAAGCTTGCAGTTACTAGATAAGCTGATGTGGAAAGGGTTGGTCCCGAATGAATTTACTTATTCTTTCTTGCTTGAAGCAGCTTACAAGGAGAGAGGTGTGAACGAAGCGATGAAGCTTTTGGATGAGATAATTGCGAAGGGTTGGCAGCCTAACTTGGTTAGTTACAATGTTTTATTAACTGGATTATGCAAGGAAGGCAGGACGGAAGAGGCAATTCGGTTCTTCAGGGATTTGCCATCAAAGGGTTTTAATCCAAATGTTGTGAGTTATAATATTATACTCAGGAGTTTGTGCCATGAAGGAAGATGGGAGGAGGCAAACCAGCTCCTGGCTGAGATGGATTCTGAGGAGCGCTCACCTTCTCTGGTTACATACAATATACTGATTGGTTCGCTTGCCTTCCATGGCAGGATTGAACATGCATTTGAAGTTTTGGATGAAATGGTGAGGGCATCATTTAAGCCCTCTGCCACAACCTATAACCCTATAATTGCTCATCTTTGCAAAGAGGGGAAGTTGGACCTTGTGATTAAGTGTCTAGACCAAATGATTCATCACCGCTGTAATCCCAATGAGGGAACGTTTAATGCCATTGCTGTGCTTTGCAAGCAGGGAAGGGTGCCAGAGGCATTCTCCATAATTCAAAACTTGGGTAATAAGCAAAGGTCATCCACCCATGACTTTTACAAAGGTGTGATTACGAGCTTGTGTAGAAAAGGGAACACGTATCCAGCATTTCAGCTTTTATACGAGATGACAAAGTTTGGATTTGTTCCTGATCCTTATACCTATTCATCTTTGATTAGAGGGTTGTGCATTGAGGGAATGCTGGACGAGGCCTTGGAGATTTTCAGGCTATTGGAAGAAAATGACTATAGGCCTATTCTTGACAATTTCAATGCCCTTATACTTGGATTTTGTAAATCTGGTAGAACAGATTTGTCCCTGGATATTTTTGAGATGATGGTTGAGAAAGGATACACACCGAATGAAACAACTTATACCATTATAGTAGAAGGGATTGCCCATGAAGAAGAAAAGGAGCTGGCAGCAGAAGTTTTAAAAGAGTTGCTCCTCAGACAAGTCATGAGACGAAATACAGCGGAAAGACTTGTTTTGCAATACAACCTCGAGGCTTTACCAGTATGAAATTGTATGCATCATCCAGATTAAGAACACGAAAGGGGAACATGGAATGAAGATACTTTGAGCAAGCGTGTTCATCAATACCAATGTCCATGCTTCGTCAGAAATTTGTATTGTGACATTCCGATCAAGACTGGGAAATCAAGGATTCTGCATATTGAAATTGAAAGAGATTGTCACAACACTGTAATGTGTTGAATATTTTGAAAATGAGGATGGAGCGCAGGTTCAAACAATAGGATTCTTGGCTATGCACTTTTATTCCTGTATTCGCTTCACCCTGGGTTCTGTGAGCTGATCATTGTACAGAGAACTTGCATCTTTATTTTATGCTGTGCAAGTCAAATTTCACGATTCATCTGACATATGATCGTACAAATTATTCATTATGACTTGGGTTTTTCACTCGTGATCGAAAATGCTTGTGGCTCCGCTCCCCTTATGTATGCAGTATGATCCAGGCTGACCCCTAAATTCTTGCAAGGTTCTGCATCTGATTTTGTGCCATTTGTGTTGATGTAAATTGCTTTGCCCTGCCATATGAGAACATATATCATAGGAACCATCTTGTCTGCGTGCCTCGCGCATTTGTTCGTGTTAATGTTCATCTTATGCCAGAGAGGCAAAATCCGTTGATTTCAAAGAGAGCGAACAAGATCCTGTTTCACCGCGGCTTGCCATCACGTTGACAAGGCAGGATCACCCTTGCCATATTGTTGCTAGACTCGTTCCTTTTGTTCAGTATTCACAATTCCGTAACTGAGATGAAAAGCCTGGGAAAGCATTCTCCAAAATCAATCCAGCATTTGTTCACGCCACCCTGGGCAGTAGTTCATGAGCCTTTGCCAACATAATTCGAACATCTATCACAATTCCAGATTTGTTTATGTTTTTGTCTTTCCGTGGACAACAGTTCATAAACTTTCAGAATCTTTTTGCGTTTTTCTTTGGGGGATGGCTTAAATAACCCATACACCCAAACATAGCAACTCATGAATCCAAAAGGGCTTACATAAGCCATACAACACAAACAATCCTTACACCACTCTAGATTCCAGCCACTTTGCGTAATGGGGTAACAACTAACAATTAAACTCAAATTCAAAGCAGGCGAAATTCAGTACAAGGCAGATGTAAATCAAGAAGGTTTGTGATTCCATGGCATATCTAATGGTTAAACCCACCTTCGGATGCCACATCTTGCATTCCTTGTGAATTAGAAACCTATCGCCTATCAGATAGGTCTGTTTCAAAAATAGCCACGGAGTGATAAACTTGTGCAAGGCAGAAGTAAATCAAGAAGGTGTGTGATTCCGTGGCATATCCAATGGTTAAAACCACCTTCAGATGCCACTTCTTGCATTCCTAGTGAATTAGAAACCTATCGCCTATCAGAAAGATCTTTAAAAAATCAGCCACGAAGACTCTAAACCATGCTCAAAACTCTAGTAAAAATCTTGATCGCCATTGTGGAAAACAATTCATAGAAGTTCATTGCTGTTTTAATCATTTTCTAACAAAGTTTCATTCATCCATCCATAAGCAATATTAAAGTAAAGAAGTCAAATACAACACAAAATTAAAGCCAACAGAATACTAAAATCAGAAGCAGTCTTAAAACCCTACAAGATGAAACATTCCCTAATACACATCCCTCATCCCCACAGCTTCACGCAGCACAAAGCCATAAGCATCATAGGCATGTACCAGTAGAAAAAAGATCCATCTTGTCCAAGCCCGCAGCCTACTTGGATCTCTGCCTCATCTTTCTGCGCTTCCTCTTCAACCTCCTCATACGCTTCTTCTTCCACTGAAAAGAACAAAAAATAACAAAACAATTAGCCTCCTCACAATTGAGTCACCAAAACACAAGGCACCAGCAACAACACAAACACAACCACAAACACCTTCCGAAACAGATCCCAAGAATTCCACAGCGGTCACAAACTCAAAAACGCTTTACATGTTTAAATAGGCACCAAGTCTTGAAAGAATCAATGGATCTCAAATCAAACAAACCAAGTTACACGAAACAAAGGCACTAAGACCAGCAAAAGAAAAAACTGTAAGGCAAACTCAACATCGCATAAAAATAGTGTCTTAACAGCATTAATAACATGTAAATTCCAAGATTAACGAAATCATTTGGCAAAATCTCTTGTTTCGTAAAAAAAGAAGCAAAAACAAGCATTCTTCCAACCTAACAAATCACAAGTTTTAGGCAAGACAAGCACACAGATTTGATTATCTAGCTAGAAACTAAAACCCCAGATTACAAACATAAAGAAAGATTCCACAGGAATAAAAAAGAAACGAACTTGAAGCAGAGATTTAAGAAACCATGATCACTATATATACCAGATTAAATAATCTAAACAACACCCATTGCACAGAATCATTCTGAGTCAAAACCCATTAAGGGTAATAAAGAGAGGAAGAAATACCTTAGCTCTCATCCTGGATCAGAGGTATCTGTTTCCTAGTAGATCTCTTTCTCAATTAGCCGATGTAGAGTGGACGAGATTCCTGGAGAGTGAATTTTTGAGAGAAAGATGGGGTTCTATGCATTTTATAGGCACAGGGTTTTTAGGGTTTGAGAGTCACGGTTGAGGGGTATTCTTGTCCAATATGTTTGCTCTTTTTTCTTTCTTTTCCTTTTCTCTTTTTTGTGATATTATTTAGCAATTTTTGAAGGAATTGAACCTTGTCAAATCTATTATGGTTTTATGTTGTATTTTTTAATATTATGACGTCACCATTACTAATCTCTGGCAAAATCAACAAATTAAGAACTTCTAATGGGCCAGACCAAATACTCAAGAAGAAGCCCATTCGGAAATCCAATTCCCTCATAAATGCCATTTCCTTCCCCTGGGAAAGGAATTCCACTCCACTGAAACAGAGCACAGGGAAAGGGCTCTCTTGCTGACTGGCATCATAGATGGACCCATCAGTTTCTACGGGTGAAAATCCGGATTCCAACGAAAATAATCCTCAAGAATCTGAATCTGAATCCAATAACAGCCGCAGTGATGCATTAGGCAAGGCTTTATCAACGATGCTGGCCAATGTTATTAAGGATCTCGACTCTAAAGCTCAAGACACTCTCAATAGCCAAGATAAACTTAATTCTGCTATTGATCGTCTTACTAGAGGTAAATTCTTCTTCCCTTTTAATCTCATTATGGTCTTGTAATTCTATGCTTTTAGAAAAGGTGCTTGAGATAAGATAAGTAGCTTCTTCACCTCGGCTTTTTTCTACTTGTAGTGTTTGCAAGTCACCTGGTTTTGCTATAAAATTTTATTTTTAGGCCTTCTTGGGTTGCTAAAATGAGACCCTTTTGATGGGTTTTTGTTTCCAAAGTGATTTCTTTTCTTTTGGAGAAATGCTTTTGATCAATTTAGAAATGGACCCAGTATCATAAATGGTCAGTTTAATCTGTCTCTGTAACGTGATTAGTAAAGATTTTGCTACACATCAGCTGTTTTTTTTATGCTACTGAATACACAACTGTGATTTGATGCTAGCAACAAGTGGGATGGTTATTAGAGTTTCTCATTTTCTTTATTAATGATAATTTGATGGATTTAACATGAGTTTCTTCATGTCCACATACCTGGTTATCTTTTGGAGTATGTAATTTTTAATTAACAAATATACAGCGACAACATCTATAACTATATTGAAAGAATGGAGCAGCTCATTGAGCTCCAGTATCAAGCAGTTCAAATCAAGACGGACAAAGCTTCCCATAGTGCATGCAATTTGAATTGGTCTTTATTCTTTTTTCTGCATTGATCCTTAAGGTGTTTGATTATTCTATGTTATTGAGCATTTGAGTCTGGATCGTCGATAAAAAAAATTGTGTTTTCAGAGCTTGATCAGTTGTTGGAAGAAGCACCCTTGCCGTTTATCATGCAGCATGCAGCAAAGATTTCAGGTGTTCGAAAGAGAGTTTCATCATTGAATTCTGTTCTAAAATCAATACAGAAGCGTGTTGACAATATAGACCGACTGCTATCTGTGGGCATGCTTCAGGGTACCTATATCTCTTCTTATGTTACATGATCTATTTTTATATCATTCCTTAAAGTTTCTTCATCTACAAATTCTATTGTTACATGTCAGTGCTTATATCAAAATACTTTGCAAATTTGTTTATGTAGTTTTGTTGTTGTTGCGTCATGTGTTTTGAACTCATAAAGTTGGATATAATTTGCAGGGAAGACAACTATGGACAGTTCATCGCAACACTAGTACTAGTCTTGAAGGCTCAGGTACCTTATTTAGTTATGGTTTCCTATTGTGTGGTTTGTGCATCATTTTCTGCCGCAAGGGGCAGTGACTATAGGATTATGAACCAGTATATCTCCCAGAAGTTTTGCTGCTAAACTAAGGTTTCCCAAATGCAAATGCATGTGTTTTATATGTTTAGATGGCATCCAGTTCCACAAGTTAAGATCAAGGGGGAATGCTTATCAATCAATATCAACAAAACTCAGCCTTGACTCAAGAACATGCTATTAAATTCCATAGAATGTTTTGATTTTTGTTGATTTAATTGAAATTACTCTGTTGATTTATAAAATCCAATTAATGCTCCTCTCTAATTCTACCTATATCATCAGGTTAGCTTGTAAAGGGCATCATCACATAAAGCATTTTTCACAGAAGCTATGAAAAGCCTCTCAATTTTCACCATTCTTCTGCTTGTCATCTTCATTCTTCCAGATAAATATTTCCCATTTGGTTTTAAAACTATGTGCACACCTCTTTTCAAAAAAAATAATTAGAAGTGGAGACCTATATAGAGGCTATTTGTTTTTACATTTGAAACTGTGTTATAGTGTGTTTTTAAAGTGAATTTGGTTTGAAAAAACATTAAATTTGTATTTTTTTACTGTTTTCTGATGATTTTAACGTACTTGATGTTAAAAATAAAAACAAATCTGAATTTCTTTTTATTTTAATATATTTTTAATGGAAAAATACTTTTGAAAAACAAATGTTATAAGGCCGTTGCAGGCTTTATAGCCATCCTGCATAGCAATCATGTTTTTTTTTCTAATGACTAGCAAGGAATAGAAACTCTCATCTAACAATATTTCGAGGATTTTGTAAACACAGAACTCCATGTAACTCACACAAGCTTATGGTAATATTTGTGGATATTGTTGAATCCATGCAGGCGAGGAGGAGAACTTTGAAGGTGGTTCTAGCCTTGTTATGTGCGACGAGAAGCTATGGGGAGGTGGCTGCAATGACTCACAATGCCATGCTGCTTGTGTACAAAAAAGACCGGCAGAAGGTGCTCATGGGTTTTGCTTGACAATTGAAAACCCTAACGACTCTTGTATTTGTCGTTACCCTTGCTAAAAAAGTTACCAACATGTTTATGCTTCATTGAATTTTATCCCTCGAAGGAGCTGATGTTAAACTGAATGCAATAAATCTTCATAAGAAAATTGCTTTGTAATGGTAAATATAATTTAAAATCAATTCAAGAATATTTTTACTGTTTAAATAATAATAATAATAAT
>Ga0325414_1005297_pt1 | contig 13618 bp, 2 predicted proteins | sample PopdelMetagenome_8_FD_206183 | JGI IMG/M metagenome (GOLD analysis project Ga0325414, IMG submission 206183) | Populus deltoides microbial communities from Bellville, Georgia, United States - Leaf-PdKOR-R3 | ecosystem: Host-associated > Plants > Phyllosphere > Phylloplane/Leaf | place: USA...
CTAATGCGAAAAGATCTGTGGTCTTGAATTTCATCAATTTAGCCCTTAATTGACCCCTAAACTTTGATTTTCTTGTAATTTTGTCTCTTATTTCACCCAATTGAGCTTAATCAATTAATTTGACTTTAAATCTACATTGTGTTCCAATCTTGGGTGCAATTAGGTTCCTAATTTTTGTTCAAAATCATAGTTTGGTTCTTGCATGCCTTTGAAACTCTTCTCAACTTGTTTCTACAAAGTTATCAGTTTTTGTTATCTTCATTTTTTTTTTTTTAAGGAAATGACAATTTTAAGGAAAAACCAAAATTAGATCATGACATCACCTAAAATAATTTTATGATTCTCTAAATAACATATTTTTCAAATTATTTCTTAAAAATTTAAAGTTTTCGAGGCTCAATTTGATTTTTTTTCCCTAATGTCAAAATGTGCTTTAAGTAAGTCAGGTTTAAGATGATTATTAGCTACTCTTTCAAAATCCTTGTCCCATGATATATATACTTACCTATAGCTAAATCCTTTACAATTCTAGGCTTCTAAATAAATAGTAGGCATAAATTTAAAGATAAAACTTTTACAATACATGAAATTCGAAGCATTCCCAATAAATAATAAAAAGATATGTGTATTTAGGGTAACTAGGAAAAAATCTCAAATTTTTCTACCCTTACCCAAAATTCTTTGAAATTATTTTGAAGAATCACTTGAATTGTTTTATTTGTTTTTTAATTTTCAAAAACTTTTACCTAAATTAGCTTGGATAATTCAAGTAATTCGAAGTTTTTTTAATAGTGCTTATCCGTACATCCGGCGTATATTTTCTCACCTTCTTTCCTCACATTCATAACAACATATTTTGCTTCTAGATGTCTAGTTTTCTTGCCTCCTGGAATCAACTGAAACCGAAGTTTACCATTTTCAATATTAAGTGGGCATTCCACTGTCGATCCCCATCACTTTCAAAACCCTAAATGTTCTCAAATATAATTTTGAAATGTGGTAATCCAGTCAAAACCTGAGATCTAAACCGATCACCAAACCGAATCTGAAAGTTATATTCTCAAATGCTCAAAAATATTATCTTTAAAACAAGTAACAAAGATCAAAACTGCCCCTTTTCCTAATTTGTTGGTTTTGTGGATCCTATTTTTTAAAAATAAATTATATATTTATAAAACTCTTACTAATCCATAAATTACAGGATGAAAACAAATAGGTGTCCCAACACAAGAATATTTCCATTTAACAACAATGCTAACACCAATCCCACGAACCTACAAAAAAACTTAACTTCTGTAACTGAGGCACATTATAAATTATTTTAAATTCATGATGGAGTTAAAATAGAATAAGTAAAACACTTCCTATGTATGTATATTTTTGGAATTTTTTTCTTAATTCAATTATTCGTATGTGTGTGTTTTCAAGATCATGATACAATAATTTATATGTATTTTTAATTATCATATTTTATTTATATTTAATATCACTTGTGTTTTGTGTTTGTAAATGAAAACTATTATTTTTTTTCAATTTAATCTCTTGATCGAGTTTTAAATTAAATTAAGTTAAGTTGAAGTTAATTTGATATGATATGACAAGTTAATTTATAACCTTAACTGGCATTTAGATTTTTTTTTATTTTAAAATAATATTATTTTAAATTATTCCAAATCAAATCAAGTGGGATTTGGTTTAATAACTTGGCTAGACGATTGATTAGCTTTACGGTGAGGCATTGTGGATTAATTTAAGGTATTGTTAAGCTGCATAATTCCTAGGGAGCAGCAAGATAATTATAATTAAATCATGATAAATTTTTATATTCATGATCTTGAAGAAAAAGGGTCCCACTATCACGAGATGGGCGGACAACTTGGTCTCGACGAGCACGCCTGAAAGTTGAAAGCTGCTATTAATTAAGCATAGTGTGGGGCTTGCGTCCATATTAAGAAAGTTGAATTCTTTTAATTTGATAGTCAAATTGATGGCATAAAACATATCATATACATATACATATAATATATATGATATCTGCTGGCTTTACGGCTCAGTTTCGCTTTATAATAAAGTTTATTCGATATATTTCTCTGTGGGTGTTTCTGCGAACAATCATTTCTAAACAGTACTCGCATGTTTATATATATATATATATAACTCAACAACTGTGATACTCTAAAAAAGAATTCATGCACCTAAGCATTATAGTTTTATTTTAATTATAACTTTTTAAAATATTTAATTTATTAATACATTATAGTTTTACATAGTTTTTTCTGTAAATATTTTATAGAAATCTTGATTAAAAAATGCTATAATTTTTATTAATTCTTTTTATTTTTTAAATTGTAGCAAATTACTACAATAGGTTCAAAATAAAAGCAAGTATATCATGATATGATGGCATGGAGTAGCGGGAGGGTACATGAATCTTATATATGGTACGGATATCACATTTTCTCATGTGCTGCACAAAATCAGGATCTTTGATTAGCTGGAAACATTATAAAAAGAAATTAAAAGGCATCGGTATTGTACTCTAAATCAAAATTTATGTACGGTGAATTGCAACAATAAAATATAATGATATTTTTTACCTTCAAATATTAAATTGATCCTAGTTAAATCAGTTTTTTTTTTTTTTTTTATCTTTTTAACATAATAAAAAAATTATTTATCCTTATAAGGAGAAAAAAAACCCTAGAATCTAGTGACTTCTTAATCTTTTTATTTTTTTAAAATAATAAAATGATTAAATTATTTTTAAAAATAAAAAAATACTAAACTTATTGTTAGGGGCTTTCTGTCTTTTCGTTATAGGTTTTTTTTTATTATTATCAAGTGGAATGAGGGGAGATTTGTTAATTTACTATATATATATATATATATATATATATATATATTATTAAAAAAAATATTGACATGTGCACGCGCCAACACGTGTGGCATCATCCAATGGCCAAGCTCCAGATTCTAGGGTAGTGTTGGAATTTCCACGGTGTCTTCTCCATGAGTTTTGAAAATTAGGCTAGTTTCACTTCTTTTTCTTTTTTAAATTGTTTTATTTTATTTTATTATTCAATATTATATTGTTGGGTTTCAACAATTATACGATACATGCAAGGGTTGAACAATCAAATTCATATTTTAGCGAATGTTACATTACTGTCTAATTTGATGCTAACGAATATAACTCTTAATCCGACTGATAATTCGAGCTAAAACTTTACCAAAGGTTTTCAAAGGTATTGTTCTATTATGGGTTAGAATTTTATATCAATCAATGCTCAGGAAAGCATCACAATACAGGTCAAAAGATGTTGTATGGATTTTGCAATTTATTGTCTTTTGACTTGTTGATTTTTTTATTGGAAAGAATTCTTTTCCCAATGATACAAGGATATTCATCAGTTTATTTTTTGGAGTTTCCTTGTTCAGTGATCCTTAATGGGCGTAAATATTGTTTCCAAGAGTTCTTTTAATATTTCAAAATTTTTTTCTTATAAAAATTTCTTATTTATCATAACTATATAAGGAAAGGAAAGCTGATGATATTTAATGACATATTACTTTGCTTGTTTTGAGCAACTTTCTTGTTTAAAAAAAAAAACTAAAATAAAGAGAAATAAAGGGAATTTATATGTCATTCTCTTTCCATAAACAACAAGGATTTCATATTATATAAGAAAGCTAAAAGGTGACCAAATCAGGAATCTAATTCAGTAATTAAAACAAGAGTTTTCCTAGCTAATCTTGGACATTAAGGGGTGCCTACAACTATCGCAAACCTTTTAGTTTTAGTTTGAACTTTTATTTTAATTTAGGTTCATGATAGCTCATTAGTCATTATTTAGGGTTTATTAAGTGTTTTATGCTTTAGTTGTTGTTGTTGTTGGGCTTTTTTGACTTTGTTTTGAGCATTAGGTCTATAATCCATTAAGGGTATTATGATTGTTTTTTTAGTCTATTTAAATTATTTGTTGCTGTCTAATTCTAAGCAACTATGGATTATTGAATAAAATTAGTATTTTGTTTAGAGCAACATGTTTTTCTTTTTGTTTAAATAAATAATAATCAAATTTATCAAAGTACAACTGGTATTGTGGCGTCATTGTATACTTTCAGGTTTTTGATTCTCTATATTCAACCGATCCAAGTTCAATTTCCAATACCTTTAGTTAATAGGTATAGGGTTATATCCGGATTAAGGTTTTGATTTTAAGCTTTTCAGGTTTGTCATCTACTTTATTGTGAGTTTTTGGATCTTTATATCCACGAGGTTTACATCATTTAACTTTGTAAGTTTTATATTTTTCTTTCTATGAGGTTATTCCGATTTCATATCCCAAGTCGCGAGTTAGTCGAGTTAACTCAAGTTTTTTTTTTTAATTTTGTATTTTAGTATTTTGTTTGCAGAGTTGACCTTCATTGTTTTATTCAATTTTTTTAAAGGAATATCCCCCCTCGGGATGCAAGTTTGGCATGAGTAAAGTCAATTTGTTGTCTTCTTTATCAGATGAGGTATTTCCATATGTTGATTTATTTTTTCTCATGATGTGTGATTTAGCTGGCCCTGTGATAACATGTGATTTTAAGTTATCTGGTGTGAATCTATCATAATTAGATAAGGATCTATCATAGACAGATAGCTTAGCATATACATTTATAGACCAGTGAGACATTTCAAGCTCCAAAATTTAGCCACGCCAGATCAAAATAACAATTCAAAATTACCATAATTTTTTATCTGATCCATTTGACATTCATTCACTCATATTTAAAGTTAAATATAGTTAAAAAAAATATTTTTAAGATAAAATATTAACATGTTTAAAATTAATTATAGGTGAATAAAATCTCAAAATACCTTTTCAAACCCAAAAATCTTGTATACCACACTAAAAGATTACAGGGCTTTTAAGTGGTTTGTACATTGAAGCCTTGGAAATTACAAAAGTGAACTGGTAGGGCACCAAAATTTTTAAAGAAATGAACTCTAGATTATGTGAGTTTTGGATTTAAACCATGCATAGGAATTTGAGTGATCTATACATGCCCGATTCATTATCTATTATCTCTTTCATTGAAGATGGACATTTTCTGATTTTTATTAATTATCATAGCAAATTTACTTGGTATTTCCCAACGAAACAAAGAAGTGAGGTTTATACTTATTTAAAAATTTATGGAGAGACAATTTATCTACAAGATAAGGCATTTCAATCTGGATAAGGAGGAGAGTATAAGAAACTAAATTCTTAGTTTAAACATGACGGGATTCAACATTATTTGGCTTGTCTTCGTTGTCATGAACAAAATGGCTTGCCCACTACAATTTCACCATCTAAATCCCAGTCGGCCTTGCACAGGCGTTCTTCTCCATCTCCATTGTCACTTCCTAGCACACCTCTTTCTAATCCTCCTCCATAGAGGAGATTTGGACAACTTGGTCAATCTAGCACATACTTTTCAATCTACTGATTCTTCTTCATCATATCTACCGTAGCCACCTTCTGTGTTTAATGAAGTTGGGATCAATCTGTTGATTTGTTGATCTTAGTGACGCTATATCAGCTTCTTCTCTGCAACCATCGTCTTGACAAACTCATGCCATGCCTCTCGAACCCTCCATTTTGAAAAAAAAAAAAAAGTCTCATCATGATCTTGCAGGTCAATATCAGTCTATTTTTACAAGATTCTTTTGAATCAATGTAAACCCAGTAGTTACTCCGAAGCCTCCAAATCGGCCTACGGAGAGTTGCAATGCGAGCTGAGATAAATGCCTTCCACGCCAACTCCACTTATTAGATACGATTGCCATCACTTCCTAGCATTAACATGTGGGCATCAGGTTGGTATGCAAGTGAGTGTGTGGTATTTTTTAATTAAAAATGTATTAAAATAATAATTTTTAAGTTCTTTTTATTCTTATATCACTATTTTTCAATAATTTAAAAGGCAAATTATAACATAAAAACTGACGGTGGAGTGTCACAAAGCTTGTTTAGTGTCTAAGAGATACGCTTAGGGATATGGGGTTTTGATTATACCGAAACATTCAGTCCCCTTTCTGAAAGGTTTTCTGCAAGAGATAAACCTCAAGGATCTGCCGACAAAACCTATCCATCTTGTGTGTGCAGTGCAGACTCAAGTATCATGGTTGCTGGAGGTCAAGATCTGCAACAGATGGTATTTTTCTATCTCAGACCAAGTATCTTAAAGAAGAAAAGAAAACAAACATGTCAGGCTGCAAGCTTGAGTCACACTCCTGCAAAGCCAACACTTGTTGAAGATGGAGGACCACACTAGATTGTATCAAAGCACTATTGGGGCATTATAATATGCTCGTCCAGACCCTACCTTTACTGTCAAAGTGTCAATAAACTTTTTTCCAGTTCATGGAGTCCCTTTGACTTGCTGTCAAGCGTGTGTTGCGCTACGTGCAAGGCACATTTCCTATTGGTTTACATGTCAAGAAATCCTCGACCATTTAGGTAAGACGTTTTATCTTACGCAGACTGGGCTGGGTGCTGAGATGACAGACGCATCTCCCACGGGATTTGCAGCCTTCAAATCCTTTTCCTTTAGCATTGCGCTGTTACAGTGTTTGTTATTACTGTTGTATTTTTTATTCAAAAAAACATATAAAAATAATATATTTTTTAAAAGGAAAAGATATTCTTAACGTTATCATATTAAAACAATTAAAAAATTTTGAATTTAAAAGAAAATAAAATTCTGCAGCGAGCGGCGATGGGAAACAGCGCTAGGAAATATTTCTTACTGAGCTCATCATGATCAGGACGGAAGGTGGCATGTTGCAGCCTTATAATTCAAAAGACAGACGGGACTTGTGCTACAGAAATGATTACTCTGAGTTGCCTTAAAGTTTGATTAAGCCCTAAGCAAGAAAAAAGGGTTAAGAAATAAAACCACCAAAAGCTGTTCATTGGATGACTTTCTTCCATGTATGTTTTGTTGACTTTGCTCACGTGGCCATTGAATTTCGAGAGATACAATGGTTCATTGCTGCTTTCATAGAAGGGGCCACCTCACTCACTTGAGCAAGAATATAATCATGACTCCCAGCACTTTTCTACTATTCATTAAAATGCCGCAGCAAAAAGCATCCCTCGATAGGTTGTCTACCACTTTATATTTTATCTTAATTATTGATTTAAATGTTTTTTTAATTTATTTTTAATACTAACCCATTAAAATAAAAAAAATAATAATTTGGAAAAATAAAAAAGAACCAAAACTCATTGAAAGACGCGGCGTGTCAGTTTCTTGTGTAAGAATGAGACTTTCATCCTATGATATACGAAAGTCTGTCTCAGTATAATGGTCGTAATCTAGTTTGTTAAAAAATACTTTACATCTTTATGGGGTCGCTTTCTTGTTTAACACCATACCACAGGGCTAAGGGTGCAACGGGCCCTCTGCCACACCAGCCGGAAAATAGACCTGGGCTTAATTTCTTAGGCTTTCATCGCCTTGCACACGGTTTAGATTTGTAAATTTAGAGCGGCTGTTTGAGATGAGTGGGGGTGTGGTTGTTGTTTAAAGTGATTTTTATTTAAAAATATATTAAAATAATATTTTTTTTAATATTTTAAAAATTATTTTTGAAATCAGCATATTAAAATGATTTAAAAACATAAATAAAATTAATATTTTAAAAAAATTTAATTTTTTTAAAAACACGGATTAGACCGGGTTTTGAAATAATCCCGAAAAAACATAATAAAAAAAATCAATAATTGCACCACCGTGCCGAACGGTGCCTTTCTTCAGCTGTCCTCCATGGAGTTTCTGGGATGCTTGGCTAATTAATTAAAGAGACCCATTAAAAGATTATTTTTCTAATTCAAAACTAGTGATAAGATTTAGGATTAAAACAGACCCAATCGCAAGTTAATTTGAATTTATTTAATAAGAGATTATTTGAATATTCTTGAATTAAATATCCAGGAAAAACAAACAGCATATTCTGGTAGAGTAATCCGCTTTAATCCAGGAATATTCAAATAGTTTCTTGTTAATTTGTTATTGGGATCCAATATTTTTTTGAGTGTTTAGGTTAGTTTATATATATTTCGATTAATTCTCTTAGACTTTAAAATTAACGACCACATAAATTTTTAATAACTCTGAGAATTTAATTTATGTGAGTCGAACTAAAAATTTTTAAAAAATAATTTTAGAATATGTCTAGTTAAACTAACATCGATACAAATACATTCATGATAATTGGATAAAAAAATACCCGTCTAAGATTTAAGGGTTACTTTTTTGGGCAATGGAGATGAGTATACAATCTTAATTATTGGTGATTTTGTTAGGTTGTGGGAGACGAACGAGGACATATAATGTGATGGGATCGGCATGGTGGGAGAGTCGTCCATCTATAAAAATTCAAGAATTGACGAGGGACCGACTGCTACTAGCACTCGAAAAATGATTAAAAACAACTACATAGTGGATTTCAGTGGCAGTGCACCCTGTTTTTTTGTTACCATCCAAACTATATTTTCTTACGTGGAGTGTGGATCTTACTAGCTTCTCTACAACAACACCATTCTCTTTCGTTCTTATCTTGTTATCTCATTAGAACAACACTCCATCTAAGTCATTATATTACTAGTTTATTCGGTCGCGCGCTACGCTGTCATGCTAAATTATACTATGATTTTTTAAAATATAAAAAAAAAAAAAATCTTATTGAACTTTTTATTATTATTGTTAAATTAAACCCATCAAAATTTTATGCCTCTGGGAGTTTGTTTGCATTAGTTCTGGCTCAGTACCATCTTCATATGGTCAAATTAGAAAGTACATCAATCATGCATTATTATTCCCCCGGGGGGTGTATTTGACCTTCGAACTATCCTCGGATTGGATTTTTAGAGCGTGTTTGGCAGTGTGATTACGAATATTTTTCAAATAACTTTTCATGCTAAAATATATGCCAATGATTTTTTTTATTTTTAAAAAAATATTTTTAACATCAGCACCTCAAAACGATTCAAAACATATAAATCATATTAACTTTTAATAAAAAAATTAAATTTTTTAAAAATGTAGCCGTAACCGCGTTTCCAAACGTTCCGTAGACATGATTGAGATTTATCTTCTTTCCCTTGTTTTGGTAAAATGAGTATTTTAGCAATAATTACTACCACAACAAAATAGTGTTAGGCAATGTCTGTACAAACATGTTCATATATAGGTTTATATCCTCAGCTTTATTGATGAGATTGTTAACGAGAAAATTTGCAGTATGCCACATCAGTAAATATGTCAATCGTAATTTATTAATATATAATTTTATGGTATATCTAAATTAGGTTGACTAACTATATATTTGGAAGTGTAATTACGGTTATTTTTTGAAATATTTTTCATATTAAAATACATCAAAATAATATTTTTTTTATTTTTTAAAATTATTTTTAAGATTAGCACATCAAAACAATTTAAAACATAAAAAAATTAATTTTTAACAAAAAAAATAAATTTTTGTGGAACGCCATTTGCACCGCGTTTTCAAACGATGTCTTAAATGACATGTCAATTTAATAGCGTGAGTACTTTAAAGGTATTTGAAAGTTGAATAATAATTATTTTTTATTTGAAAATAGATTAAAATAATAATATTTTTATTTTAAAAAAATTATTATTAATATCACCAAATAAAAATAATATGAAAATACCACCATCGCATTGTCAATGAGCTTATAGTTCAATCAATGATACGTGTATTTTCTTCTTTTTCAAAACAAAATTGTATCAAAATCTCTCCATCCTCACCCAAAAAAAAAAAAAAACCTTTCTCTCATATTAACTATCAATGCAACAAGTCGTGTTGGTTAAAGTTAGTAATGGTTCGATATCATTTACAATTTTCTTTTTTCTAATTTTTTTTTAAATTATTTGAAACAAGAATAAAAAAACTTATTTGTTTTACATCTTTTTTAAAAAAATTAAAAAAAAGCCAACAACCATTTGAAAAAATAAATCTGAATATATAATTTTAAACCAAGAATTTCACAAAAAAAAAAAAAACTCTTAAACTGCCAATTTTTTTGAATCAACGTTGGATTGAAATAGTAAAACAAATAAATCTGAAGATAAATTTTCTTGGCAGGGCATTCAAATTGAAATGTGCTACTATATTTTTAATAGTGCAGCAGTAAGAATTTTTAAAATAGCAGGTGAAAATTGTTTTTTAAAGTATTTTTTTATTTAAAAATATATTAAAATATAATATATTTTTTATTTTTTAAAATTTATTTTTATATCAGCATATAAGAATAATTAAAAAAACATATAAAAAAATAATTTAAATAAAAAAATTTCAATTGCAATAATAAACACTACATAAACTGTTTTTTTTTATTATTATTTTTTGGAGTTGGTGATAGTTTACAAATTATTCCTGTTACCTGAGTTATTTTTTTAAAAAAACTCGTACAAATACAGTAGCTGGGATTGCTGATCACAGGCTTCTTTCTAAAGAGAGTATAGTCAAAGAGACACAAAACGTGGCAAATATCGTCGTCGTTGAAGATACACAAGCATGTATATGGAGCAGGGTCTTAAACTTGGTGCAAGCTGTTTTGTGTGTGTGAGCAGGTGAGTAAGCTTCAGCCCCAATTGCTGACTCGTGGAGTTTGAACGAAACCATGCTTAAACAATCCCTCCATAAACAGACGAGTTTATCAGTGTTCAGTGCTAACGAATTGCTTATTTCTATTGGGAATAGAAAACAAGGTGGAATTAACAAAAGTCAAGATGATGAATTCTACGTTCAAAGAACAAGAATCGAGGAATTATGAGCAGTAAATCACATGGGGGCCATGCTGGGCACTGGCTGATACCGGTGCACCCCATCCCAGGACTTCTGCAGAGGCCAGGCTCGCACAATTCTCTCTCGGATTCTGGTCACCGGTTGGCTGAACCCGTTTTCCTATGTACTTAGGACAATGCCCGATCCTGTTTGCTTGATTTTTCAAGGATTTGTACTATGTATGCATGTGTCTAAGGTGCTCCTGTCTGTTTCATGCGACAGAATTTCATAGGGTAATAATTTTGAAAAACCTTCATCAATCTATGCCTATATGTAGCTAGAATAAATGGCCTTGCTCTCTGACATTCACAGCCATAGAGTATTAAATCCTTCTTACACTACGTGAGCATGATTGAAGAGAGTCATTAGCCGAGAGTTAATTAATAATTGTTGATTGGACCTTAGTTTCTTGGACTGATTAGCTAGGCTAATTCTGTTCTTCGGTTCAGTGAACTTGCTCATCAAGCAGACCCAAAAAGCAACAGCAAACCATCAATTATGAGACGGGGTCTTGTTTTTTTAATGTACCCAGCGACCCAAATAGCTGAAATTTACTGTATTTACGTCAGTAATGTTAAATGTTAAAAACACACGATAAAAAAATTTCAAAAATATACATAGATTATTAAATCATGATTTTAGAGTAAAATCCACTTAATTATAGATCTCACTAATTCAATAATCTACATGAATTGTTTTTTTTTTCCTTTAGCATTATTTCTCTTGTGGGATATATAAATATTTTTGCTCTTTGATAATAATAAAAAATATATCAGAAGTATTTCATTATAAAAAATTGGCCAGAGTCGCTACGAGCAGCATATTGGCCCGAGGGAGTTATGCTTCGATTAAGAAAAAACCCCCATCTTGCCTGTATAAACATTCTCTACTATAGCAAAGGATCATTTACTAACAATAAGAAATCATTTCTGGCCGTGGCTAGATAATCTACGCGGTGAAAACTACACTTCAAGCTTACAATCATCAAATTTTTTATGCGTTCTGACTTGAAATGCAGTAGACAAATAGGCAACAGACGGCCTGCCTCTCACCCAACACGTACCAGTCTCATTGAACTTTTATGGGAAGTTGCCTTCCCTGATTTGAACCTCAAACTACCTATTTTGATTGTTAAAGTGCAAATAAACAGAGAACATTTCGTTGATTGCGCAGTTCCATCCACTAAAGAACTCTTCTTTTTTTTTTTGGTGAACACTGAAGAACTTTTTAATTTGTCAAGAACCGACATTGCCCTTAATTTCATGGTCTACATGCATGCATCGGACTCATGGCTGGTTCACAGCTACAATTCTAAGTCGCAATCATAGCCCCTAACTAGTGGTGTTATATTTGCTACACTACACGCACATAATGGAGTTCCTTCCTCACTGAATTCTAAGACGCAACAAGCTTGATTTAAGACAATAATACTGCAATGTGACTCCTAGAGTTCCTGTCTCTATGCAAAGAGAACTACTTTATGGTTACCATATTTTAATTAATGAAGATGGCGACTCATGCTTAAAAATGCAGGTTTTGCCGCAGCGTCAAACGCTACTTTAGATACACAGTACAATGCTATCAAATCCAGCAAGTCGATGGAGATTTAACTTGGATCAAACCTGAGTGACCCGGCAAAATAACCCATGAGATGGTGCGAACCTAACTGGGCTCGAGGCCCGGGTTGGATGTCGGACCGAGCCTCCCCCCTGCGGTTGCAAAATCATTGAAACTCACCAAAAAAATGCACGGGCATCTTTGGATGCTCTAGCAGCCTACGCCTAGTACTCGCTAAAAACTGCATGCCTAGATTTTGCGTATATATTTGTTCACAGGTAGCTGCCATGTCCATATCTAGGAAAAAGGGAACGACGATCTTGAAACTTGGAAACATTTGTCTAACAGAGTACCATTGATTGGATTGGATTATGGTATATCTAAGCAGTAATTTCTCAAGAACACCCTCCAAACCACCCTATAAGCAAGCAAGAAGACGACAGGGCACGGAGGAGTGGAGGGCTACTTCTGTCACTGAAGAGGGAGATTATTTGTCCTGGATCTGGCCTCTGGCAAAGGACAACGCACAGTGACTTTTATTTATGACTTGAAGATTTAAGAGGGTGAAAAATATCTTATGAAGATTAGAAAGTACCCTGCCCACGTTCTGTCCTTGCTCTCTCTACACGAAATTCAATTCTTAGTCCTTACTCTCTCTCCCCCGCCTTTTGTCTTCTTATTTTCCTTTCTCCTTTTACTTTCCTTACCTTTGTAATTGCCACCTAATATCTTTTCATTTTATTTCAGCGCAAAGTAAATTAATGGATTATAGAAATACTTATGGAGCTTTATTTAATAAATTAGAATTTTAATTTTACATTTTTTTTTATCTTTATAATTAAGTACTCATAAATTCAAATCTTATCATTTTTTTATTTAAGATAATCAAATTAAGTATAAGATAATTTGAATTAATAAGATTATTTAATTCTATCTCGAAAAGAAAATTCCAGTCTTAATAGTGATTAAAATAAAAGGAATAAGAGAAAATGAAAAAAAAAAGAAATTATAATTCGAGCTGAGTTTTGCAAGGGCGGCACGATTAGTTCTTATGCCGTCTGGAAAAACTACAGGTTGATGATGCTTCTGGGTTGCACATCCAAACATTCTCGTAGAGCATCTCAAGAGAAAAGTTTGTTGGGAATATTTTTTAAATACAAGTTTTAAAACAGTATAAATAAGAGTATTTTTATATATATGTATTTCAAA
>Ga0325414_1005299_pt1 | contig 13617 bp, 5 predicted proteins | sample PopdelMetagenome_8_FD_206183 | JGI IMG/M metagenome (GOLD analysis project Ga0325414, IMG submission 206183) | Populus deltoides microbial communities from Bellville, Georgia, United States - Leaf-PdKOR-R3 | ecosystem: Host-associated > Plants > Phyllosphere > Phylloplane/Leaf | place: USA...
AGATTCTCAACCGATTTTTGCCACCTCATTTCTTATTACTGAATTTGAATTGAATGAATTGGCACATCATGGACTGAATATTTACTTAACAAACTCTTTCTGATGCTTTTTTATAGGTGTTTTTTTTTGTTGACCCGGGTCAACCCATTTGACCCGTGACCTGATCACTTGACCGGGTCGATGACCGGGTCGGGTTTCAAAACTATGTTTTTAACCATTTTTTTCTAAATGTTATAATAAAAATACTAAATATAAGTATCATGCAGAAGTTGTGAGTCATTTCATAAACCATTATCAAGGGTTTAAGAAGTATATAACAATTTGATTTAGTATGGATGGTTATCGTTTAAAGAAAATGGTGAGTATAACATAATTATAAAGGGTTTTGAGCTAGTTGAAGAGGAAAATTAGGGTATGATTTTATCTTAATGATAAGCAAATTAAGCAGTTGATTGCATAAAAGAAAAATAGGTAATCAAGAAGTTCAAATTGGCTTTTAATAAAGTGAATGAAGATATCATGGCTATCGGGAAATAAAAGCCTAAACTTTTTCAAATATGGTCTCCCTACATGATCAAAACTTTATTGTTTTGGGACTATATCACATCTTTTAAATTGTGCTCTTTTCTTTTATGTTCAATTATTGTTTTCAAATCAAGAGATGCTAGTTTGGCATTCTCATCCATGATTGAGTAAATATAATAATGAATCCATTCAAAGTCTCTCAAAATTAGTCAAGTCCTAAGATATGCCATGCAAATGCTAGAAAAAATCTTTCTTTTATGAATCCTAAGATATCATTTTCCAATCCTAATACACATTAAATGGAAAAATCTTATTATCTTTATATTTTGAAGCCCAAAATGAGTTGTCCTCTCCCAATAAACATAAAAGAGTAAAGTTTTGCTAATCTCTCATTTAACCCTAAAATTATCTTTTTTGCAATAAACTCTAAGAAAGAAAAATATTGCTTAAAACAATAAAGGTATACCCAAAATAATATTTTTTCTTTTTTAGCCTTAAATATTTATTAGATAATAATTCATTCTAGGATCACCCCTCATTCTAGGGCATGTTTTAGAATTTCTTAGTCAATGAAATTCTCTAAATAGAAAGAAATGAGAAAAAAGTTGAAAAAGTTGAAAAGTGTTTAAAAAAAGCAAGAAAATGACCAACAAGTAAAAACAAATGTGAAAAAAGGAGAAAAGCTTTGAAAACATTCACATACCTCATTTTTTTATAAACTTGAGTTGTAGACCACATTACATGTTTTAAAAAGCTTTTTTTGATGATAAAAAATAACTTGTATATGATGATATGAGTTAGTCTCTAAAAATAAATAAATATATATATATATATATATATTTTTTAAATAAAATCATGACATGTTTGTGTGCTATAGATCATTTTTTATGACATTAATAAATGGGAAATCAACATAACTTAAGCAAGATGCTTCTTTTTTTTAAAAGTCAAATCTCACTTTTAGAATCTAGTTTTTTTTTCTTTTTCATAATAGCCTTTCATTTGTCATAGATGTAGCATGTGTGTGGCGTCGTGATGAACATCCTTCTAGGCCTGGATCTTGGTTGTGAAAGGGTGGAAAGAACAAAAAAATTCTTGTTTCTTATCAAAAAAAGAATTGAAGTCACCGCCTAATATTTTGGTCGCTAAGAACCCTAACTGGTCTCAAAATCTGGATAAAGTGACTGATTGTGTATGGGGAGGATGTATCACCCTTAGTACACCTTACCTAAGATAAGCTGCATTGTTTATTTGTCTAATATAAAGTAAGATATTGATGTGTTTTCTAATTGTTGGTATTTCTAATGGGTAAAGTCGATCCACCCCAATAGAGTGTGCCTAAATTTATAAGTCAAACCTAGCCATTCTAAAGTTAAAACATATTTTTTGCGTCTTTAATACCCGGAATATGTCTTAGATTTAAGTTCATAATCCTTAAACAAATAAAATAATGTTTTTGAAATGTAGGCCAAGTTTTCATGGATTTTGAGGTTTTTTTTTTTCAAAATTATTTTGGCAAAGAGGTTTTTTACAAATTGGTATGGTCCAAATATTTTGAATAGAGCCATGAAATCAGTCATGAAGGTTAATTTTATGAGTTTCAAAGGAGTTACCTTTTAGCATTTTGCATGGCACACCTTGGGGTTTGATCATTTCTACCATTACATTTATCCAATCATGAACACGAATATAATGCCAAGTTATTACTTTCACAAAAAAATATTTTGATTTCAAAACAACAAAGAGATAGAAAAGACATGTTTCACTAAAAAGATGAGATGCAATCCATAAACAAAAATGCAGAATAACAAAGTTCCATAACAAAATGATTGAAAATGTAACACCTTTCTTAGATTAGCTTCCCTAATAATATGTGTCTTATCAACGTTTAGCTAAAGATGATCTAGTGACAAAGTAATATATGACATTATCTTTTATAAACTCAACTTATCCCTTGCTCATAAGCTTACAAACTTGATATTATGAAATTCTTGTGATTTTTTATTGAATAGCCAAGGATCCCATTAGGATATTCACATTTCTTATTTGGACTGTACCACATCAAGAATAATAATTGTATAGGATATGATGAAGTTAGGGTAATACACTCGGTGTTTAGAAGATATTGATGAACATCTTTGAATGGAAAAGGTATATCAGGTTTGGCAAAGGTGTAGGAGTAGTTGGTGATGTCAAAATAGGCAAATGTCCGAGATGGATGAATGAAATGCTGAGATATGGAATGATTTTGATATATATTTCCTAAATGGAATCCTCTTTTTGATTCATCCTCTATCATATCATTGAATCTTATTATCAGATTCCTAACTCTTTCCACTTTCAAGCCTTAACTCTTTCTGTAACAGTCATCATCTTTATGAATAAGTTAATAAGTTACTGATTAAGTAACCAAAGCATTTAAAATGTAATGAAGGTGATAATGAGTACTTTTTTCAGCTATAAATGAGTGAATTTGTTATTTTGTATGACCTTAGAACATATTCTCTAACCGACTCATCCATATTCTATGTAGGTTAGATCTAGTTGGAACCTTTTTAAAGCGATGCTCAAATTTTTTTAAAAAGACGTTGATCATATTTCAAAGCCAATTAATCTTTTGTACCAATAAAAAAATCAAAAAGCAAAAACAAATCACATTTACATAAAAATAAATAAAAAACAAAAAAAATATAGCATGATTTAGCATACCAAAAAAAAAATAGTTTTTATATTTGCATACACTTTGAATTTAATAACAAGTTTATTGAAGTTATGAAGACTTGACCTAAATTTCAAAAACACAAAAAATATTTATTTTTAATATCAAATATTATGAATTTATACATAAGATATATTCGATATTCTCAATATTAAAATAGACAAATATATTTTAATTTTAGAATGGTTAGACTTGACTCGTAAAGTTATGGTTCACCTTACTAAGATAGAACTGCTTTAACCAATAGACAGACCAGTTATTAGAAAAAACACAATAAAGTTTTAGTAATACTCAAACAAATGAGCAATGCAACTTACCTTAGGTAAGATTTACTAGAGGTGATATTCTCTTTTCTATACACAACTAGTCATTTTATTCACATTCTAAAAACCAATTATGGTTTTTAATTATCAAAATAATAAGTGACAACTCCAAATCTTTTAAATTATAAAAAAACAAGAATTTTTTGTTCTTCTAAAAATTTTATTCAAGAGTATGATTATTGCGACATTTCACATGTGCGATTAATCGATATTATTTGACATTATTAATTGGATGGGGAAGATCATCATCATCGCTTGATATTAGTTGACATGATAGTGCGATTTCCAAAGAATCAATTGAAGAGAAGTCTAGCCGGCCATACACAATCTCAATTCTTTCATTAATATGTAATTAATCATTAACAACATGAGCCCACTCCCAGCAGCACCTTTCATTTGATATAAACGGTGCTGGTCAAGCTTATTAATCATTTCCATTTTCCACAAAATTCAAACAACAAATGCAACGTGCATGGATTATTGTTATTATTGTTATTAAGTAACATATATCATCATTTCTTAAAAAAAAACCACCTTTAATTGATCTAATTATTTTTCTCTTACATTTGTACATTTTCAATTATTTTTATTAACAAATCAGGCTTAACATTTCGACTCGGTTTGGGAACGCGGTGCAAACCGTGTTCTCTAAAAATTCAATTTGTTTTTGTTAAAAATTAATTTTTTTATGTGTTTTCGATCGTTTTGATGTGCTGATCTTAAAAATAATTTTTTTAAAATGAAAAAACATCATTTTTATGCATTTCGGCACAAAAAACATTTTGAAAAGCAACCGCAACCACACTCCCAAGCTCGAATCCCATATGTGTAGAGTATGTGGGACTTTACAATGTGTGGTTTGCTATTCAGTGTTTATCAAAATGGTTGAAATCTAGATTGTTTTTTTCAATTATAAGAAAAAAAATTATACATGAAAAAAGACTCGTATAAAAGTTGTTATAATGCTTATTAGTAAATTGATAGTAGTAAAACAGTAATGGTGAAAATAACAACAAGATAGTGTTATGTTACTAACAAATTAAAGTGGAGTTTACTTGTGATTCTGCTAATAATATTAATAAAAAGTTGATATCAGCAAACATATTATGAGTTGGTAGTTTCATATAAGATTTTTCTATCTTTATATCACTCTAGTAGCCTTTAAATAGGTGTGTAGATCAAATATTTTTTTATAAAAAAACATAAAGGTTTTGCTAATGTGCTTCTTATCATACAAAATTAACTGTAAACTTAAAATTTAATGTATATTAGACCATTCTTTTTATATTTTAAAATGTTGGCATATTAGATGATACTTTTAAAAAAAATACATTAAGACGGTGACATATCAAATCGATCCAGACCAATCCTGACTAATATACAAAACTTGCGACTTAGGTCATAGGATCGTGATAACTCTATAGAAAACAAAACGAAACAAATTAGAAAATTCAATCCTCAATAAACAAAGGTATGAAGAATGGAAATAAAAAAAATATTCAATTTTTAAAAAGAAAAAAAACAGCTCGGGTCAACCCAGGTAAACCTTCTAAACCTGTCACTCGAGTAAACTCGTTAAACCCATCACTCGAGTACAAACTCGTGGTGTATTGTCACAGGCAACCAAATATAAAGCTTACACTTTTAAAAATATATGTAGTAGTGCGAGTAAGGATCTTTTCCATGAAGAGTATCTAACCTAGTTTTATGTCTGTGAACCAGAATGAAAAAGGGGGGGTTTGATAATAACGAAAACAATTTAAAAAAAAAACAACTAAGAAACACTCAAATTAAATTATCAAAATCAATCCAAAGAACAAACATTTATCTAAGTCAACATCCATCATCGGGTCTTTATAACCTCAATGCATATATATCAATTTAAACTTTGAATATTCATTATTATAGTTATTTTCTTATCTCTCCTTAGTTTTAGTTCATTAAAAAACAAGTAATCTAATTAACCCTAACTACTAAACAACTCAAGATAAGTGCTAAAATTTAATCTAGTAGTAGCCTTAAAACTTAGAGAGATTGATGTAGCTAAAAAACACAACCACAAGCAGTTGCATTTAATTTAGTTGAATATTCTTCTTAATATTTACTGATTTCTAATGCAACAAATCATTAAATCTTAGTTGCTTCATAGATTAGAAAGATCAAATAGTTACGGATTTGATATCTAACATAACAGTAGACTGCAACAAATAATAAACTAGTAGGCCTCCTAGTAATTAAACAAGACAATCATGAAAAATAGACACCATAAAACATTTAATACTCAAAGCATAAATTGAACAATGAAACCAAATTAGTTATCATAGTATTATTGATTATGAGGCTTCTATTTTCTTCGACCAAATCAAATTTAGTTACACAGTACCATCATGAATCACGACAGAGAAAAAGAAAATAGGGAAGAGAAGAGGAACAAAGAAGGGAGAAGAGAGAGGTTTGATCTCCATTTTCTTCTTTTACATGTTTTTCTTCCTTTTTGGAAGCCTACAAAATCTCTTAAAAATACTCTCAACATCATCTCCAACAATAATCATCAAATTTGAATATTTAATGAAATTATTAAATAATAAAATAAAGTCCCAATATAATAAGGAAAATGACATCTTCAATTGGAATTCATGCACCAAGTCTAGATGCTTCTAAAAATAAATCACATTATATTATATTTGCATGCCAAATAATGTTTCAGCATGTTAGCAATATAGGTGCAATGACTTTATGCTAATTTAGACCTCAATTCAAAAAATATCTCTCAAAACTCAAAATATGAAAGTCAGATAGCTATTTCTTATGGTTTTATAGCATTTTGAATCATAGAATAACTTAATAGAAAATAAATAAAAAAGAAATCATGAAGCTAGATTCCTAACCAACTAAATATCGAAAGTCAAAGTTAAAAAGAATTTTTAAAAAAACCCAAAAAAAATAACTTGATTCAACTCAAGCTACCTCTTTAAACCCGTAACTCAGTCGTGAAACCGAGATAATCCTATAGAAAAAAACTAAAATTAATTATGACGCTTGATTTCAAAACTAGCCTAACATTGAAGGATGAAATTGAAAAAAAAATCAATTTTTTTTAAAAAACAAGAAACCTAAGTCAACTCACCAAACTTGTGTCTTAGGTCATGAGACCGGGATAACTACATAGAAAAGAAAGCAAAAGAAAATTATGAAGTCTAATCTCCAACCAACCCAATGTTAAAAGATGAATTTTTTTAAAAAAATCAATTATAAGGACCAAAAAAAAGATTGAATTCAATTAGGGATTTTCTTCCAAACTCGTAACCTAGGCCATAAGACTGAGATTATCCCATAAAAGGCAATAAAAAAAAATCATGAAGGCCAATTCTCTTTCAACTCAATAAAGAGAAATGAAATTGAAAAAAAAAATCAATTAAAAAAGAATAAAAAACAAATAGCAATTAAAAGAATAAGAACCAAATTTAACTTATAAAATGATAAGATCCATTGTTCTTTTGGAGAAAATGAATATGAAAACCAATGAGAGGAGAGAGGAAAAAAAGAGGAAAATAGAGGAGGAAAACCAAAGAAAAACGAGTTGCCTCATGCCTCTATTAACAACACGCGTCACACCACCAGGATGACCTCACTAAGACGCTTCAATAGTCGCCAGGGATAGAGGCGTTATGACATTAGAGGATATTGCACACGCTGTTAGGGTGCAACGAATTCCTTCACATGCAAATACGTACGATGCACACACCAACCTCTTTGTCATTACTCATTTGCTATAGTCCCTGCAATTGTTGTCAATATCAAATTTGGTCCCTAAAGCCTTAATTTTCTTAGATCAATTAAATTGAATTTTATTTCATAAAATTGAGCATCAACCATGTGTCATAATGTTTTCTTAACATCGTCGAATCCTCATTTTTAGGCAACCAAATAACATTGTTAAGTCTAGTCCTAAATAATCTCAATTTTAAAGGATTAAATTGAAGAAAAAAACTGATTCTCCAAAAAAGAAAAAAATGGGTAGATCTTTCTTATGCTTTTGTAATTCAATTCCTGATTCTTTAAAGAAAAAAAGAGTAGAATATTTGACTATTGTTAAAATTCAGTCCTTATAACTTGAAATTGTTTTAAATCAATAAAACTTCATTTAATTTTGTCAAACCAAGCATTGATCAAGCAATTGATTTTTTTTTTCTAATGCCTTAATATCTCATAAGTCAGGTAGTCAAAACAAATTACCAAGTCCAATTTTAAATAAACACAACTTCAAAAGAAAAAAAAACATTAAGGGATCAAAATAAAAAAAAATACTTTGAGTTATTATTATAATCTACAATGCAATAAGTGTATGTGAAAATGGTTCCTGTACTTTAGTTTTTTTCTTAATAAGAAAAACCAAGTTTATAACACTTATGTTTTGACAAGTCTCCAATTAATAAGTCTTTTCATTAATAATATTTTGTTAAATCTAATAGATATATTAATAAAATATTCAAAAGGTCCATCACCCATTTTAACTAGCAAAGAAAAACAAAAAAAATTAGAATAAAGATTTAAAATGTCTCTTAGATTAATTACAAATTAAACCAACTTTTCATATCTTTGTTCTTCCAAGTTTTAGATTTTTTGTCATACTATTTTAGAATAGTTTTATTTATTTGTTACACAATTTCAAGGTTTTTTTTTTAATTTCTTATTCAAGTTTCTTGTGTATCTGTTTTCCATTAATGTAGATCGGGAGTGTTTAGGATATTCTATTAAAAGATATGTAAGATTTTGATAAATATGATTTAAGGAAAACCTGAGACTTGAGCAAAACATATAATTTTATTGGCTTTTTTTTTTCCCTTTCGTGTGATCTATTAGAGAGTTTTGCAAATAAAACTAAAACTCATCAGTGTACTGTAAATTGTGCACAATACATTCCATAATAAAACGAATGATGAGCCCTTCAATGACAAAAAAATAAAATGAACACACATTTAGGGGTAAAATTGTATTTTCACATATTTATTGCATAGTGTAATTACTTTCATTTACTTGAAAAAAAAAACACAGCTAATGTTTGAGGGGCGTTTTCACATTTTCACATTTTTTGTGTAGTGTAATTACTGCATAGTCCTGGGAGTCAACTTTTTTTTGCCTAAGATCAAGAGGTACTTTTGGCTTTTTAACATTGGTTTTCCTGCAATTATCTCATAGGGTTAAAGGTGTTTTGATCTTTCTATGATTAAAAAAAAAAATGGTTAACCCTTGCAGAGTACGCGCCCACAAGTGAGAGACTCCTGTTTTTTTTGGGTGGCGCAAGGGGGACCTCTCAGTGGTCGTTGGTAGCCTTTCGAGGTAGTGTCCAAAGTCGCGTGCCCTCTACATGGTGGCCAGCGCATATCGCCATCCATAGCATAGAGCTTCAACGACAATTTTTCTCCCCTCTCTTTTCTCTCTCCTCCACCTCAAAAGGTGTGTTGGCCTTGAAAATTGCAAAGTGGTCCTCAATTTTTTAATTGTATTGAATTTAATTTTTTAATTTTTTTATTTCATCACTTGCCATTTGATTTTTTATATTTTTTTTTATCAAAATCGATCCTCATTCTTTTGATTCCTATTTATTTTGTTTTTAATATTTTTTCTGACTGGATTTTATTTTTTGATTTAATCCCCAATCATTTGATTTTAATTCTTTTTTTTTTGTTGAATTTGATCCCCATTCTTATAATTACAATTTCTTTTATTTTGAGTTATCTTGTTGATTAATTGTTTTATGACAATTTCATCTCTTATTATTTAATTTTATTTAATTTTCATATCATATTAGATGCTTATTTTTTTATCATGCTTTGAAAATGTAGTCCAGGAGGCAACCCCTGTCATGTATCAGGTCACGAATTGGGTCAAATAACAGCGTTACAAAGTCAATCGTATTTTTTATCATGCAGAAAGTAAAAATAACATTATTTTGATAAAAAAAATTAACGGACGTTGACATGATTTTCCCCTAACTAATGTTTGATTTTTTATTCAGCTAAAAAGTAAAAATATTATTTTTTTATCTTCTACATGGTCATCTTGGTCTCATAATCAAAGTTTCTAGTTTTGAAAATTAACCCAATTTAATTTCAGTCTTTTTAAAAAAACAATTATTTCATCTTTTAATTTTAAACTATTAATACTTGAGCTTTCTTTTTTTTTCTTTTTTTTTTCTTTTCCTTCCTCTGCAATTATCTCAGATAGTAAATTAATTAAGTTAAAAATGACCCGATCTAGTCCCTGTACTCCAACACGAATTCGTTTTCGAACGGAAGAACAAGTTAGGTGAGACAGACATCATCGAATGCAGGCCATTAAATTGTATTAATTAATTCGACAAAGCCTTCCACTTTCCAACAATGGACACCTGTACTGGGCAAAATATTTGCCGGCCAGAAGGAACTTAGGGCATAAAAAACACACAGTGTAGCTACTAGGTGGCAATTCATTGAATTGATTTCAATATTAAGTGGGTGGCCCCCATTATTCTTTATCACAGTGGGGAAATTAATTAAGACTTACATTTACACTTGACCCGCGCGTCATATATATGATTTTCAAATAAAAAAAATTATATACATAGATATTTTCAAAAAATATTAGAATTAAAATTATATACATACATATTACACTTGACCCGGGTGTCATATATTTGTTTTTTAATCTATTTTTTACCCAAAACACCTTAGTAATTTATTGTGATAAACCTACAAATTACCTTAAAAAATCAAAAAATCATCCCAAAAACCAAAATCAAACCAAGTTCAAATATGTTTTTTCATGAGTTTTAAAGGTAAAAAAACACTTAATATAAATTCCTCTCATCAAATGAAACCATTTGACACAAATATCAACTATTTTGGTGGCCTATATAGGTGTCAACGATATTTTTCTCTCTCTACCATCAGAATCATGCGACCTCTCTCTCTTCTCTTAACCAAGAACTAAAAAAATAATAAAAATAAACTTTTATACCAAAATTAAATTAAAAAAATTAAGGCCCAAAATCATATGATTTGCGTTATTTTTAAAGGTAGAATATTAAAGTGTATCTTTCCTGAAATTTCTAACACATCACTCATGTTTGATGCCCTTTTATTTCAGTCCATATTTTACTTTCTAATTGCATAATAAAATACATTAATGCCCTTAGAAGTCAGAAATTATTAGGTTGTAATAAAGGGTTATTTTTTTTTATTAAATCACCTTTTACCCTTATGCTAAAAAAAGTTTAACTAAGAAAGAGGGATGTCTTCATTTTTTTATTTAGTTAAGCACAATAAAAAAATCTAAATATCCTTGAAGTTCAAATTCTTATACCTTGGGTCATTGGGTATTATTGTCATTGCAGTATTGGATTTTTTTTGTTATTATTGTTTAGGATAAAGATAGTTTGGTATTTTAATAAATAAAAAGTATTTTTTTTAAAATTACGCTGATTCATGCTGAGCACATGTCAGCATGTTAGCTGCTCTACTGTTTTTTAACGTCACGTGCATGTGATTACAATAGCAAAAAATAATGTTCTGGGACAATGTCTAATTCGTCTTGGCATTTCTTCTATGACTTGATAGCGTGTGCATTGAAAAGATTTCAAATTTAACGTTGATAACCATTTCTTTTTTCTCCTTTTTTTTCTCTCTCTCTTCCTTAGTGTTTGCGCCTTGTCCTTTAATTTTTCAAACTAACCCCTTAACTTCTCTTTCCTTTCGGTCAAGTCCTTATTCTTTTGGCTATTATTTATTTTATTTAAAATAGTTTATGAAATTGAAATTTTGTTTTGATTTCATTCTCATTCAATTTTTTCATTTGTCAAATTTAATCCCTATTCTTTTAATTGTTATTTATACAATATGAGATATTTTAAAATTGATTTTTTTTTGGATTTCACCCTCCATTTTTTTCCTGATAGATTTTATCTTCATTATTTTAATTGTTGTTTTTATTATTTTGCCATTTTTTTAGATTGATATGTTTTTTTACCCAATTTCATCATTCAACATTAAACTAGTTTGGAATTGAGCTTCTTGGTTAAGCCTAATTTAAAATGTTTTTATTATTTGGGATTTCACGGGTTACAAGTTTTGAGAATTAACTCAGCTTTAAAAAATTCGTCCAAGATTACTTTGTTTTTTTAATCATTTTTTAAGTTAATATTTTTAAAATTTAATCATTTAATATTTATTTAATTGAAAATTGAACTTTATTTTTGTATATCCTTTGTTTAATTTTTTATTTTTTTATTTGATTGGGTACTCTCGAGTTTTAAAAAATTCTACTGAATAGTGAACGCGCTCTCCCCAGTGAAAAGCATTTGGGTAGTGACTAAGCAGTTTACTGTTTAAAACCTTACCTTAGTAGATATTTCTACAGAAAATACTTCTTTTAAATCAAATGTGACAGGCAATATATAATTAAATATCATACCTCCTCCCTTTCTCATGGAAAATACATATTAAATCAAATGTGACAGGCAATATATAATTAAATATCATACCTCCTCCCTTTCTCATGGAAAATACATAAGAACTTTCAAGGCTTGTAAAAGTCTTCAAGATAATAATATTCAATCTTATCTTCAAGGACTTGGGACATTTCAAGCAGGTGTACCTATGCCTGCCTAATAGTCTTTTTTTAATCTCAATTTATATATTTAGCCGAAAAAGATGTAAAAAAAATGTTCTACCGACTGCATGTTTGTTTGCACTAAGAAGTTTTTTTTTTTTTAATATTATCAAAACAATTTTAAAAAATAAATAAATTTAAATTTTAAAAACTCCATTGAAATGCCCAGCACCCCACTAAAGCTTTTCTATTATTAATATTGTTTTTGGTAATAGTAGATGTTGGAATAGTTTTTACGCATTTTAATTAATTTTTATGAAATTTTAGAATTAATAATTATATAAATTTTTAATAATTTAAAAATTTATAAGTAATGATTTTTTTAAAGTAAATTCAAAGTCTCCAGTTGAATATTAATCTTGGTTCATCCAATGATTGAGTCAGCCGTCAAGTTAGACCTAATTCTATAAATTTATACAAAGCTAACTAGTGGTCTCCACCGCAACCACCACAATGACCACCAGAATAAACAACTAAGAAAGGCATTATAATTAACTCCTTCGCGCAAATTGCATTGCATCATATCTCTCCGGTCAGCTCATGCATCACAATGAGAGGCCAATAAGCATTATGCAAAACGTGCAAATTAATTTATTATGAAACCAATTATATTAATTGAAGTAAAGTAAAGGCCAACATTTATTTTATGTTTATAAATATGATTGATGTTGTTTTTTAAAATATTTTTTATTTAAAAATATATTAAGATAATATATATATTTTATTTTTTAAAATTTATTTTTAATATTAGCATATTAAAGCAATTCAAAAATACTAAAACTTCCTTTAATTTAAAATAAAATAAAATTTAAAATTTAATAAAAAATCAGTTCAACCTCAACCCTAAACTATGCCTTATAGTATCAATCACATCCATAGAAAAATAAATCTTAAGTTGGTAAAACAATAAATTAAAGTTTTTTTATATAAGTAATTTAACATAAAAATGTTATGTTACCAGGTATTTATTTCATTAAACAGTTAAATTAATTATTTAAAATAAATTTTACTTAAAAAATATTAAATTAATTATTTTTAAATGTTTTATATATTAATAAAAAAATCTAAAAATTATAATTTTAATATTTGTAAATTAAAAATTACTTATTCAAAAATATTATCCACCACACTAGCAAACAATTACTAAAAAATCATGATATCTCAAATCAATCCATTGTGGATAATATTTTTCGATCAAGTGGATCAGAACCTGCCTCCACCCTACAGAATCGTGCGTAAAAAACACACACTAATAATATCCGAACAATCCATCAAAAAAATCTCTTTCTGACAAGTGACAAGTCGTTCTCTCTCTCCTCTCTCCCTCTCTCAATTTTTATAATCTTACAAATTTTCTATTTTATTTCCTGTCTCTATAAAAATCCCACATTAATTCATCCT
>Ga0325414_1005300_pt1 | contig 13617 bp, 11 predicted proteins | sample PopdelMetagenome_8_FD_206183 | JGI IMG/M metagenome (GOLD analysis project Ga0325414, IMG submission 206183) | Populus deltoides microbial communities from Bellville, Georgia, United States - Leaf-PdKOR-R3 | ecosystem: Host-associated > Plants > Phyllosphere > Phylloplane/Leaf | place: USA...
CTGTGAATGGAGATTAGTATACATGTCAACACATGAAAACCCAGGCGAGCCAAGGACGAGTTGGGCTGCAGTGTACGCAACCGAGTTAACAACCGGGGTGACTCAGAGACTCACCCCACATGGAATTGTTGATTTTAGCCCTGCAGTCTCTCCTTCTGGCGTTTACACAGTTGTCACTTCTTATGGAGAGAAAGGATGGAGCGGTGAAGTGGAGGAACTCAGCATAGACAACTATATATTCTTGACTCGTGATGGGACTAACCGAGTCGGGTGGTTAAACACGGAGGTTGGCTGAGCTGGGTTGACGAGTCCACCTTGTACTTCCACAGAAAAAGCGTAGAAGATAACTGGATAAGTGTTTATAAGGCGACTTTACCGAATCATGGACCGATCTCGATTGAGTCAGTGATCGTCGAGCGAGTTACACCACCTAGTCTTCACGCGTTCACCCCAGCTACTTCTCCAGGTAACAAGAAGTTTATAGCAGTAGCCGCAAGAAGATGAAGAGCAAGACAGTTGCCAAACAAAATAAAGTCAGGTCTCAGCCGGGTTTACCCGGGTCGACCAGGTTCCAGGTTGACCTGTCGGGTCGATCCGGTTTTACCTGGCCAAATCTTCATCTATTTTTTACTTAGACCTGGCCCGGCCCCAAGCTCAGGTTGACCCGCCGGGCCGGGTCAGGTTTCAAAACTATGACTGTAGTACTCTTCGAATCATCGTTCATGACTAGTTTTTTTTTTTTGTTTTCGTAATCATTTCTTCATTTTCATTAACATTAGCAACCATTTCCTCGTGATTAAAATTGTTAACAGAGCCTGAACAATTATGCTTCACTCATCTACCTTGTCTCAAATCTCAATTCCCCTGTCTCATCAATCTCTTGTTCTCCTTTACGTAAATCAATCATAAAATTTGATTGTTCTCTACTTCTATATATAACTGCCAACAATCTATATTTTAAATATTTTTATAAAAATAAATAATCTTTTGATTTTTTCTTTAAATTTAATTTATAATAACATGATTTATTTATGAAATCAAGTCAAGATTTGTACTCTGTGATAATATAAATTTTGGCATGTATTAAGGAATCAAATTTGATCATCTGATACTATGAAGAATACCTTTAACCTATATTCAAATTGTTTTTAGAAGAACTCTTATAGAATGTTTATGTTTGATCCAACAAAACTTTGTTCTTTGTAAATTTCAAGTATAGATGAAGAAGACTTGAGAGCTTTTGAGAGGGCTTCATTACTTGAAGAGCTTGTCTTGAAAAACAATTGTGTCTCAAAGAATTTTTTTTTTATGTCTAGGGTGAAAGATTTGTAGGGGTTCTTATGATTTTTTTCAATGCCACATAACATTATTTTATTGGTTGATTTATATTTGTGAGATCTAGTATTTATGATAAGATAATCTTAAATATCTCATTTCATGTGTCAACCTTTTATTAGTTAAGAAATACATGGAGATTCCTTTACTTTTCATGTCATTTATTTCAATTTTATTTTATCATTTCATATAAAAATAAAAATGATAAATTATGAAATTTAATTGATAGAAAATTTTTGTTTTTACATATGCTCCCTCGAGACAAGCTCACTTACACTTAAAAATAAGTATGCATATCTCGAAAATATGGTTGAGAGAGTTTATACCCTGAATACATTTTTTATTAAAATTTGATTTAATCATATTAAATTTTCCCAATAAATTAATATAGATATATTTTATCATGAAAATAAAATATACTTATCAAAATTTAAAATTTAAAGAACAATTTTGATTGAAACCCATCAATTAAGTGTGTTTGATATTGCGGTAGCTGTTGTGGTTGTAGTTTGAAAAAAATTGTTTTATAAAAAGTACTTTTAGTTTAGGTTGGTTTGAAAAAATAGATGTTTGGTTAAAACTGTGATTGAAATTGAGGTTGAAAAAAAAATAGTTTAATGTGTTTGGTTAAGAATGCTTTTGAAATTGAGGTTATAAAATAATTTTAAAAAATATATATTAATATTGATGGTTTTAAATTTAAATATTATAGAATTAATTACTCATATTACATCATGAAATAAAAAATACTTTATATAAAATATTTTTTATTATTTCATTAAACTATTTATAATTACATTACGTACAAAATTCATCCAATAAGAACTATAATTTTCATAATTTTTAGCATAGATAAAATATTATCATGTATAAAATTGATATTACAGTGCAGGTGAATTTAATTCACTCTATACTAGTTTTTCGGGAAAAAATATTGTTCACATCACAGTGCGAGGGAATTTAATTCACTCTAAACTAGTTTTTTTTTAAAAAAAAACTGTCAAAAAAATTAACACACTAAAAAAAAAGAGTTCACATGAACAGTGTAAGTGAATTGCACTGTTCATTGTTTTTTAAGTGAACAGTGTATCAATGTATACTGTTCATGCTAATTGCACTGTTCAGTGAACAATGTAATTAGCATGCACAGTGAGCAAGAAGCAGTATTTTGCTGCCTTTTCTTTTCCTGCGTCTTAGACGCAAAAACATGTAGGGCCCCCACACAGTAAACTGTGTATTTTTCTTTACCAAACAGCTGCAAACTGTGTTTTAATTAAAACGCAGCCGTAGCTGCCTAGCCAAACGGGCTCTAAATGATAGTATTGAAGTTTGATAGCCAATTTAAAACAATAGTAATCGACAACTTTAAATAACAAATATGATTTTATTTATTTATTGAAAGTTATCATCTTATTTTATAGGTCATTATCCTCAATACAATTACATGATCCATTCACACTTCTAATTAGTTGAAATTCTTATGAAAACAACAAGGAAAAGAGAAAAAATTGTCCATTAATCACTTTCCGATCACCAACAAATAGAATTGTGTTAAAGAGTTTCTCTTTTTGAAAAGAGTTCAGTGACATTGTTTTTTTTTCTTTAAACATGACGAGAAAAGGAAACCAAGTTTCATTTGGTTTATTTTTAATTTGGATGATTTTTATATTTTTAAAAGTGATTTTGGAGTGATTTAGAATTGTTAAATGATTTTTTGAGATTTATATAGTGTTTTGAAAGTATTTTTAAGTTAAAACAAGTTAAAAATATAGTTTTTAGAGTTCGAAAACATGAACTCTAATTTTCTAGTAATTAGAGGTGAATAAAAAAAAAACACAACTAGTCAAATATAGGCTGTCTATCTTAAAAAATAAAAGAAAACACAATGTTTGTTCCAGAGGGAAAAAAAAATTCATGCATGCAGGTCTTATTTATCAACACTTGACCTTTTTCTTTTAATTTTTAACCCATTTATTTAATTGTTTTTATTTAAAGATGTGCCTGGGAAAGCGAAACAAATCGTGTTCTAAAAAATTTTTAATTTTAATTTTACTTAAAATAATTTTTTATATTTTTATATTATTTTGATGTTCTAATATCAAAAATAATTTTAAAAAGTAAAAAAATTTCATTTTGATGAATTTTTAAGTGAAAAATACTTTAAACCGCCACCACTACCACAATCCCTAAGAGGCTTTAAATATTGTTTCATTCTCTCTCTTTTATTTTCCAAACAAATTGAATTAACTTTGTTTTTTTAAATAATGATTCATCTTTTAAATTTTTTTAGTTGTATGGTACTTCAAAGATTAGTTTGATTTGTATTGATTTTTTTTCCTTTTAAATTTTATATGAATTAGTACTTATATAAAGTTTTTACAAAAACCAAAATAATTTGTTATTAGCAACAATATTTAGCCCCTAAAATAAAATAAATAAAAACATTTTAAATAAAAAGAAGAGTTAGTGTAAAACATTTGTAATTACATCTATATTTGATTTCTACTGTAAAAATTAGTTTTTTATTTTAATATTTAATTAGTATTAACAAAAAAAATTTGATTTATATATTTTTAGTTTATTTTATAAAATATAAACAATATATTTTTGTTTCTCAATTAAAAAAATAATAAATAAAATATATTTATAATCAAAATTTTATATTAAAAACTAACTTAAAACCCAATAAACATGTTCTCGTGAACGAACTTTCTCAATGAAAAACAAAATTTAAAAATGCATTCACAACATTCACATATTTTTTATTATATTTAAAATTACCTTTTAATTCTATCTCAGTGTACCGCCGATGACAGGACTAGCATGCCTTCAGTCTCCTTTAAGTATGAGTTTTTTTTTTTTTTTTAAAAAAAAACCCGAGAGAAGCGGTCGTGTCACGTGTACCATTCTCACCCTCACAAGTCACAACTCACAAGCCCACACTGGACCCCACACCCTTTCTCTATCTACTCCCCCACCATCTCATTCTCTGTGACTCCAAATGCAAGTATGCAACACAAAAGAAAAGCACAGAGACAGCACAGATTTTGTTTTATTTTACACTACACCGGAAGTCCGAAACAAACAACGAATATCAGTTCTTTTTTTTTTTTTTTTATAAATGGAAGAGGTTTCAACGGGGGCCATCGTCCCAGCGGTAAAGCCAGAGCCGAAACCCTCAACATCCACGGCTGCCGCAGTTGCGTCGCCTGAGCCCTCCTCCGCCCCAAGTGCAGAAGAAGCTGAGTTAGAGAGGGATTTCCTCTGCCCGATTTGCATGCAGATTATAAAAGATGCCTTCCTCACAGTATGTGGTCACAGCTTTTGCTACATGTGCATCACCACTCACCTCCGTAACAAGAACGATTGCCCTTGCTGTAGCCATTACCTCACTACCAATCAGCTCTTCCCTAATTTCTTGCTCCAAAAGGTTTTTTCCACCTTCTATTTGCTTCTTAATATCTCTAATAATTGAAATTATCGATTTGTTTAATTTAACACACTGATTAATTGTCAATTTTGAAAAAAAGGGATTGAAAACTAAAATAAATAAATAAAAATTTTGAAATGATATTCACTTGGAAATTGCAGCTCATTGTGAGTTGTTGTGTACGGTTCACATGTGTAGCTATTAAAGAAGGCCTCTGCTCGTCAAACATCCAAGAATGCGTCGCCTATTGAACATTTTCGCCAATCCTTGCAGCAGGTCAGTCCATTGCATTCTAAATCACTTTAATTTTGGTCTTCACCTTGTAAATCACTTTTTTGTGATTTTAAATGGGAAGATTAGGAGAATTGTAGCTTTGCATGGAGTTGGAAGGGCGATTTGCTTGTTACTCACATAATTCCGATAAGACAAGAGTGGCGAAAGAGCTCCTTGGACCGAATGCTTGTAGTTGTATTTTGAGACGTTAGTTTGATGATATTCTACCACTGTTAACAATTGTAAGAAATTTGCATGAAATTTTTACTACTCTGAAAAACTGTGTGATTGTTTATTCTGCAATCTCTGAAATTTTCGTGGGGTTGTTTAGATGCAGAAAACAGATTAAGTCATGCACAAAATTGATTTTTCCTTTCACATGCATGTGAAAATGACACATTCTCGTGATTGCTAGTCAGGGTTGTGAAGTTTCAATTAAGGACCTGGACACCCTCATGTCACTTCTTGCAGAGAGGAAGAGAAAAATGGAACAAGAAGAAGCTGAGAGAAATATGCAGGTGCTGCTAGACTTCTTGCACTACTTGCGGAAGCAAAAGGTGGATGAATTGAATGAGGTATGCTTCTAAATGCTTGGCCTGTTCAATCCTCATCTCCCTTCCCTTCCATTATGGATTGATGGATGGATTCTTACTTTCCATTAATATCTTCCAATCTTCCTTTGTGTTTCTGTGTTTTTGACTTATTTGATTGTTGATGGACCTACCATCCATAATGTTTGTTGAGATGGTTATATTTGTTGATAAATAGATTGATGGATGGATTCTTACTGTTGTAGGTACGCACTGATCTTCGATATATTAAGGAGGACATAGATGCTGTAGAGAAACACAGAATTGAGCTGTATCGTGCCAGGGATAGGTATTCTATGAAATTGCGAATGCTTGGAGATGATCTCACTGTGAGAAAACCGTGGCCTTCAACAATTGATAAGAACCACAGTGGTGTTGTCACCAGTTCTCTTAATGCCAGAGGGCTGACTACTGGGAATATTCCAACCAAGAAAATGGATGGAAAGGCTCAAGTAAGCTCTCATGGGCTCCAGAGAAAGGATACATCGGGTGGGTCTGACCCACAATATAATCACTCAGGTTTATCTGCAGTGAAGAAAAAGCGCGTGCATGCACAGGTTGGTAATCTTTAATGGAGTTTGTTGCATGTTTGTTAATGGGAAGTATACAACTCCGACTCTTCAATATACAAGTATTGCGTGGATAACAAAAAGCCAAAAGCATAAAACCTAATGCTATTGGTCAACCTCATTGGTTTTTAGATGTCAATACAGCTAGCAATCTAGCTCTGCTCAACATGAAAGAATCTCATCCTACTCACATTGAGCTGATTATGTGTATATTATTGTTGCGGTGCGATTTCCTGGATTACTTTTTAGGAACCATTTTTAGAAAATTTCAAATGATGTTTCATTTTCTCCTTGATTCATTTTTCTCTCATTGCAGTTCAATAACCATTTTTAGAAACTTTCAAATGATGTTTCGTTTTCTCCTTGATTCATTTTTCTCTCATTGCAGTTCAATGACCTGCAAGATTGTTACTTGCAAAAGCGCCGCCAGTTGGCAAATCATCCACATAACCAGTCAGAAAGGGATAAAAATGTCATTCATAGAGAGGGCTACAATGCTGGTCTTGCAGATTTTCAATCTGTGCTGGGTACATTTACTCAGTACAGGTATAAATACCAATTTTCATTTCATTTTTGAAATATTTTTCTATGTTGGCATATTACCACGTTTTTATCTCATATGTTTGTGGTTCATGTGTATTTTTCATTTGTTTTTTTGACACAGTCGGTTAAGGGTCATTGCTGAACTCAGGCACGGGGATATATTTCACTCAGCCAATATAGTATCAAGGTTAGTTAACACTATTGAATGCCCATCAGATTAGGTGAATTTGGGATGACAAATTGTTTTATTTTTCTTTAGGATACTTGAATACTTTATTATATTTCAGATACAAAATTGTGCTGGAGCAATTGTCAGTTGTAAATATACAAGTGGTGTTTCTTCATAAGGAAAGTAGCTTTTGTCTTTGTTGAATGGTATCCCTAAATAAGTAGCAAGTAATCTACAAAAACATTTTGATGGTTAAAATAATTGGATGCAATAATTGGTAGTTGGTGTACTTTACTGGTTGAAGTGGTGGAGGGTTGGTTTTCATGATGCTACCTGTAGCATTTGTTGAACATGTTATTATTCTAATGGATCCAATAAACTCTTACTTGAGTTATCAATCTAGCTTCTCTTTCTGTCTTGTGTTTTATGTTAACTTTTACATTTTATTCAATTCTTCTGAATTGTATCAACTTAAAATGTGGACTGCAGCATAGAATTTGACCGTGATGATGAATTTTTCGCTACTGCTGGAGTTTCACGGCGAATCAAAGTGTTTGACTTTTCTTCTGTAAGATAACGGTCTCAATTTTTATTTCAAACTCCTTTTCATTTTTGCATAAAATGTTTAGGGAAACAAGAAAAAGAAATATGCTGTAGACAGAGTTATGTCCTGCAGTTTGATCATGGTAGTATTTGAGTGTTTCCATCCATGGGCACATTCCATTGAGTAGTTTGTGGATTTGTAATAGAAAGTCTGATCAAGTGTTTGATGGGTGTATTTTCACTAACATCTTAAAATTCTTCATTCACAAAAATTCTATGGAGAGCTAGATTCAATCTGACCAGAATACTCTTCTGTGGTTCTACCTGCACATATGAAACGTTCTTTTTTTTGTTTTGCAGTCAGGGGTATCCTGAGTGCAACTTTTGAGCGCCAGTAAGCCACATTGAGATTAGGGGATTTATGAAAACTTTGCTTCTCTAGCTTGAGGTTTGAACACTGGTAGCTAAGGAAGGAGCACACCCTTCTAAACATCAGGCCAAACTTCTGTGCTTATGAAAAATGAAGAGCAGTGTTTTCATTTAATAATTTTTTGGTACTTATTGGAAGCCATATTCAATTTTGTTGGACATGTATTCCACTTTGTCGACATCTCGTGGTCTGGTGGTTTTACCATATAGGAACTCAGGAAATCTACCAGAGGAGAGCATTAATATAATACTTCCTGGTCGTTCGAGTTACTGTAGTCTGAACATGAATCAATGTGTTCTTTAGCTGGTTATTTATCATTGACTATGCTATTTCCCTCCAGGTTGTGAATGAACCTGCAGATGTGCACTGCCCTGTTGTGGAGATGTCTACACGTTCTAAACTTAGCTGCTTGAGTTGGAACAAGTTTACTAAAAATCAAATAGCCAGTAGTGATTACGAGGGAATAGTAACTGTTTGGGATGTGACAACCAGGCAGGTACTAATTGAAGTATTGTGGTCAACTTTTAATACTATTATATTACTTATGTGCTATTACCTTAGTTTGCTTACAAACATGTATTAACTTGGCAGAGTGTGATGGAATACGAAGAGCATGAAAAACGTGCATGGAGTGTTGATTTTTCTCGCACAGAACCTTCTATGCTTGTATCTGGTAGCGATGATTGTAAGGTATGCTAAAACTAATCTGTATCAAGTCTAGTTTACTTACAACTGCACAGTCTAGAATCTCTACCAAAAAAAATAAAAAAAATAAAGCAATATCTAGGATGGGATTGCTGTCCAGAAGAACCAGGCAAACCTGTGGTATTATTGTGCATATTTTATTTGGTACTCTGTACTTCTGGAAAATTCTGCTCTACTTTTCTACCAAGTTTGAGTTGGTTATACTGGTTTTCTGGTTTTTCATATTTGCATTATTTCCAATTGCAATAATGATGCTATAATTTTCAATAGCATTCAAACTCTTGCATTTTCATGGGAGTTTTTTTTTTTTTTTTCATTGCTAGTATGAAAAAGCCCCCAGGCAATTTCTTTGGTTTTGTTATTAAAGCACTTCCTCTGTAAGCTTGCAAAGAGATCAGTGGTGCCCTTCCATATCTTTTTTGCAGAAATATGAAGTTTTATTTGTTTTTTATTGTGGACATGAAGAAAATAATTTAATATGAAAATTCTACTGCTGGTGTCACACGGGAAAATTCAGATACACAGGTAGGTGCATGTTCCTGTGCATGAACACTGGTATTGAATAGCTGTGATGACCTGTTGAATGATGATAATTTGGGTTATGCTTCTGCCTATTTTTCAAGATAAATTAGCAAAGTGCCTATAATGAATGGAAAGTCTATGTTTTACATGGAAACAGTTTTATGTGTAAAGTTCAAGTTGTGAAGCATGTGCTGGCAAGACAAACAACACCAAAGTAAAAATATTATATGGTGGCATGGTCGTCCTCTTGAGTTGTATTATATTCAAAGGGAGGTACATTTTTACTAACAATATTTTGAATCCATGCTCTATGTAAACCAGGTCAAAGTTTGGTGCACAAAGCAGGAGGCTAGCGTTCTAAACATTGACATGAAAGCAAATATTTGTTGTGTCAAGTACAATCCTGGATCTAGCAATTATATTGCGGTATGCTCCTACAACGAACAACTTTCTTCTTTTTTTCTTCAAAGAGACAAATAACTATTCTTGACTTGGTCTCATACTCCAAATCCTTGCACCTATACAAAAGCAAGCATTCGTGCATGGATTAAGACATTCTGCTATTTGAAATCCACTTTTGGGTTTATTTGGTGTTTGGGTTTGGGCCTTGCACACTTGATAAGGGAGTGGGATGATGTGGCCTACTAACCTTTTATGAAAATCTTAACCGTAAGGATTTGTTTGTTAGGAGGTGAAAGAGGGGGGATAGTTAGCCTAGTAACTTCCCACCCCCTCTCATCTTGTTTAGAACACAAATGAGGAGCATTTAACCTCAAAAGTGAGGTGCATTGAGAGTAAGTTGTACCTTTGAAAACTCGTGTTTTTCAATACATCAATTATTTTTCCTTATGAAAAGTGGGACGTTGTTGACATGTGGGTCCCATCAATTATCTTTATTTCCAACACATCCAACCAAACACCATTAACACTTCGCAGTTAATATTTTATTACACTCTTAATCTTTTAAAACTTAAACCTCTTAAATGTTTCACCTCCGAATTTTTTATCTGATACCAAATGCAACTTAGTGAAAGCATTTGTTTAATGTGACCTTGAAGAAAGGCTGGGTTAATCAGATGTGTGTAATGCACATCTTTCATGAGGTACCTTTGATTATTTAAATCACAATTTCATAACACCGTGGAGCTTCACCCTCTGGAATGGACGTACTCCTGTTATTTATTTCCATACAGAATATATATAACCTTATGCATGAATTCTGAATTATTTTCAGGTTGGTTCAGCAGACCACCAGATTCACTACTATGATTTGAGAAATGTCACCAATCCACTCTATGTGTTCAGCGGGCACAGGAAAACTGTTTCATATGTAAAATTCTTATCTAACAGTGAGCTTGCTTCAGCGTCAACAGACAGCACATTAAGGTTATGGGATGTAAAAGAGAATCTGCCTGTAAGTCATCTGTTCATGAAACAGTTATGGTTGCACCTTTATTTTTCAATATAAATACTCTATACTAGCAATAATGTAATGCTTGAGCCCCAAAAGAGATCAAATATTATTTGCTTTTTCCCAAAAGAATTATTTCTATCTTGCATTTCATATCTTGAGTCTTCATACATAGTATCGATTCCCATAAGCTAAATTGGATTTTGACTTGGGACTTCATAATTTCATAAGCTAAATTGGATTTTGACTTGGGACTTCATAATTTCAAATTGTTGACGGGAAAACGAGTCATTTCATGAATTACACATGGAAAATCGTTTTCAAATGATGGTCCTCGTAAAACATTTGCAATAACTGAACCGATTAAGTTCTAAATCTGGATTAGTTTCTTATCCTACAGTCTGAAAATTTTCCTTGTTGGATAAATTACTGGAAGATTGTGCTTGCTTGAATAGATTGACTTTCATCCACGTTATTTTAGTATTCCCCTTGGCTTTGTGTGATTGACATCGTTTCTTTTTGTTTATTGCTTAAATGATATATTAGGCAAAGTTGAATAGCTAAGTCACGCCTTTTGAGTTATGCTTTCAGGTTCGTACCTTTAGAGGCCACACAAACGAGAAAAACTTTGTGGGTCTCTCAGTAAGCAGTGGATATATTGCATGTGGGAGTGAAACAAATGAGGTGTTTGTCTACCATAAGGTTAGCTATAAATAAACATCAGCCTTCGTAAATTTTCATTTCCAAGTTCATCAAAGTGATGTTTTGGCTTTTATTTTGCAGGAAATCTCTAAACCTGTGACATGGCATAGATTTGGTTCCCCTGAGATGGATGATTCTGATGAGGATGCAGGATCTTACTTCATCAGTGCTGTTTGCTGGAAGAGTGATAGTCCTACAATGCTATCTGCAAATAGTCAGGGTACAATAAAAGTATTGGTTCTTGCAGCTTGAAAAAATTATAAAAACAAGAAAAAATGAAAGTAATACAAGCACAGAAAGAACTTGTGCTGGAATTGTCTGTTCTACTGTTATGGAGACAGTTCTCACTGTTGTGTGGATGTAAATTGGAGCCTGAAGCCGAGTGGATCTTCTTCTTCTTTTTTTTTAACTTTACGAATTTTGTCGGGGTTTTACAGTTCTGGAGGCTGTGAATTAAGGAAAATTACCTTAAGAAAATCATTACACAACCAGTTTCATGCGGATCAAAACTGCGATTGGTTGGTGCAGTGGACCCTAATATGAAAATACTGGGTGCTGCAACAGGGCCGTGTAATGGTTTCTCATGGGTTAAGTAAATCTCATAGATCATGTAAATAAATGTTGTTATTTCTTGGCGGATAACTGCTGAAGACGCCTTTTTTTTTTTTTTTACTGTGTCAACAACTTCAAAAGTAAGTTTGGTTATTTTTAAGCATCTGTGCTAGCTTTTTCATAAATTTTCCTTTAAACCGTAACCACAAAATTATAAAAAGGTTGAATTATCTGAAAACATGGTTTTTGCTTTAAATTTCAACTCAGCATGCTTAAAGCCCTCGACTAATTAGTACACATCTGCAGGCTGGTTCTTTATGGACCGTTTCTAACTCAACCAGGAAAACGCATCAGATATGGTTTGGCCATCAACAGCCCTAAATGCAGTGGAAGGCAGTTGACCTTTTGTCAATAAACTAAGAGAATATTTGCAATTTTGCAGGAAACCCTTGCAGCTACTACCGCATCAGCCTTCGCGAAAGCTTTCGCCTTTCTGTGAGTGCAGAGGGAAATCATTTTCCCTTGCATGAAATGAAAGATGAAAAAAAGAAAGGAGAAATAGTTCCCTTTCACCATGGCCGGCCCCTATTTCTCATCTCACACGCACATATATATACTACTCATAATGTGGTGAAAAAGAAAGGAAACAACCAAAGGACTATATATCTTGTGAACACAAGCAGTGAAATTCCTTCCATGCAAATTATTGTATTTAAAGTAGATTTTCTTTCCTTGAGTGAATGAGATCAGAACTCATCGAGTATGTTAGAACATATGCAGCCAACGAGCAAATTGCTCGATTAACAAGCAGAAACCCATAACATCCATAGAAAAAAACTGAAAAGAAGACTGGAGAGGGACACCAAAACATGCTACGTACGGACAGAAAAAGAAACGATAAGCTGCATCTTGTTCTTTCTCAACTGAAGCTGATATGCTATGTAGCCAAAGCATATATCCAAGTAAGTCATAAGCATAACAGCTCATAGTCAAAGAACTAAAGCAAAGTACACTGAGAGTTTATAAGGAAATAATTGAAGTTAAATACAATTAGAAGTATAAGGAGAGAATCACATCTCAAAACCAAAAAAAACCATCTCACTCTCGAAGCATGGGGATCTAACAATGGCCAAGCTAACAATATTCTTGGACTTGCAAGGTCAAGAAAACTCAAGCCATCTTTATGGGCTTGAAAAAAGAAGAGAGGATATATAAGAAGGATAAGCTCAGGAGAGATATAGCCATGACCTCTATATTAACATTATCTTTCTCTGTTTCATTTCACCTTGACTCAAGACAAACATTGGTGCTACAGTTCCCGGTTTAGCCATGGTGGGAACCAGAGAGCTTGGGGGGAGGAGGACAAAGTTTTGGAGACAATAATGGCTCTTGGGATTTGACCTTTTGCTGAACAGTGCCATGAAATATATGAGGAAGATGGTGCTGCTATTTATATGCAAAATGTGGACTCAGCATGAAATAAAGGTCGAGGGTATAAATGGCTGTTCGAAAAACAGGTGGGTTGATGTGTCATTTTCCACATAGGAAGGTGCGGCTACGAAACGGACGGGAAATGGGAATATGTTATCCTGGGATTCGGTAGCAAAGCAGCAAACTATAGCATAAAGGCTTTTGAAAAATATTCCCCTGAGTAAATCTGAAACCTTGACTCAAGTTGATGTTCTATAGTTCAAAAAGAAAAGAAAAGAAAAAAAGTTCTCTCATGAATCTAAAGTAAACTTCAAAGGATATTGAACTTTCTACAACTGATTGATTAATGGATTCGAAAATTGAGCAATTAAAGGTGGTTGTTGAACTTTAACTTGATGATTACTTGCAAAAT
>Ga0325414_1005302_pt1 | contig 13615 bp, 6 predicted proteins | sample PopdelMetagenome_8_FD_206183 | JGI IMG/M metagenome (GOLD analysis project Ga0325414, IMG submission 206183) | Populus deltoides microbial communities from Bellville, Georgia, United States - Leaf-PdKOR-R3 | ecosystem: Host-associated > Plants > Phyllosphere > Phylloplane/Leaf | place: USA...
AAAAAAATCAAATAACACGTCGCCTCTTAAAGTTGATGAAGTATTGTCTCTCTATCTATATTTCAATCACCACAATGATTGTTGAAAAATTAAGACATACCTATTTTTTCCCTAAAACCCCATTTTGCAACCCATTTAAAAAAAAAACACTTCATAAACACCCTAAAAACACCTAAAAAGCAATTTATCAATCTAAGAAGCCCTAAAAAAGATCCTAAAACACAAAATCAAATTGCATTAGATTTTTCTTCCTCGATGTCGATATGTTTTTTAGGTATTATTGAGGTTTTAAACAATTACCATCAAGATTTTTTCATCAAATGGAACCCATGAAAACCAAGATCAATCAATTTAGTGGTTGGAATATGTAAAAACGACAATTTTCTCTCTTTATATTTGACTAAACTTTCTCTCTCATTCACAAATCAGGAACTGAAAAATAATAAAAATAAATTTTTCTACAAAAAATAAACTTAGAAAAACATAAGCGGTTGTAAAGGTATAATTTTAGAAATTGAAGGACTAAATTGTACTTTTAATTTCAACTTTCAACATGCCATCTATTTTCAACTCTTATTCTAAATCGGTCCTTCTTCTTTCAATTTTGTTCCTAACCAACAAATATAAAGCAAATGGCTATTAATTTTGCAATTAGAGGACTCAATCAATGAAAAAAAATGTTAAATGACCAAAATAAAAATAAAAAAATTTACTCCAATCCACAGTACATTGTAAATGTATAGATAGTATTTAGCACTGTTCGAACCCCTTTCCATTACGGGACATGGGCCAAACTTGTAGAAATTTTAGTGTTTATAAAATGTTTGTATAATTTTTTCAATGTATGCTTGTAAATTTTTTTTATAAAAATATGTTGAAAAATCTTGTCTATAATTATTATTTTTTGCAGAAAAAGTTAGATAGCCTAAAAGGAATAAATAAATACAAAAGCTTGAAAGGCGAAAGACGAAAGAATTCCGATGAATGACATGACCGTATACACAACTCCTCCTCCATGCAAATGCAATTTCTTTTCGTCAAAACTCAAAGGGCTAAAAATAAGTTGAGTGGGCCTTCAACCCTTCAAAGGCCATGATTGAGAAACTCAAACGAACAAAAAGTGAGTGTGTGTACATACATTCATTGATCCAGAGCAAATTAAAGTACTTTATGCGTGCAAATTGTCTTGTAGTTTTTGTGCATGGGATCATGGATGTTTTCGCTTTTCTGGGTAGAGAAAACAGAGGAGAGGCCAAACACCCAACAACATTGACGGGGATTACAAACCCAATCAACCAACCAAATGCTATACTTGAAATTGGTGCTTCATTTTCCTTTTTCACTCAAGAATGCATGCCACATTTGTGTCTTTCATCCATTTAATACATGCCTGTTCATGCAAGCTTGGAAAAAATAAATAAACAAACAATCCATATTGATTATAGCTTGAATGGAATAAATGACAAATCCAGAATTATTCCTTTTGGGGAATAGTATTGAAATTTTATTCTAGGTGGAGGCTATTTTTTTTTTAGAGATGTTTTCAGAATAGTATTCAAACCTAACACTTCAAGTTAGGTTTTCTATTTATAATATTTATATTATCTAATTCAATCCAATCCGTCAAATTTGGATAATATAAATATTATACATGATAGTTGAAAAACCTAAAAAATAGATATCATTGGTCAAGTAGCGGGTTGAGATTTTTAAAACCTAGTTAACCGGATCCAACTCATATACCCTATATATACTTCTTTTATCTTTAAATTTGATAGTTTATGAATTGAACATTTATTTTTGTTTTATTTTAAAAAATTCCAACTTCAAAGTTCTTGTTAATGAAATTCATATTAGATTTCTTTATCGCAACAAAAAATGACTTGTTTGTTTGCTAAAAGGGATGGGGAGGTAATTAGAATTTAATGGTGGTGCAAGATATGAAAATTAAACTTAAAATTGAAAGTGTCATGGTATCTACAGTCCATGATGTAAGTTTCGTCTTTCAATGCAGACCCATAAAAATTAGCAATACAAATCTAATTCATGAATATCTGTAATGTATATAAAAAAATTAATCCAACCCAATATATCCAGCTCTTTCAAGTAAAAAAAATTAAAATGAATTAAGTTTATAATTTCAAAGATATCAAAAGTTTGGTTGAATGAAATTATGTATCCAAACCTGACCTAATGATATCAATAAACATCCCTGCTTCAAGATTGAAAAAGGAGGGGGGATTTTGAAATGTGTAAGACTTTGAGGATGGCGCTGTCAAAGAATCGCGTGGTATAAAAATCCAATGTTTCACCCTACATTTTATAAATGTTTGCAACCCAATCCTTTCCTTAATTTTGTACGACAATTTAATTATGGTTTTCCTTAATTTTGTACTAAAAAGACTTCCAACATCAAAAGAACTGACGAGTTAAATCATAAGAGAAGAAGAAGAAGAAGAAGAAATAAATTGCAATTTACAATATACAAATACACATTATGCAAATAGGGGCAAACCCTCCGAGCAATGGCTTAGCTCAAGTTTCTTTCTTTCTTTTTTCTAAAAATAAAAAAGAATTGAAGGCCTTCTTTCTCAAAACGTGCCCTGACGAACTCTTCTCTTAATTGAACAAGTATTGTGTTTATGTAGCATGCTTTTCGTATAATAAAAATAATAAAAACAGTCTCACTCAAATTCATGCCCTACTCTAAGCTTTTTTTTTCCTTCCATTTTTCTGAAGTCAATCTTTCAACCCGATCGTGGTCTTGACCGAGTCAATATCTTGGTCGTTCTATTTACAAACCTAGCCAGGTTATATAGATTCTGCGCAGGTAGGTTTTCAGATCAATAGGTTGGGGCATATTTGATAACTATAGTCACATAGTTTGTGGTGGCAAAACCAATCATTAAGCATTAATACTCAATTATACAAAGACATGCTATTTCCCCCCCTTTATTCACATGCAACTCTTAAAGAACAAAGAACTAAAGAAAAATTGAGCTTTGATTGAGGCTAACCATAAAAAAAATGAAAAATTAACAATAAAGTAAAAATTAATAAATATTTGTGTGATTAAGTGTTTCAGGTAATGATTAACTCAGCATCCACCACCATGATTTATAATCACAAATAATTCGACGCTTACATAGTCAAGAAATGACCATCACAACATCAATGCCTTCTTGTAGTGAACTATTACCACATAAAGATTAAATAATGAATCCACACTTAAAAATGATATATTCATTGTGTTATTGTATTTTATTATTATTACTAAAAATATAAAAAGTGTGGTTTTTTCACCGTACACACCATGTTGTTCACTCCCTTATATTTTACTGTAGATATACTATTTAATTTTTTTAATTTAATCCTCAATATTTTTTTTGTGTAATTACATTATTTTTTAACTAAATTAAAGGATAATTAGATTAAATTTATTGGACAATAATAAAATTGAAAGACAGAATATCAAAATAGAAAAGACGCCACAAATGAGTAATGGTTTTAAAATTCACACAAAGAGTTTATTTAGTCTTCAACCTTTATTAATTATACATGTTCAGTCCTTCAATGTTTTTTCAATTATGTTTTTGTATAAAAATTTGTTTTTGTTATTTTTAATCCATGATTTGAGAGATAAAAAAGAAAGATTACCAGATTTTAACAATAGAGAGAGAAAAATGATATTGACATTGATTTTAACTACCAAAATAGTTGATCTTGGTATCAAATGGTTCTATTTGGTGAAAAGAGTTTTACTTATGTATTTTTGTGCCTCAAAATTGCCTAAAAAATCAGATATGAGCTCAAAAAGATTTTTTTATTTCGGGTTTATTTTATATTTTTGTGTGGTTTTTTTAAGGCTATTTACATATTTGTCAAGGTGTTCAGACTCTTTTCTAAGTGTTTTGGGTCAAGAATTGGTTGGAAAATGAGTTTTTGAAAAAAAAAATTAAACCTGTTTTTTCAGCCACTCTAGGAAATATCATACGACATGCCATTTAACTTCTTTTTTTCCCAAAATATAATGGGGCAAACGACCACCCCATTACATTAAAAAAAATCAGAGCCTGCGCGTGGGCCTTTCTTAGACTGGCAGACCTAGCAGCGCTTAACATATTTCTTGTTCTTTTTTTGTTATTTTGCTTTGTTTTTTTTTTTATAGAAAAACACATGTATTTTTTAAAACAACTTGCTAATTTATACCAAAATTAATACTCATTCTTTCTAATTTTTTGTTGTTTTTATTTAGCCCCTTATATATATATCTCATGTTTTATATAATTAACATTTATTTTTAAAAATAAATTTTATTTATTTATTTTTGAAAGGTATTTATAAGAGGTGCAACATTGTGAGATATATTTTTTTTCATTTGATTTATTCAATCAATTTTATATGTATTTTATTCATGCTATCATTTAATTAAAAAAATAATTTTAATAAACAAAATTACTAAACACAATCGACTAAATGGACAGTGTGACCGCGTGACGAGGTTAAATATATTGATCCACATTCACCTCTTGGCCTTTTCATATATGTATTTAGTTATTGTTAATGATTTTTTTGTTTATTTATTGACACTAATGATTATTGATTTATTTAACTAGATGTATGTATATGTTTATTTATTTATTTATATTTGATATTTTAATGTAAAAAAATGTTGAAAAAGCAAACATGTTCAATTTGTTTTAGTAAAAAAAAATATTTGAGCAGGTAAAATAGCTAATATCCCTTTATAAAATGTTTATGGCTTCCTGTATCATTAATTTAAGAAGTCAGCTAATCATGGTTAACTTCGAACATGTAACATATTTTTTTATTATTTTCCTTATATTCCAGCACCGTATCAACTGCATTAATTAATTATATCATTTACTATATTGATCTGGGTTATTTTATTTATACAGTAAATTTTTTAACACATGTCATTGTGAGAACATGCCACATGTTGACAACTAATCATGATTAGTTGATATTTTTAACTAAAGAATATAAGAGCCACGAGCATATCATAATATCACAGAGACACCTCACAACCCATATTTATTTATTTATTTTTAATAAAAATATAATAAACCGAATCAATGTAATGCATAATTATTATTTTATTAGTTCGAACTCTTAAAATAATTCCTTATCTGAAAATGACATGACATTCTTATTAGAAAGAAATATCACTTTCTAAAGATAATCAATCTCCACCAATCACTTAATTACAGATATTTATTAGCATAAAATTCCACACACACTTGCAATCTCGTGATCACGTCACAAGAAACAACAAGACAAATCCACAGCACACATGGCAAAACGATCAATAGCATAGCAACAAAATATGGTCCAAGCACTCACACGGAATTCATCACGGCACCAACCCTAATTGGCAGTCTCTGTAAATACCAACCAATCCAATGTCATTTTCGAAACCTAATAATACATGCGACATGACCCATACATGATGGCATGTAATGTAACGACCCATAAAACTATGATAAACCATGCATACATGCATGCAATGTTCACATAAAAAAACACAAGCGAGGAAGAGAGAAAGAATAGCATTTGACTTACTTGCTAGAGAGAGAAAAAGAATGAAAGAAGGAAAAAATTGAATCCGATCGAATACAAATTTGACGTCCGCAAGGACACTCTCTCTCTGAAAAAACCCCCCTTTCTCTCTCTAGATTCAGCAGCAAAGAAACAAGACATACAGCAGCACTTCCTCAATAGACAGAGAAATAAAAACAACAGCAACAGAAAAAAGAACCTTAATATTAGATTTTTGAAGAGGTTGAGCGAAACAAAATAAAACCCTAGGGTCTTGTGTGCTTCTAAAACAGCTCAGTTGTGTTCCTTTTCTCTCTCTCTCTTTCAGCCTGTAGTTTCATTGAAAGAGAAATCTTGTTGAGAGACTATCAGCCTCACTACTGTTTGAGAATTGTATTGTGGTAAGTTGTTTTTAAGTTTTTTAGCTCACAAACTTTTTCAACTTTTATCATTTCCTTAAAAAACCCATTTTCCCTTTATATCCCTTTAGTTTGTTGAAGCTTGATCAAGGTTGTTTTAGCTGTGTTCTAAACCTTGCTAGTTACTGTTTTTAGTTTATACTGGTTTCTTTTGAAAGTTACAGTTACAATCTTGAATTCTTTCTGGATTGTGAGATTTGAATTTGAGCCTTTGGATGCTGTGAAAAAGGTTGGTTTTTTTGATAAATATTCTTTTGTGAGTGTTTGAGTTGGGTGACATGGTTCTTCTTGGCTAAGTTGTTGTGATTTTGATATGGTTTTTGTTATGAGTTTCTTTTAAAGCTGTATTTAGTAGTGAAAATTGGTATTTTTGGTTTTTGAAATATTTAGCTTTGTACATACTATCCTGATTCAAATAGATCTGAAACTCCTCATGACATACAGAGATTCATGCGAGAACCATTTAAAGATTGCTGTTCGTGTCAAGATACCGTGGCTGTAGAATGTTCAGAATTGAAGATTCTTCTTTGCTTTTGGTTTTTTTTGGCGTGTGCCTCGTGTTTCATAGAACGCAGCACCATTTGCTCAGGCACAAAACCTATTTGGTGCGCAGTAAGGATTTTGAGGTGTGCAGGATTTGGGTGTGTACTTGAAGTGGTGACCGAGTCCAGTTGTCTAAGTGCTTTATCTTGCTCTGTTATGTAATTTTAGGCTATTCAATTTATGTTGTTTTAGATAGTTTTATACTTCAACGAGTTTTTTTGATTGTGATTCTTGATAAGATGTTACCCTCGGGGCCGCCTACTCCAATTGGTGGTGCCCAGTCTGTCTCTCCTTCACTTTTGAGATCGAATTCGGGGATGCTGGGAGCTCAAGGTGGCCCTTTGGGTTCTCAAACAGCATTCCCGTCTCTAGTGTCCCCCCGTACTCAGTTTAATAACATGAGCATGCTTGGAAATGTGCCCAACATGCCCTCCCTGCTGAACCAGTCTTTTGGTAATGGAGGTCCAAATCCTGGACTTCCTGGCCCTGGGAGCAGTCAGCGCGGAAATATTGATACTGGGGCAGAGTCCGATCCACTTTCAAATGGTGGTAATGGAATGGGTTTCAATGCTCCTTCATCGTCATTTGTACCATCAAATATGGTTAACCCTGGTCCTTCTTGTCAAGTTCAGGGACATCAGTTTTCAAACCCTTCTGGCAACCAGTTGTTGCCAGATCAACAGCAGTCCCAACAACTTGAAGCACAAAATTTCCAGCATGGTCAGCAATCAATGCAACAGTTCTCTGGCGCTCATAACACTCAGCAGGTGCAGCAGCAGCACCAGTTTCAATCAATACGAGGAGGGTTGGCTGGTGTTGGACCTGTTAAGTTGGAGCCACATGTGACTAATGATCAACATGGAGCACGGCAACTGCAACAACCTCAGCCACTGAGAAATATGGGTCCAGTTAAGTTGGAGCAACAGCAAATTCAGACGATGCGAAGTTTGCCAACTGTGAAGTTGGAACCTCAACATTCAGATCAATCTTTGTTTTTACATCAACAGCAACAACATCAGCAGCAGCAGCAGCAGCAGCAGCAGCAACAGCAGCAGCAACAGCATCATCATCATCATCATCAGCAACAGCAGCAGCAGCAGCAGTTCCTTCACATGTCAAGGCAGTCTTCTCAGCAGGCTGTTGCACAACTAAATCTTTTGCATCAGCAAAGGCTGCTGCAGCAACAGCAACTTTTGAAGGCAATGCCACAGCAACGGCCTCAATTACCACAACAATTTCAACAACAGAATATACCTTTGAGGTCTCCTGTAAAACCAGTGTATGAACCTGGGATGTGTGCCCGTCGTCTCACAAATTACATGCATCAACAGCAGCGCAGACCTGAAGTAAGATTTCCTTGTGAAGATTTTGTTAACTGTTTCCTTTTGGCTGCTTTGATTCGTAATAGCTCCTACTTTCCTTTTAGGACAATAACATTGAATTCTGGAGGAAATTTGTTGCTGAGTTCTTTGCTCCCCATGCAAAAAAGAAGTGGTGTGTTTCTATGTACGGAAGTGGCCGGCAAACAACTGGTGTTTTCCCTCAGGTCTGCTGCTAGAGAAAACTCGGTGATTTTAAAAAAGTATTATTGTGCTGTAGATTCAATCAAGCACTTTTATAATGGTGTCTTAGGTGAAAGTAGACAAGTTAGGAATATCATTTCAAAGATATATGCATATTCATGGTATCTTCTAAATGTTCTCTTTGGATGCTCTGTTTCAAATCCAGAGAACAAAAAGATGCTCCCATGATACACATGCTAGAAAAGTTAATTATAAGGGTTCGGTAGAACTGCTTTTTTAATTTTTTGTAGAGCCAATTATGAATGCAAATTGTAACAATTTGTGCTAGTATTGCAGGATGTATGGCATTGTGAGATTTGCAATCGCAAGCCAGGCCGTGGTTTTGGTATGTTGTTAGATCTTCAAAATCTTTGTTGTTCTTTGCACGTTGTTTCTGGTCACAGATGATACTGACCTTGGTGCTAGTTTGAATTGGTTTGTCTCTTTGTTTTGCTGCTGCCTCATGGATCATGTTATATCTGATTTTGGTATTCTGTACTGTCAGAGGCAACTGTTGAGGTTCTTCCTAGGCTTTTCAAAATCAAATATGAAAGTGGCACTTTGGAAGAACTTCTTTATGTTGATATGCCACGTGAATATCAAAACTCATCTGGTCAAATTGTCCTGGATTATGCAAAAGCAATACAAGAGAGTGTTTTTGAGCAACTTCGCGTTGTTCGTGATGGTCAGCTGCGGATAGTCTTCTCCCCAGACTTGAAGGTTGCACATTAAGAGAAATTCCCTTTTGCTTTTGTAAGCTTCTAAATTCTTCAGGGAGTGTTAGCTGATTTTTTCTGTGTCCTGTTCATCCATTATTTTGCCAGATATGCTCTTGGGAGTTTTGTGCTAGGCGCCATGAAGAGCTAATACCTCGAAGATTGTTGATACCACAGGTTAGCTGTGCTTCACTTAATTAGGCGAGAAGTTCTTTGTTACTTTTATTTCCTGTTGGAAACTATTATTAACCCACACTATGCTGGCTGATTGACACTATGATATGTTCAACACTAGGTAACATGTGCTTTTTTGTTATAAGTTATTCATTCTGATGATGGGTTAAGTAGGTTCGGAATTATCATCTTGAAATCCATGCATATTACTATCTGTATTACAGGAGATTGTTGCTCTTTCTATGACTATCTGATATTACATCACTGTTTGTTTATAAATTTATGAGATTGTGATCTTAAGAGCTAAACCATGTCTGAACTTGTGTAATTGTACTATTTTCTGCTCACCTGTCTCAACTTCTCTCTCTCTATTGTAATAAATCTTTTTCAAACAACATGCTTGATGCACGAGAAATAACATCGATTAGAGCAATCATTTTTAGCTGTGTTTTTTTTTCCTTACATATTATGCATCTTCTGGGTACTGATGTTTGTTTAACCCACAGCAGTTGGAAGATTTGTGCTTCCATTGAGTAGGTCGGTGGATCAGGATCATATAAAAGAATTAAATTGAGGCTTGATATCGGTGAATGTTTGATATTTTGACTTGTTTGATTGTATATTTGTAGATTTTGTATGGACTTGCTGTTAGCAAAGTCTGGTTCGTGGCCCTGTTCATATCCTTAGAAGGGCTAAAGAACCTTAAATATCCAGTTTGTAACAAACAAACATTGATGTTAAGTAATGCTTAGTGGAAGCATTTTGTTTGTTCTGCTTATTATGTTCTGCTATTTTCTACGTGGTTTATGGCCCTGTTGATTTTTGTGAAATAACCGAAGTACCCTTAACATCCAGTTCATTACCATACTGATGTTCAGTTCATCACTGAAGAAACCTCTATGTTAAGTGATTAATGATAAGGATTAAGGTTTTTGCTGTGTGATATGGTATCTAGGAGCTAGAACATAATTCCTGCTAACAACTGCAACTCAAGTGTTCAGTGTTTTTCTTTATATTTGTAGGTAAGTCAGCTTGGTGCTGCAGCTCAAAAGTACCAGGCTGCTACTCAAAATGCATCATCCAATTTATCTGTCCCGGAGTTGCAAAATAATTGTAACTTGTAAGTAGTCTCGCAACATTATGTTTGTTTTGACCAACCATGAGCTTTTGGTTGAGCATGCACTTTATGTTTATATACCTTTTGTGGATACTAGGATCTGTTTGCAGTATTAATTACGGCGAAGTTGTTGCAACTATTTGAGTACCATTGCTGTCAATCAAGATCAATGTTTTGGAATATTTCCTATATATGTGCATGACAATCTTTCATTCATTTGTCAAGTTGAATTTATGTTGTGTGAACATGCTTCTGAATGTAAATGTAACTAATACTTGGTTATTATGTATCATCTTTGCTTAGCATGTTCATGAGGGAGATGAGATTACACTGTCAGTTGCTCCATTTCAACACAGTTTTTCTATTCTTCATTGGATAATTTAAGAGATGAACGTCTGAGGAATATTTTTTGTTGAGACTGGAGCAAGTTTTTTTTACTTAGATTTAGGGCACATCAGGAATGCAATTTACATTTCCACAAAGTGAGAGAGTCACACACCCTCCAATGCATCCCTTATGGTTGGCCCTGTGTTTTATAGGGTAGTTTGTTTGACTTATTGTCTCAACAACTGTAGAAATTTGCATTTTTACAAGTTCTTTATCCTTGTATTATATGAACTGTTCTACATGAACGCAATGAGAAATTTGTCATTTTTGTAATACATGTATGGTGCTGTCCATGCCTTCTATCTATTATTGATGAGTTATCTTTCTTTAGGTTTGTTGCATCCGCTCGACAACTGGCAAAAGCCTTGGAAGTGCCATTAGTAAATGATCTGGGATATACAAAGAGATATGTGCGGTGCCTTCAGGTGACATTCCAACTCCTATTAGAGTCATTGTGGTTTGTGAATGTCCTTGTTGTTTGCTAAGGGCTAAAAGTTACTGGTAGCGCACATTTTCTACATTTAGTAGTGTGACTGGATGCATGTCTCGGACTCTGAGCTCACTACAAATGTTGGTGATGAGATCTTTTGGGTTTGAAATATTAGTGCCTTCAATTTCAGCTTTACAAGTTCAAGTTCATATGCACTTTGTTTTTCTGGAGAAAGCGATCATACTTTTCTTCATTCTTATTTGCAGTTAAGATCTGAATTGTTTTCTGGTATTCAATGCATGTGCTCTCCAATGTTGTCCTTTTGCTCATTGCAGTTAATTTGTTCAAAGTCATTCCTAGAAAAATTGTCTTCTCGACTACATCTTTCAGGATATGTTAATGTGTCTGTTAGGTTTGGCATGATTTTGTTTGAGGACCTGTAACATAATGAATATGGATGGCTCAATTTCATACAAGATTTGGCAGTTGCTTTGCTTTTACGGCAACTTCCATTATGCTTGCTCTCTTCTAGCAAATACAATGGTTTAAGAGCTGATGTTGAACTAGAATATCATGATTTCTGTATGCTTCTAGCCTCCATTCAAGTATATACTCTTTTTTACCCTGTTGCTCGTTGTACCCCCTCATCCTTTATCTTTTATAGAGTAATCAACATCTGTATAACATATTGTGGCATTGATTTGCCCCTGTAATTGTAAATTCCATTTCTACCATGGTGTTTGAAATTGTGACTTGGAAATATCTTAAGGTCTGAACTGCTGGTTTTATTGCTATAAGCTGTATAGTCGTTTAAACTCACATTGAAACTCTTGCAATGATACGGGTTTGTAGATTTTTTTGATATCTAATAAATGCTGTTTGAAGTCAGACTGCCTTTGCCTGCTTATCCTATCCTTTTAACAAATCTGTCACAAACAGCTGAAAATGATCTTAATTATTTTGTTAACATCATTTGCATATTATTCCTTGAAGTCTGGATATGGCATCTGAAAAGATTTATATCCGTAAAAATGTCAAGTGAAAAATGGTGATTTTCAAGGACGTTTCATGAGTTTTTGCTTAAGTTATATGCAGTCTGATTGAATTTTTTTTCTCTCATAATAATTTGTTCATTATCATTGCAGATATCAGAAGTGGTAAATAGTATGAAAGACTTGATTGATTATAGTCGAGAAACAAGAACTGGACCAATGGGTAAGTTTGACGGGTTCTTGATAGGGCTATTATTTTAACTTTCTTGTTTGTAATTTTCTGATGTGGTCCTAATGAAATGATCCCTGAAAAAGTTCATGCTGATTGTGACGTGGCAGTGATGATCATGCATATCACCAACATACCTTGTTGTCCTTTGTTGTCAATCTGGGCTCAATTATCTATTTATTTTTTTGTTTTCAGAGAGTTTGTCCAAGTTCCCTCGGAGGACAGGTGCTTCAATTGGGTTCCATAGTCAAGCTCAACAGCCTGAGGAACAGCAACAACAACAGCAAACAATAACTGCGAACTCAAATAGTGATCAAAGTTCTGCCCAAGCCACAATGCAAATTGCTGCTAGCAATGGTATGGCTAGTGTAAATAACTCACTCAACACAGCATCTACAACTACCTATGCCAGCGCTATTGTTGGGCTTGTCCACCAAAATTCTATGAATTCAAGACAACAAAATTCTATCAATAATGCAAGCAGTCCCTATGGAGGAAACTCTGTTCAGATTCCATCTCCTGGTTCCTCCAGTACGATTCCACAAGCACAACCTAACCCTTCTCCTTTCCAGTCGCCAACACCGTCCTCGTCTAATAATCCTCCACAAGCATCTCATAGTGCCTTGACAGCTGTGAATCACATTAGTTCCACAAATTCACCAGCAAATATTCCGTTGCAACAGCCAACTCTTTCTGGCGAGGCTGACCATGGTGATTCTCAAAGCTCTGTCCAAAAAATCATACATGAAATGATGTTAACCAGTCAACTTAATGGAACTGGTGGCATGGTTGGGGTTGGTTCGTTGGGAAATGAAGTGAAAAATGTCAATGGAATTTTGCCAACAGGTAATAATACGGTTCTTAATGGTGGAAATGGCCTGGTGGGAAATGGGGCAGTCAATAGTTCTGGAATAGGGGGTGCTGGATATGGGACTATGGGTGGACTTGCGCAGTCTGTAATGGTCAATGGGATCAGAGCTGCAATGGGTAATAACTCAATGATGAATGGTCGGATGGGCATGCCATCGATGGTACGAGACCAGAGCATGAATCATCAACAGGATTTGGGGAACCAACTGCTTAGTGGGCTAGGAGCAGTTAATGGGTTTAGTAATCTCCAGTTTGATTGGAAACCATCCCCTTGAAGGTTCTGTTAATTATATTGATGTCTCAGCAGCTGCTTCTGCGGTACAAGTGTGGGCAGAATTTCATAAAAGCCTTGTGAAGATGGCATTGCATTACACCAAGGAATAGCTTGAGGGCGTGCTTCCCACTTTGTACTAATTTTCGAGGAAAAGTAAACATATAGCATAGTGTTTTATCAAAGAAATATTAAATCCTCCTTGAGTTGCCTCATTTACTTCTAATTGTTTTCCTAATTATGATTCAATGCAGCCTCTTTTCTAACTAACAGTCTTGGAATGGGAATTCAGGGAGGGATAGCTGTCTGGTTGAGAGCCCTTTCCACGTGTAGTTCCTGCTCATTT
>Ga0325414_1005303_pt1 | contig 13615 bp, 9 predicted proteins | sample PopdelMetagenome_8_FD_206183 | JGI IMG/M metagenome (GOLD analysis project Ga0325414, IMG submission 206183) | Populus deltoides microbial communities from Bellville, Georgia, United States - Leaf-PdKOR-R3 | ecosystem: Host-associated > Plants > Phyllosphere > Phylloplane/Leaf | place: USA...
TAAAAAGTTTATGTATTTTGAATTTTGTGTGTTAAATATTAATGAACAAACGGTTTGAAGATTAAAAGTGTTTTGGAGTTTCAACAATTTTATTCCCTCAAGATTTTTCAAGAGTTATTATTTTCAAAAGCTTTTATGATACCATGCAATTTTATGTTCCAAATTTATTTTATGTTTCTTTTTTTTGGTATCCAGACAGCGACAACGGTGGCCAAGCCAGAGCGCGAGCCAAAAAGAAAATGACTGGGTGGACTCTTACCTGTCTTTGCATGACAGTGACCGAGCTCTCTTCTAATGGTGGCAAATCAAAACCCAATAGCCAGCCAGGCCACCAAGCCCGTCTGTATATACTGAATAGTCAATCACAGAAAGGGCAGCTCTCCTTCATTGTCCCCTGCCTAACTCTGTCCTCTCCCTCGTGGTTGGTTTGATTTGGTTGCAAGTCTCGTGACTCTCTTCTTCTTTCTTTATTTTTTTCTTTTGCAAAAGAAATGGCAAAACATCTGTAAGGTATGTCTTCTCTTGTTCGTGTTGATTTTGAATTGTCAATGCCTTTTGGATCCTCCTGCTCCCCTCTTGCTGGCAATAAAGAAAGGTTGGATTATCATGTTTGTGATTCAACATTTTATTGATGTACCAAATCAATCTTAAGAGTGTTAGTGTAATGCATGTGGGGTTTGGTTTGGTTGCTAGTTATATTACATTGAAGAGTTTTTAGATATAATAAGTAGGTTCGTTACTCGTTATACTACATGATTGATTGTTTTTGTGTTTGTGAATTTTCGCTGGCTTTCTGGTTTAGCTTTCTGTTTCCTTCTTGAATTTTGGAGGAAGGAAAATGCTTATTTTTGGTGAAGAGAAGTTGTCACAGAGCACTTTTTTTTTTCTTTTAATTATTCTATATGGGCAACCAAAAAGTTGGGAAAAATCAGAGAAATCATTGACAATTTCAATTCTTTCATACCAAAATGGAAACAAAAAGGCAGTTCTTGAATTCTATTGGATTTTGTTTTAAAGTTGAAAGGGGTTAGAAAGTTGATCATGAGATTCTATAATATGGGGGTTGGTACTCAGTTATTGTCGATGGAAGTGGTGTATGAACAAAAGTCAGCGACGGGAATATTGGGCTGACATAAAATTCAAATCTGGTTGAGTTTTAGTTTTCGAAAAGTTGAGTTTTTAATGGGGTTGACATTAAATCCATATTCCTCTTGTGAGTTTCTAATTAGTGAATGTTTTTTTTTTATTTTTATTTTTTTTTTAACATTTTGATGTTACATGACTGGCTCACTAGGCAAACAGGTTGATTTGGGTGCAAATGCTAATCCTTGCTTATGATTTTAGAATGATGACTCCATTGTAAATTTTAGGAAAGTTATGGTCTTGGTTGTTATGCCATATCTGATGCAGGAAAGGGTTAGATGGTGGGATAAATTACCTTTAATATGATACAATTCTCATTAAAATTAATGCTCCCATTTGAGTGCTTCTAAATATGAAGTTAATTGGCAGAAAAATGTTTCCATTATACCTGGCCAATAAGCAATAAGGAGTAACCTAAAAAACTGCTAAGAGTGTTTGTGTTGTGGGATTTCCAATGCGTGACTGTATCATTGACCTTTCTTCACTCACACGAATGGAATGCAACCTAGGAATTTCTGGAAGCTCTCTCAAATATCCATGGTTTTTCTTTTCCCTTGGGTTCGCCTTTAATTTCTGCCAATGTGTTTATTTCTAGTGGACTGGCATCAAATGTCCTAGAAAAGGCTTTGCCTTCACCAATATTTCCACTTTCACCAAGCCGTTGTATTGTGTAAAAGATCAACTACAAGATCAAAGCAAGTCTATTGTTAGATGATACCTTTTGTTGCATGATAATCTATCCCTATATCTCTGCAGTCTTGGTAGAAAAATAATTAGATGGTACATTAAATGGTTTAATGCATAAATATAAGCATGAGTTGCAAAATGTTGGCAAATAGTTTTCCTGGTAGTGAGAATCCACATGATTGGTGTAAAGCAAGTTCGGAGGAGCAAATAGTCTTCAGGAGGAAGCTGACGGCATGCTTCTTTGTGCTCTGATCTAAGAAATCACAAATATCCAAAATAGTCAGATTTAATGGTAATTGTCATTTGCAATGAACTAGCTAGAAGGTGTCGATTGTGCACAACTCAGATACGATGTTGAGGTGATTCAGTTAGGAAAGAGTGTGCAGAAATTGAACTTATTGCAGGTCATTTGTTTGAGCTAGGAATTCATATGACGACAATATTATTAGCAGAGGTTAGTTGATTGTGAGTTTTGCAAATCGGAGGTCCTCAACATGTCAATATGTTTCCAAGAAATTTTTAGAAGGCTTACATTGGGTGACTCGTATTTCCTTAGAAAGATGGGAATGGTGATATGTTAAGAACACATGTAAATTCAGTTAGGTGCATCAAACAGCTATCATATAGTGCATAGGCACATCACAAATATAGCTTAAGATCATGGGGCTGAATCATGTGAGCTATTGTATTGAATGCCCTGAGCCTATTGGAAAGAAAATTGTGTAGCTCCTGTTGCTGGAAAGCTCCACCCAATCAGCTGCTCTGCTTTCCAATTGGTCATGGATGAGAATTTAGCACCTTCAGACATACAAGCTACTACTTCACAAGCATACACATTCAAGGTGTACAGGGTTCGAGGGAAGAATGAAATCATGATCAAATAGCTTGAGATTACACCACTGCCAAAGTTGCCCACAGCTATGCCAAACCAAATGTCCGGTGAAATACCATTAGCAGCTACTTTTGTGCAATTAAGATTACACACAATCGATGTTTATTTGAGGTTCTTTTGATAAACAACATAAGCCTTGTTTGATTGGTTGGAATTCTCTTTGTCAACCAAAAGCTTGTAGAGGCCTAGGATTTCGGAATGTTGGAGATAATAATGAGGCTTTTTTCTAAAACTTGTCTGGACTTTTTTCCCCAATAGTTCAGCTCTATGGGTTCGAGTTTTGCATGGAAATATAATCAAAAGTTGACCTCTCTTCCTTACACTCTCAATGGGACGAACGATTCAGAAATATGGAGAGGTATTGCTAGAGTTTGGCCTCAATTATTGCATGGGTTCTCTTGGTTGATTGATAATGCTGGTCCTCTTTATCTTTACTTGTGTACTCCAATTCCAGGTGTGTTTCAGAGAATCTACTATTGACAGCTATGTTACTCCTTTAGGTCAATGGTGATGGGAGGATTCTCCTCTTTTCTTCCTCTATTTATTTAAAGATAGCTAGTATTCAACTACCTTGAAGAGACTTGGATGGGGATGTCATATTAGGGAGCAAAAAACTATCTCAATCTAAAAATCTAAGTTTTTAGGTGAGGTTTTAACAATAGTTTTATATTACTGTGTAACATAATCCCTAATCCCTCAAGTGAGCCTTTTGGACTTGAAACTTTTATAAGACCACCACTATCTTATACTTGATTTTTATAATTTAATTAGATAGAATAGGGTGATGAGATTCAAATTTTTGACTATCTGGTTATTAAGAATCTGATACCATATTAAATAATCATCTTTCCGTAAAAGCTTAAGTTATAAGATAAGGCTCCAAGAATAATTTTGTATTACTCTCTAATAGGGTGCTACTAGCAATGGAAAATTCACAACTAAATTAGCCTACTGTCTTCTTCAGGAAGGTACTTGGAATCCAACTAGTAAGGTTTGGGATTTAGCTTGGAGTTGGAATGGTCCCCAACACATTCATAGTTTTCTTTGGCTGATTCTTTGTGGTAAAATTTTAACAATGAACAGCATGTTAGGCGTCATATGACAAATGATGCTTCCTGTTTTCACTGTGGTTTTTGTCTTGAATCTATTATCCATGTTTTGAGGGATTGCACTCTTGCTGATTTTGTGTGGAACGGCTGCAATGCTCCTGATTTTGTGTCAGATTTCTTGATGTCAGATTACTGCTCAGCTGCATAGCACAGAGCTCCAACAGTGCATATGGTGAAGTTAGGAGATGTCTAAATGCAGGTCTCCAAACATCAATCATGGATGGTTGGTCAAACAAGAAAAGGGTTAACCATGGAGAGTATAGGTTATTTCCTGATAGAATCTATATGATTAAAACACACACTTGTGTGGAATCTCATTGGAGTGCAATTTGTGGCAGGAAGTCATTTCTCTCACTTGTGCAACTATATGCTTTAGACTTAGTGATACCTATTTCATGACTGCTAATTATTACACTTATTTCTGCAAGCCCTTTATCATGAATAATACAAAACAATGGAGATATTGAAGTTGGTCTATTAGGCTTGTCTAATTCTATGCTAGCGACTTGAGTCTTCTGCTTCAATCATGCCCGCCTTGAAGGTAGAGCATTTTACAAACATTCAAGTAGCTAGATATCACAAACTTCTTGATTAATGACTTGTTATAAGTAGGAAGATTTTTGTGACCAGAACTGGTCACTGTATGAATGTAAAATAATGGAAGTGAATTTTCTACCATGTTGCATTAACTATTAGGAAGTAAACCATCCTTTTTGTTGAACTTTAAATGTGAACCTGCTTATGATTTTTCAATGTGGCAAGAACACTATCATTCTTGATAGTATCAATAAAATGTCTTAGATACTGGTCTATATGTAGTTATCATTATGTTATAACTATTTATACTTGGTCGTGATTCTCTTGAAGTCATATTGGTTGATAAGTCAGACTTGCCAATTGCCAATTGCCAATTGCCAAATGCCAATGCCTTGACTTCTTGGTTCTCTATTTCTTTTCCATTTTAGAATTTCAAGTCACATATGTATGCCATTCCTTTTCTTATCTTTTTTTTCTCGTCAAACTCCTTGGCAACTGTATCATACTATACATATCTCTTTCCTATTACTGTAGTTTCCTTGATTCCCAGCCTCCCAAGCTATGCTTTTGGATTTAAAAATGCGGGAAATATTGGAGGCAATTAAGATGGTAACATCTTCAAACTGTACGAAGATAAATGACGCTATCATTCTAGGTTGAAAGCTGAAACTGGTTAGAGCCAGTGAATGATATTTTCTCCTACACTTGGTTATTCTCTTGGTTACTTTGAACATTTACATGCCTCAACTTAATTGTCATACTGAATGCTCTCCTATTTCACATATCATGAGCATTTCCCTCTTTCTTTTTTTCCCTTTTTTTTCATTCCTTTTAACTTTCCTCCTATTAAATGAACAAAAAATAATTTACTACTTTTAAAGGTAAGGCTGGCTCATGCATGCCTATTCTGTCTTGGGACAACTACCTAGTCTTATCGGACTAGGTTACAAATCTATCTGTGCTGGGCCAATCCAGTTGTTCCGGTCATTCCCATGCAGGATTAGCCCCCAGTTGGCACTTGCTGCAGTCCCTGGGTAATCAACATGGTCTCCTCCCGAGTATGAAGTTTCAGGTGAGCTTGTCATCTCCACAGTTATAGGGTCCTGAGCAGGTGTAGTTGCTGCATCACCAAGATGTGTCCCCCCAAGATGTTGTGTCCCTCTTGATACAGCTTCTAGAGGCCGTCTATCAAATGCCCGAAAGCTTCCTGATACCACATAGACACGGCACAAACTGAATTCATGCCTCAACTGCATTCAAGTGGACAGCCAAATAATGGTTAGTAATGTAAAATGATTGCACGTTGCATTATTAGTACATCTTTTTTAATTGCAAAAGCTAAAAGATCATGAACATGCACACCTTTGAAGTAGCATTTCTAGACGATTCATGAACTTCAATGGCTCTATACTCATTCATCTTCCATTTGGTTTTTCTTCCAGTCGGAGCTTTTCCTATATAGAACACCATGGTTTTCTTCAATCCAATCACTCGATTATCCGATGAGTAAACATAACCAGGAGAGCCTGTGGCCTTCCAGTACCCGGTTGCTGTAGTCCGATTAGGTCGCCCTCCCCTAGCTTCTCTCGCTTGCCTGGGTGTAAAGAAGAACCACTGCTCCGTGTTGCCTCGACATAATTCTCCTGAAAGCTCTGCAACATATTGCGAGAGACAAACTAAAGTTACTTAAAGCATTTTTAACAGTCCTGTGCCATGCTTATCAGTAGTTAAAAAAGAAAAGAAGTGGATGAAAAAGATTTTTACGTGGAAGATCCCCCGGCTCGATGTCGTATATGCTGATCTCTGGAATCACACGTTGCAGTTCTTGTCTCGTCCCTTCCAGCTTATTATGCAAGTAGAAGGAGACTAGCTCTTCTTCCGTTGGGTAGAAGCGGTAACCTAGAGGGAGTTCTTCCATTCTTGCACTTGTTGTTCTTGTGTTTTGATACTCCTTTTGTTTGCCTGAGCTGTGTATGCTTATATACACACACAGAGAGACACTTTGTCGATGGAAAAAAAGAAGAAGATGGATTTGCCGAGTGAAATGGGAAAAAAATGCAAAGTCTGTGATTGGTGGAAACATCCACGCGGTTGCAAGGAGATGAAGTTTTTTATCCTATGATGCTGATACACTTGTCTAAACATTATTTCTCGTCCAATGAAATCTCTTTTGAACAAGTCAGTGCACCTTCCCTCTTCTCTATTGCCTCCCTGTCAGACACAGTTTTCAAGGGGTGTGGGGCTTATTTTTGCTGTGAGGAGCAGACAAACTGGTCCTTGTCCTTGAGGGCTGTATTAGCTGTATTTTTGCACCAATGCCCTTTTCCTTGTTCAATAATCAATACACGTGTTAAGGGCACCACTGTTTCAATTTGATCACTGTATTAACATAGTCCGCGGTGTCTTTCGATCTTACCTTGAATGCAAGGTGAGGTGACGCTAACGTGAGCTTTGCTGCTAATTAAGTGCATTTTGCTGATTTTTTAAAGCTCTTTGGAGGACTTGATCATGGTCTAGTGGTTGGTTTTTCCCCCCCCCCCGAGAGGGTTCAGCTTTGAAGTGCGTTTATGATATTTGAGGGATAAAGTGCTTTTCTTTAAGTGCTTCTTTTTAAACAGTCGTCTTTTGAGGTGGGTATTGTTTTTTTTTTTTTTTAATTTATCTTTAATATCAGTATATTAAAATAATTTTAAAAACACAAAAAAATAAAATTAAAGCAAAGAAAAAAAATAAAAAAATAATTAATTTTAATTTTTTTAAAAAAATATTTTTAAAATGTAAAAAATCTAAATTAAAAAAAATATTAAAAGTTCCAATCCAATAATAATTATTCTACAACAATAAGAAACAAATATAGAGAATAAATTATTCTTTTAAAAATGAAGGATATAGAGCTCATTAATTATCATTATTGTTGTTATTATGATGATGCTGATGGTGAAATTAAAGTTTTGAAGTATTGCTTCCTCCAAAAACAGATAACGAACCACTACTGCGTGCTGAAGGGAATCAAGTGAGAGACAAGGAGAAGAGTTCAAATGACTTCTTTGAGATTTTCTAGTTATCTACTTTTTTCAAAGACAAATCAAGTTAGATTATTGCAGGTACCCATACAAATTAGGGCAAACATGTGCAAGATGGAAGGCAAGTGAGTAAAAAAAAATGAAAAACCGATTAAATCGGAAAAAATAATTGAAAAAACCGAACTGTGAAAAAAACCCGATTAAAATTTTAAAAAAACCATCCGGTTCGGTTTGGTTTCGGTTTTATAAACCTGAAACTGAAAAAACCAAACCGAACCGAACCCAAACAAAAAAACCGAGCCAAACCAGTTTGAACCAATTTTTGTTTTAAAAAATCGAACCGAACCGAAACCGGTCAATTTGAATCGATTTCAGTTTTTTTTTTAAATTCAGTTTAGTTATAATTATTTTTTTTTTATAAAAATCAAACTGAACTGACTATACCATAAATTATAGCTTTTTTCATGCCCAAGTTTTCATCCACGTGGAGGACTTGGTTATGATTAAGATGGGAGATTTTTAATGTTTTACCTCCTCATATCCACGTTAACAATACAAAAACTCAACTTTTATTTTTCTTCCATAACCTAAGACTCTATGCTCTCTTATGTCAATTTCTTGTTCTAGCCACGAGGTCACCTCACGTGTTAACTTCAAATTATAGACTTTCTAGCTAGCTTGCTTCGACAACATTAACAAAGGGCAACATGGGTGTTGGTGTGAAATATAAACATATTTGTTTATAATAGATTTAAAATTTCTATTAAATCTAAAATAACCAACGAATTAAATTTATTATGTGATTTGTAACAAAATTTAGAATTTTTTTGTTACTATTATTAGATAGGTTTGATTAATTTTCTAATTTGTTTTGGTTGAAAACAAATGTGTCATTTACATGAAGCATGCATAGGAAGAACTACGTGGATTTAAAAGTGTTGTGAGCCTTTTATACAAATTATTTAAAAATCAAATATGTACTTGCAAGATAATATAAAAATATGAATAATTTATTAAACTAAAGATAAATACAAATATACAAAGTACTTATATGTAGAATTAGTTTTTCTATTTGTTTTCATCTTTTTCTCAGAATAAAGCCCCTTCACCCAGAGGATATGAATGTAGAATTAATTTAAAATTAATTAGAATTTATTCATAGCAATCCATTAAATTTGTAAAATCAATGAATATGAGAATATTAATTGGAACTGAATTAATTCCTAATAATTCATTGAATTTGCAGGATCAATGAATCTAACAAGATATAAAGAAACTGATTAATTAATTTTACATTCACTCTTAATGGTTTTAGAAAATATATAAATACAATGAAAAAAAACCTTTTTATCAATAACCCCTCCCACAAATGAAAATTGGCTTGACCAATATATGAAAATACAAGGAATCGTAGAGACAAAGGAATTAGAAGATCACTATATCAGTATAGGTAGCTTTTGACTTTAAAACTTTTCTAGTGAAGTATTATCAAATTTACTTGGTTAATTAGTGAATGTAATGTCTCATACTATTTAATCTTTTGTGTAAACTAGGACAACAATACACATATAGTTTCCTTTCTAGAGTTTTTTTTTTTGTTATCATAGTTGTATTCATTTTGATCCTAAATAATATTTGGTTTCATGAGTATTTTAGAGAATACAGTCTTTTGAATTTTTTTTTTAAATAATCACGTTTCTCACTCATATAAGTGATCTCTCATTTAAACTATTCTACCATTCTCCACATGATAATCCAATATATGAGAATCATTAGGAGTACAATTTACCCTTATCATACTGTATTTATTACCTTTTTTCATCTAGGAATAATAATAAATTATTATTTTTTAATGTTATTGAGAGTGTTATATGACTTAGTTTTTTCTTTGAACCAACATCATAGGATCTATTGTCAGCTAGTTAGGGTTATTATCGCAACATTATTTCATCTTTAAAGGCTTTTAGTATATTCTTTTCAATGAAGTATATACAAGCTCTTTTGTAAAGCATTTAGTAAATGGATTCGTAATATTTTTCTATGACTTTACATTGTTAACAAAATTGTTTAACAATATTATATCTATAATAAATATATCTAGATTTACCATTATATATATTATATTATGCCTTTCCAATTGCTAACTAGGAGGCACATTGGACACAAAATACTAGCACTAGCTTTGACTAACATGAAATATCATCTAAAAAATTTCAAAGCCATCCGACTTCCTCTCCAACGTTATCAAAAGTAATAAACTTTAATTCCATCAAATATTTTGCAATGAATATTTTTTTACAGAACTTAGAAGACATAATTGCCTCTCTGAGCTTGAAAATATATTCACTAGTGGATTTTGAATCCTTAGTGTCATATATTCAATTTGCATTATTATAACCCTCAAGTACCACCAAGTACCTAATATAGTGTAGCCTATAATTCAAGATGTATATTAAATATTTAAGTACCTTATTTATTGTTTTTCAATTATCCATACATAGATTATTGGTAAATATAATGCATTATATAATCTTGTGCAGTTCATAACAAACATTAAGATTTCCATCATTCAAGATTATTTATTGTATAATAAAACCCAAATATTGATAACCCAGAAGACAGGACCAACCTATTGGTGGGAAACACAAAAAAGTCCAGAGAATGATGTGTTTCAAGTTTGTTAATAGTTGCAATGACTATTAACATTTGTATTGAAGTTATTCTCGACACATGTGAGTATGTGTCAAAATATTTCACACCTTCTTATTATTTAAATCATATAATAATAAATCTTGCTTTATATTTTTTTTAATGGTTTCATCAGCTTTTATCTTCCTCTTATGACCTAATGGTTTATTTTTAGGTAGAAGATCCACTAGTTCGCATGGATGATTTTGGATAATAGACTCAATCTCATTATTGACTACCTCTTTTCAATAGAAAGTTTGGGAGTAGGAAATTGTTTTGAAGTAACTTCAAGCTTATTTTTTTAACAAGTTAGAAAATAAGGATCATATATTTTTTTATATAATTTTTGCCCTCTTACTCCTTCTCGACTTAATTTCATCATCTTCTATTTGATGATGACCATTTAATCTTGTTTAATTTTTCTTTTAAGTAAAAGAGTTTCTTGTGTTTTATTTAAAGAAAACACATCTTTAAAGAATGTAAATCTCTTGATTCCACTATTGCATTGGGATTAATATCCTTAATACTTGACTTGTATACAAGAAACTGATATGCAATACTATGATAAGTATATCTAATAAAGATACATCTTATAGTTGTATGTCATATCTCGGTCTTTTTTGAAACAAGTATCATCGTTTTTGCAATACACTCCCACACTTTAAGGTATTTGTAAAAAGTCTCATTTAGTTTGACAATTTATATGGTATCCTTTCTAACTTATTGTGAGTTACCTTATTAAGTATATAATTGGTTGTTATAATTTTCTTTCTTCACAAGTTCTAAAGTTCTTCTAAACTTATTAATATAACACTCATTATTTTTTAGAGTTTGGATTTTATATTCAATAATATCATTTTATTGAGGTGAATAAAGATCCATAGTTTTAAGGATAATAATATTTTAAAAATAAAAGTCACCAAAAGGTGCCTTTTATTCTCAATCTTTATCACTTCTTATTATCTTTATCTTTTTATTACGTGGATTTTCAACTCCATTCTTATAATGTTTAAATATTTCAAGAGTCTAATCTTAGTTTATTAGCAAATAAATATAACAAAACCTTATACAGTTATTTATAAAAGTAATGTAATCTTTTTTCTCACCTCTAGTTTGTATAAATTTGAAATCACTAATACCAAGTAAATTAAATTTAGAAGTTGACTACTTTTAATTGTTTTAAAATAAATTGTTATGAATTTTGATTCTAGATAAACTTCATATATAATTTTTTTTCTCAAAACCCATAGTTAATTACAATTTAAGATTCATTAATATCTGTATAGAATTATAATTCACATTTCTATCATGCCGCTTGTTATAAGACTTAAACAAGTAAGTTGAGGAGGTGTTTTTATTCTTATTGTTATCATATTTAATTACAAAGGTTATTACATTCATTTTGAAAAGGTCATCATAGAAATACTCATTTTTCAACAAACATACCCCTCTTTATGGTTATAAACTTATCATTTTCAAAAACAATTTTGAACTTATTTTTTTCTTAATAATGAGCTATACACTAAGGTCTTTCTAATGTCTACAATAGGGAGCATATTATTAAAGGTGATAAGCTTTCTAGAATCCATCTTCAGAATGACATTTCTAATACCTCGTACTTTTAAGGTTAGCAAATTCCCCTTATATAGATGTTCACCATCTACTTCTTTATAAGTGGTGAGCATTCTTTTCTTGGTGTAGACATGTATTGTATTAACCCACCACTGTCTAATATTATTGATCAGGTTAATCTTTGAGATAACTATAGCAAGCTTATATTTGATACTTCATTTGAGAGGTTATCAACTTCAATGACATGGGCTTGAGCAATCCTTCCTCTCTTAGGGTTGCCTTATTGAGACCTATTTATATATTTTTAGACTTTATGTCCAATCTTGTTATATATAAAGCATTTGATAATGAATTTCTTAAAAATACCTTTGTTATTCAAAACAAACATCTTTTTTTCTTATTGTGGGACTTTACCACTTGTTTAATCATATTTTCTCTACAAAACATTGAATAAAAGTTGACTCTTTTCTTAGACAACTTATTGTCTTCTTCTATCCTCAACCTCATAATAAGATCTTTAACACTCATCTCCTTTCACTTATGTTTAAAGTACTTCTTGAAGTATTTTCAAGATGATGGTACTTTTCAATATTAGTTGCTACTTGAAAAGATTCACTTGGAACCATCTATTTAACATGAATTTCATGCAAAATGAGTTTAAACTATTAAACTTGACTTATTATTGTTTTTTGAATTGATCACTTTGAAGTTAAGAAATTTATCAAAAAAGAATTTGTTTTCATGTCGACATCTTTAGCCTTATACTTTTGATCCAAAGCTTCTCATAATGCCTTTCTTAATGGAACTATACACATCATAGAGTATATTGTCCAATCGATTTAGAATGTAGTTTTTACGTACAAAATCACCGTACATCCATGACGGTTATAATAATTGGATCAAATTCTCGTTTGATAGCTGTAATGCATCTTTAGTTAAGAACTGTATCAAGTTCAAGGTGTTGATATAGAACATCATCTTTTAATGTTGCCTTTTAAAGCACAAACCAATAACTTTTCAAGCTTCTTACCATGCACCATAAAAGATGATGGTGAAATCCTCCTTACTAAATTAATGTTTGTTGTTGCAACATTTGCAAAATCAACACCAATATTCTCATGAGTAGAGTTAATATTTTTCTATCACAATAATAAAAATTTCATTATTTTAAGCAATTTAATTATTCCATTAACAACACATCATGCAAGAAAATATATAAATAAATTAAAAAATTAAGATAAAAGTGGTTTAGCCTTAAAAGCATTGACAATTATTCAAAAACAAAATCAATTATATATTTGCATCATTATATAAAAATATAAAAAAAATATTAAAGAAAAGATAAGTGCAAATATATAAAGTAATTGTAAAATTATAGAATTTCGGATAAAAATAAGACAAGAAAAAAAGTTATTGTTGAGGATTGTACCCTTTTTCCTTACGATCTAATTGCCTATCAATAGATGCAAACGATCTCAATGCAACTTGCTTTCTAGAATTTCAACAACAATATATTGAAAGAACACATTTTTAATCAAGGCCAATGAAATAGAAAACTTATTAATTTTCTCTCTCAATAATTAGTAGAACCTAAAATTAGAGGAAGTAAATCACATGAGCAAAGTAGGTAAAGAGAGCAAAAATCTTCTATTTATTTTTTTCTTTTATTGGTAAATAAATTCTTCATCATGTATGTATATCTTTTGTCCCTCTCCAAAGAAAATCCTCCGGCTTTGCCACAGAAAGCTCGCCTTAAGGTTAGAGATATAAGAAAAAATAAATTGAAGGATGGAGCATTAAAATATTTGATTGGTGTGAAAAAAATTACATAATAGTTCCAACTAGATAAATGGCATGCTCTATGTTGCGGGCTGGGTTAAATTTATACCAACGTAAAAAAAATATTCATGAAATATCAATGTTTTTAAAGGAGTAAGAAAAATCTAAGAATTTAGTAACCGAAA
>Ga0325414_1005308_pt1 | contig 13609 bp, 8 predicted proteins | sample PopdelMetagenome_8_FD_206183 | JGI IMG/M metagenome (GOLD analysis project Ga0325414, IMG submission 206183) | Populus deltoides microbial communities from Bellville, Georgia, United States - Leaf-PdKOR-R3 | ecosystem: Host-associated > Plants > Phyllosphere > Phylloplane/Leaf | place: USA...
AGCTGCAACCGTCTTCTGACGACGTGCTGTAGATTTCATTCTACGCATCTACACAAATTTATACGAATAATTACATAATTAACTTCGATTATTTTAAAAAAAATTCGACAGAGTCTCCCCTATACTGAGGGGTCCCAAGTTATCGACAAAATCATATTACACTTCCAATTTTATTTCACATCCCGATCCAATCATCCTGGATCTCAACCCAACTCATCATCATCAACACAACATTTTATTCAATAACATCATATAATGATATTCAAGTAAAAGAATCAATTTCAACTATGAACATTCATTGTTAAATTGGTACTTAGAGTTACAAACATTAGATTAAAGTCATACATTCAAATTTACGGATTAATATTACATTTCAAGTTTTAGGAGACAAGACTCTTAATTTATAAATAATTACATGGTCAAAAGCAAAAGGTAACTAAATCAATATCATTACTAACACGATCGACCATAATGGACCTCAAAATAGAAATTAATGTGTACACATAAATATAAAAATGTAATAACAAGCAATAACAATGACATGTAAACAATAATATCCTAAATTAAGATAAACTAATTAAAAGTAATTCTATATATATAAATTAACATTTTTAACATAAATTCAACAATAACAATTATAGCAATACAAACAATAATATCCTAAATTAAGATAAACTAATTAAATGTAATTCTATATATATAAATTAATATTTTTAACATAAATTCAATAATAACAATTATAGCAATGCAAACAACAATATCATAAAATTAATAAATAAAATTAAAAAACTAAAAAACATTACACAAAACACCATAAACACAAGACAAACAATACACAAAACTAAAAAACACTATATCAATTCAAAATAAATTTGGGAATAAAAAATGCTTACCTTAATAGTGTGTTGAATTTAAGATTTTATCTACAAACAATACACAAAACAAAGAACACCAAAAAAAATAATCATAATTAAAATAAAAAATACAAAGATAAAGAAAAAAGAATACATACCTTTTAAAACTACCACCAAAACAATAAAATCCATTCTAAAAGCTAAATATAAACCGAGAGGAGAAGAGAAATTGAGAAGAAGAGAAACGAAAGCAAAGAAGAAAATGAACCAAATGGGGAGATGGGGGGGTTATATGTAGCAATTTTTCCGACGGTATTACCATCGGAAATTAATTGTTGTCGGTGGCATTAAAGTCTGTCGGTAATACCGTCAGAAATTAATTGAAATGCGCACCAAAAAAGTTTGAAAATCCCGCCAGACTTTTCAATCCGTCGGTATTTGTGCAGACGGACACGTGTCACACATGCGTGCGCTTCGGGATGTGCGTAACTCCGTCGGTGATTCCGTTGGTATTTTACGTCGGTAATGCCGTCGGTATTTGTGCAGACGGACATATGTCAGACATGCGTGCGCTTCGGGATGTGCGTGAATCCATTGATCATTTCGTCGGTATTGAACGTCGGGAACGCCGTCGGTATACCGTCGGTGATTGTGGCACAATCCTGTAATTTTTTTGCAACTCTCTGTAAAATACCGACGGGTTAAGGTCCGTCAGTAAAGCTGTCGGTGAGTGTGGCTCAATTCTGTAAATTTTTTTCAACTCTCTGTGAAATACCGACGGGTTATGATCCGTCGATAAAACATAAAATTTTTCTTATTTTTTTCTATGTAACCCTGTCATAAAATCTTGAATTGCAATCTTACAGCACACACAACACAATAACAAAGGCTGACCATTAAAGAAGAATAAATATTTCATGTTTCAAATTATTACATTATAAAATAAGGCTTTGTAACATGTTTAGTTAGTCGGAATTTTCATCTTCGTCCTCTATTGAATTGTTATCATCAGCTTCATCGCACTCTTTAATTTTGTTTTCATCTTCTTCAACAATATTCTTTTTTCTACTAGTAGAGCTCAGAACAACATTCAACTCCTCTGCGTCAACATCAACAAGACAATCGTTGAAAACACAAAAATTCAAATTTTCTTCTAAGTCAATCAACGGAGCAACTCGGTAGGGTTCAACCAACTCACTAGCTTGAAAGACTTCATCTATCACACTTGTGTCTTCGTTCTCATCCTGAACAACCTCGACACGACCCTTGGGTTTTGTTTTTAAAACGGATAACCAATCAACTCTTGATCGGTCCTTTCTAAAGAAAGGGGTGTATGTGTAATAAACTTGTTGGCATTGCTTTGCGAAAACAAAGACGTCGTTTATGTTGCGGTGTCTAGCTTTTGAGTTGATTTCAACGAGACCATAGTGAGGATCTACTCTGATTTCTCTGTCAGTTTTGTCATACCAATAGCTATCTCAGTTTGAAAGCTTCATTCCTTCGGTGATTCCATCGGTGATTCCGTCGGCGACAGTGTCACGTCACTGTACGGCTATCTCAGTTTGAATCTCTCGGTCATTCCATTGGTAAAATTGTCTGACGTCACCACGCCGTTGCATATTTTCAGACAAACTGTATACCCCGTCGGTGAAACGGTCGGTATATACCGACCGTTTCACCGATGGATTTAGGCTGTCGGTAAATACCGACAGATTTGGAGACGGAATTATGTTCGTCGGTAATTATTACCGACGGAATTGTTCTGTCGGTAATTCCGTTGGTTTTCTCCGGTTTTCTGGTAGTGAACAAGAACTTCTAGATCTAATTTGAATAATAATAAAAAAATAAAAAAAAAAAAAAAAAAAAAAAAAAACCCAAACTCCTTACAGAGCGGAGCTGACCTTTTATAAAACTAGATTTGCAAACACGCTGATGTAATCTTATCTCGATTGGCAATTGAATTAAAAATTATGCTAATTTCAACTACAAAATTTGTTTTACTCATCCAAGCTTCTTATAAAATAATTTAGACACGTCGATACTGTGCTCAATGAACATATATGCTAGACTTTTTACCCGCATTACCGAGTCTTTGCTTGAATTTTAGTTTCCTGGGTGTGATTTCTGGGTGTGAACCTCTACTGGTCCATGTTCTTAATTGAAAACTTCAACATTATGGCCACAAATTTCTTCCATGGGTTCCACATATAGGCATTGTCATGGAAATGAAAAGGGGGAAGCACCGAGGAAACTTCCAAGTCGGAAGGTTCTTGGAAATATTTGCCTGGAGAAAAAACAAAAGCATCCAAGTTTTTCCACAGCTATTACGTATATATTGACATGGATAGCTTTTAACTAGTCTTCGTTTTCTACCAATCAACAAAGTTAATTGTTAAAGCAGTAATGGTATGTTAAATCTTAGTTTTTTTTCTTTCTTTTTTTAAGCAATGAGGGCATGATTGTGCCGGCTTTTATTGAGTTATTTTACCATGCAAAATAGTGAAATATTATTAGTCATTTAAAGAAATATTCTCTAAAAATAATTATAGAAAGTAATTAGTATTTTTATCATTTTTTTGTTGGGTAATAAATTTTATATTCACTCTTGTCTTCGTGTCTATTTTTCAAAAAAAAAACAAATAAAGAATCACAAAGAATAATTAATACGGTGTCGATAGTTGTTCTCGGAACACCATAAATCTTTCTATTTTTCTATACAAAGAATAAGCTTCTTTTTATCATATTTTAAAGAAATCATTTACATTCAAAATAAATTTACATCCAAGCTTAGTGGATTATATGTAGTTGTTAAATTTGGTTTGAGTTCAGAAATTCAAGATTTAAAATTTAATTTAAGTTAAGTTTTTAATTAAATTAGATAAAATATTAATATAGTCAACCCCATTTGATCTAATAAGATTTTTAATAACTGGATTAACCTAATTAAATTATATCCAAACCCACCATGTTAATATTTAATCAAGAAAAAACACTTCTTGAAAAATCTAGAATATAAAGTCTAATTTAAATCTGATTTATAGCTAAACTAGATATGATCAATAATTAATTCGTTAAACTTGTGTGGTCTAATTGAATTTTTAATGGTTCTATTGATATAATTAAACAAAATCCAATTAAACACTACCATCTTAATTATTTTATTAAGAACAAGAATAAAATATTGTAGTAAAAATAATTAACGAGTCATTAATTAACTTGATAACTCTAGAAGCTATACCTTTATAAATAGTAATTTAGGAGATAGTGGAAAACACCAAATCCCATCTTCACTGTCTCTGTAGATCCCTAGCCATAGGTACCCTTTTGACTTCCCAATCAAGTCAATCACATGAAAAAGCAATCTATTTTGAACTTATATGGCAAGATTGATCCATCCAAGAACACACTCAGATATAGCTCAGCTTGGAATTGCTTGATATGGTGATGTGTTGTGGGCCACTGGAATCATTCGTTGAATTTACCGGCCATTAAAATCATCGCAATCTTTTTCTAAATCTCCCATGAATCTGTAACTCAATTGGTTTACCTTCAAGATATTTTCTTGAATTCAGGCTTCTATTTTATTATGACAAATTTTATGTTTAAATTAAATTAGGGTTGAATTATGGTTTTAATTTGTAGCTATGTTTATAACAAAAAAAAAACTTTGCAAATATAATTTATTAGGAATAATTACACTCTAATGATTGATTAAATACAATTTTTGCTCAAATCTTTGTAAGTTTGCTTACTTTTTTTGTCGAGCCCACGTCTATAAATAGCATTAGGCATCTCCCTCTCTCTCTCCCTCCCTCCCTCCCTTTCTCTGAGTTTGTTTCCTCGTGTCTATATAGCTAATCTCTGCTCCCACCCTAGCCTTCTCTGTCCATAGAAACTCTTCATCTCCTGGAAAAGAATGGAACAAGTACATCTCTTCACAAAGAAACTAAAACCAACCCATATAAGCCATTCTCTTTCATTTCCAACCCATGTCCTTGAGGCTTTTCCATTTCCTCAAGGAGCCCATACGATGAAATTTGAAGCAGTCGATGCTACTGATAATGTATGGAGGTTTTGCTTGTCAACCCGTCTGACTGGAGCATACCCCAAACCCGTTCTTCTACGCTCTTCTTGGCATCGTTTTGTAGAGCAGAAAGGCCTTGTTCCCGAAGACAGGGTTGTCTTCTTCATGGAGATAGATGAAATGGTCAGGAGGTACACGGTGAGAGCTCAACGGAAAGTGATGATCTTGATGGGGCAAGATGTTTGGGTCGACGTCGAGGATCTTCCCCTGTATGGTCTTTGAAGAGTTTGACCTATAAGCTGTAGCTACGAAAATAGTCTTTCCCCCTCCACCGGTAGTTACTCTAGCCTTATAGCCTAGCTAGAGCCGTTTGGAAAGGTGATTTAGTGTTGCTCGCTCGGATATAGTGATGTTAATATAATAGAATTCTGTTTAATTAGTTAAATATTTTGTTTAGCAGTAATCAATGTCATGCATGAGAAGTATTGTATAGTTTGGCTTTCAAGCTTCTTCCCTCTTCTTCTTCTTGATGCAGTATGCATGCTCCTCGGTGTCCTATGAGCTTAATTTGAACAGCAAGGATATGATGAAGCTAATAAAAATAACTCAAAAGTTGGCATAAGTCAACTTCCTTCTATACCCATAATTGTCTCTACCGAAGTATATATTGACATGAGGCTGTTCCCATTGGAGACATGAAGTGTGACCTTCTCTACCGACCAATCTCATATTTAGTAATTCGATGGTACATGTTTTTGTAAGAATCTAAAAAGTCATAGTTTTAAAATCTAAATAGGATAGACTCGAGGCAAAGCTCTGGGATAAAGAGGATTAACTCTAATTTTTTTAAAAAAATTAAAATAATATTTTCATTAAAAAAAACCACTTATTAATGATTAGATTTTAACCATGATTATCGGGTTATCGAGTCAATCAAGTTTTTTATTTTTCTTTAACATAGATCAATTCAAGTCTTCGATTGGCCAGATGCCGAGTTGACCTATCAAACTGGTCCGAGTTTTAAAATAATAATAAAAAGTATTAGATTTATGATTTTGACATTAATATATTAAAATCATTTCAAAATATAACTTTAATTAGCATTAATTCAATATTTGTTTGTCCCCAGTTCATTTTCAAAACATTTTATTTTATTTTTATTTTTATTTTTTTGTCTTGGTAAGGTTAAAGATAATGAGGATACAACAATTGTTATTAAACCTTATTCAATTTAACTGGAAAATTTTAAAACTCAAGACTGGATTTAAATTAAATTAGATTAAGATATTGAATTGATAAAATTTTCTTGAAAATAATTTAATTGACCCAGTTAACACGGAAAAAATCTTTTTTAAAAATAAAATAATATTATTTTACTAAAAACAATTCACTCATATATATAAACTCAATAATTTAAAAATTGACTCGATTGATATCTTAATTAAGGAGTCCAGCCCTTGAGCTTGATAGCTATACTTTCATGTCATGGTGGAGATGTGAACATATTCTAACAATTAAATATATTTATTTTTACATTTTAAAAATATTTAAAAAAAATTTAAATTGATATTAAAAAAATAAATATTATTTTAATACATTTCCATATAAAAACTTATGCATATACATGGCTTATGTATACAACATGCTTCAAATTTTGTTGAGATAAAAATTAAATTTAAAAAAAAACATAATTGTATGATATAAGTAAATGGTGGCAGATTAATTAAATTAATGAATTATAAATTACTAAATCTTTTTTTCCCCATTATCCATATCTCTTTTTGAAATATGTAAAAGATTTTACTTAAAATTCAACTCATAAAGAGATTAATTATTTTGCATAAACCCAAAATTTGAATCATAAGTTAAGAGTGTCTGCCCAATTCAATCTAAAACATCATTTAAAAGAAAATAAAATAAAACATGTCATATAAAAAAATATCAAAGCAAATCTCACAACCAAGTTATATATTGATTAGCTAAGTTGACCAAATTTACCCAAGTCATGGTTACATAAAACCTGACCCAGACTAAGACTAGATCCCAAGTCAACAGTTTTACCTGAGCAGGCCGGTTTTATAACAATGACTTAAAGCATTCTTATGAAGACGACTAACCTTCCTGCTCATCCAAAATGGACAACCATCTGGTCGACAGGGATGGTGAAGTTCAACTTTAATGCTGCCATTGATGTTCAAAATAAGGTGGCCAAATTGGTTCTTCCATTCAAGTCTACTGAATCATGCTCGTCGAGCTAACAATAGAGCTGCTCATGCGATGGCCTTCTAGGCTAGGTTTAAGGGTGATAACTGTATTACACAGGAGAAGATCCTAGTGTTGCAAACACTGATGTATCTTGGCTGTGTTTTTTTTTTTTTTTAATGAAAGGAAACAAGCTATCAAGGAAGATGCAAAAAAAAAAAGAAAAACATAATTAAAAAACCTAGAAATGGAGGCCCTCTAACTCTGTAAATCTGGCAACTCTTTTGCACTAACCCACCAGACACAAACACATGCACAATTATCTCGACTAACGTTTCCATCCCACAAGAACTACTCATTTACTAACCACCATACAAGTTTCACAGGGTCTGAGCATTAGAAATTTAGAGCTAACCCAGGCCATTAGCATACAAGTTGAGAGCTTAGATCAAATTGTCGTTTATATGTGTTTTGCAGCACTACACTTGACTGATGTACCGATCAAATAGAAAGGAAGTTATAGAGCTACCTTGAGAGTTGGGATAGAACAAGGCATGTAATTCTAAAATTTCATCTGAAACCATTCCCCTGCATCCTCCAAGAATGTTCAATTCTTGTGATTTCTAGAACAAAGAAAGGAACACAAACAGGCTGGCCTTTTGCTCTATATCCGAATCCAACCTTGGCATCACTGAAATGGAAGATCTCATTAGAAATTACAAGGGTATACAAGAGTAGTTTATAATTTTAAATTCCAGTTAGCACTTTTTCGGTTTTTTATGCACAATAGTTTTTATAATGTTGCCAAATGACCCAATAACACTCCCTTGATAAGGTACCAAAAGGGCCAATGACTTCACGTTGAACATAACATCAGCCATCTAGAACTACCACTTCCATGTGAGCTACACCACATGAGTGATCCATATACCTGTTCCTTCATCATCCCCCCCTCACCCTCTCTCCTCCGGTCTCTGAAAACAACAAATCATGCAAATTGCAACACTTTAACGAATCAAACATTGTCCATCATCTCCATGGTTGGATGGCATTCACCTCATCAATGTTTGCATAACACAATCCACCATCATTGTTGCCATTATTAGTGTAATAATAACCTCAATATGCTCCACCATGATGACAACACAAAAATTTTTAACACCATTGCTATAATAATTAAATCACTGATCACTTTTAAAAACTCCTTGATCTCTTTTCATATGATTTCCATAGATCTGCAATGAGAAACTTAGGTAACAATTTATGTATGTATATCATTAATAGTTGGCCATAAATTTTCCATCATATTTGGAATTCCCCTAATGAGATAAGAAGCTAAAGCAGGTATCTACATTTTGCCCCCCCCCCCCCCCCTCCCGATGAATTTCTGTCAATGTTAGAGATAATGTTTTGGCAGCAATAACAAGTGAGGTTTGACAGAGATGATAACTGAAAACAATAGAACATAAACTACCTACCTCAAAAGGAAGACATAAGCAGCAAACTAAGGTTTCAAAATTCATTAACATCACTCAGGTACATCACTAAGTTCGTCAGCAAAGAACTCCCACATTTTATGATCCAGGACACTCAAGTCATCGAGATCAGCAATGGCGAGCAAGTAATGTGTGAGCTTCACTAGCTCCTGATCATTATCTCGGTTTGCATGAGCCTTTCGGAATGGCTTGATTACCAAACCATTTTGCAGGTTCATCATGAAATTTCTTCGCAGATCATCAAACATTATAGTGTTTTTTGAACTGTAAAACTGAACCAAAAAGAAAACAGGATGTCAACTTGTAGTGCTTGACAATTGGACTTCATGCAAGAAACAAAATGGTTCCATTTTCTCCACGGTATTTGAAAAATAATAAAACATGGTGCAATTCAGTATGTCACTGTTATTTGGGTAACACATATAAACGATGGAAAATTATACACGTGTCTTAAAATTGCACCTCTGGGAATTTAGCCCAAATCAACCCAAGTGGCTTGCATTCAAAGATCCCACAAGAGTCTGACTGAACTGTAATCATTGCCGAGTGGTCTAAAAGAGCTGTGATTTTGTAGTTAGGATTGTCGAGGACCCCCAACTGTCCCATCTTCAATTCAACCCACTTCATGCTGTAGAAAAGAGGTACATTTAGTATTTGACTCTTTTGGAATTTTATATTGTGTTAGTCATTTTAATTTTTAGTATTATTTAGGAATATTAATATTTACAATTTAGTAGTAAAGTAGGAATGTTGAGTTCTTATTTCGTAGGTTTTCCTATTTTTATAGGGATGTTTTAATTTATAATGCTATTAGGATCTACTTTTCCTATTTCTATTTGGTTGGTGCCATTAAATATGCTAGTTGTGTTGTGAGCATTGATTGATCAAATAAATTGAGTTTTTCACAGAATTGGTTCTCTTGAGTGTTTTGTTCATGTGTTTACAACTGTTTCTACATCACTTCATTTATCGGGCTTGGGAAGTAGAGGAAAAGTAGAAAGCCAGCACAAAGAAAGAGAAAAGATCAAAGTAAATTGAGGATCTGACCTGGTTGCAGACCATATCATTATGTCATATTCTGCATAAACGGCAGTGAGAAACTCATGAAGATCTGCACAAGATGGCAACATTAGAAATTAACTGTTACAAAAAATTCCTACAACCTAGCTACTCACATGGTCGCATGAGTTCAAGTGGTGTCTCTGCTGTGGATCGGTGATCAAACAGCGTATAGTCAATGTCCAGAACAAGCAGTTTCTTCCCTGGACGGCATGGATTTTTAAGTTCAATCTACAGATCCAAACACAACAAACATGGACATTACTCACAAGCTTTGTGCAAAAAAAAGAAGTATCAAATCGTGCATTCAAATTAATGTCAGTTTAGAAGTGTCATGCCATACTTGGTAGATAAAAACCATGCGTCCTTGTTTATGATTAGGTACATAATAGGCACTTTTTATAATCTTCTGTGCAGAGAAAACAAATGGTGGAAAATATAGAGGAAACAACAGCTTGGCTACTAAATACACAAAGCACCAGGCACCACTTATGCACCAGCTAGATGAACATTTCACCTCAACATTAAATGCACTCCAATTATCAGACACCATTCCTCCATCAAAATAAAGACCAAAAAATGAAATAAATAACCTTTCACAAAATTTCTTTAAGATCTCCCCGTCCATTGAGTAGACACATGCACATGCACATGCACATGCACATATATACATATACCACTTTGTGACATTTTGACCTTCCACTCCATTAAATTCCTTATTTTTTATCCTCTTTCAAAAACTGAAAGTTAAGAGAAAATAGTTTACAAAGCCAAAGATAATTTGACTACACTGTCTAACGACCGAAACACATGCAATCAAGATATTGATTAAATCTCAAAATTTGCAGCCACAGACTAACGAGAAGGTGGTAGTGCTATGGAATGGATTTCATAAAACTTCAACAGGCACTTAAAATCATCGTTTTAAAGACAGGAAGTACAGTTTTAAAATTAGTAGCTTTGGCTATTTAGCAGTGGTAGTGTAGGGCACATTGAAAAGCTAGTAGAAACTCCATAATCGATTCCATATGTAGTCCTGTGTTTTTACCATTTATTTCATATGAAGAATAGAATCACACATCTGGAGTTCATGCAAAGCTTTTTTCACCTTGTCTTTAACAAAAACAGATATTTTTCAGAACAAAGTGATAAAAGGATAGGAGGATAACCACCACCCTTGACAGAAAAAAGGTTAATACAAAATTCCAGTTGTGTTAAACATCCAGTAGAGAAGCTCCACTGCAAGACCCTGCAGCATTACTCCATAATGAGGTTCAAAAAAACAATATCTATCACACTACAGATGCTTCATAAGGGATAGTAATATTAGCCATGCATTCAGCATCTCATGTCACTAAAACTAAATACTTTGGTGTCCTACTAGTTTGAAAAAGGTTGAGTGGCATCATTACTGCCAATCTATGTATTGGCACGGGTTAGCTTGAGGATGATAGCCATGCTTTAGGAGAAAGTGAGCAGCAAACAAATCATTAAATGAAAACGTCTAAGGAGATTCATCAAGCTATAGGGTAAGGTGAATGGCAAATGCAGTAATATTTTGACACCATGTTTCTTGGACGAATAGCTTAGGAAGGTTTAAATCTCTTACAAAGCATACATGTACACAAGTGTTAAGCGTCCAGAATAAAAAGATAAATCCAAGCACATATTATATTCCCGTAGAACTCAAAAGATACAATTCACTTAATTAATTAACCAGGAATTTTTTTAAAGCTGACCTCGTATTGATCAATACGCCTCCTCAGTTTCTGCTTATTGACTTCATCATCTTCAATGTCAACCGCTTCATCTTGCCCAAGTTCAAAATCATCAACAATCTCTGGAGAGTCCATTTGATTCACTATTATATCATCTTCAACAGTTCTGTAGTGGTATTTAGTATCAATTTCAAATGAGATTAAAATTAAAAGAGTAATAATCTCTTGTGATTGACATTGCAATATAAAAAATTAAAGTTGACGTAGATGTAACAGACTGACTCCTTGTCATTACAAACTTAAACAAATGTGATGGTGACTTTATTTTTTAGCAATAGCAAATTCTTATATCAGACAAATTCAACCTATAGCACACTAGGAAGAATGGAATTTCATTTCAATGTAGTAATGTACAACTTGTATTATTATGCATTCTGCTTCCACCAATTTTTTAAAACAAGTTGCTAGGAATAAAATGCTGAAGCTATGAAAATGTACAAAATTTCACTTTAGAATGAATAATCTATACAACCTACACTCTGTTTGCTGAGATTTATAGCAGTTATCATAGTTACATTCTGCATATTCTGTATCACAGAAGATAGGCACCCTTATTCCATCACTGCCTTTGTGAATAGTTTAATTTTGGGCCGATATGACTGCTATGTGCTATGCAGGGAAAAAAAGGGTATCCTACAATAGCATTACATGTTGCCAATGAGATACTAATTCAGTGAGGAAGACCTTAAATTGAAGAAGGCTTGACTACCGAGTAAGTATCCTAAAAGAAAAGGACAAAAGAAGGAGAATCCAGCAAAAGCTCTTTGTCGAAAGAACTTTCACCATTGCAAAAATAAGATCAACTTTTTACACGTAAGGGACCGAGACTGGAACCGAGACCAGAGGGGTCTGTTTGCCCTAATCCTTCATAATTGTTTCTTGAGCTAAGAAACATAAGCCTCACCAAGACAAAGTAGCAAAACCACTTTCTCTTAGTTCTTTCTAATTTCTATGTAGACAAACAAATGCAGACACAAAAATGGTGTCTTTTCCACAGGAAATTCTGAAAACTCACAGAAACCACTCCTTTTTACAAAAACAAAGCCCATTAATCAACACAAGAGCATCATCAACAAAAACCCATCAAGAAAAAGGCACATAGATCACTAAAGAAACCAACTTTTGCTTAGTCTTTGGTATGCACTGAGAGAGGGAGAGTTTGTTACCCGATCATGGTCATCTTGAGAGAGGGTTTGAGGGGTAATTGAGAGAGAAAAGCGGAGTCATCAGCGAGTTTGTTACCAATTTTGGGGTAAAGAAGCTTTTGCCTCTTGGGCAAAACGTTGGTGAGTTCGCAGAGACGGCGCTTCAACCCGGCTACTGAGTCGTCGCCGCAGACTTGGACAGTGTACTCCTTTCCGCTCCATTTAACTGTCAGCGTTATCTCTTCTTCTGTCGCCGACGAGGTTAGTGAAGCAGAAGCAGAAGCAGAAGCAGCCATTTTTTTTGGGTCTCTTCTTCACTACGACTATCTCCGCTTTTAGTCTCCCCTCTAATATAACTCAGGCTTCATGACAGTTTTTGTCACTTAATTATTGAGGCTGTGACAAATTGAGGCTTTTGCTATTAATTTGATCGATTATATCCTTTGATAGTACTGACCAGATTGAATTAATATGGCTTTCAACACCTCTAATATACTATATAAATGTATACTTAGGTACAGGAAAGGCTGGTGTTTGGGAAGGATGTACGGAGGTGCAGAGGAAAAGAACCTAGATTGTGGAGAGGTTGTTATCAATCTAAAGAATGGATGATTTCGTGGATAAAGCATGTAGAGTATGCAGATTTAGAGTAGTCTTGATATAATTTGAAATATTTGAATTTTATAAAATTAATTATTTCAAGAATGGTAGAATAATAGAATTGGGGTTTTGTGATATCCCAAAGGTTTATAATACTAGTTTGGAGGAAAAAATTTCAAAGCAGCGACAAAAGGATTTTCATGATAAAAACTTTTTTTCATAGTTAAAACATTTTAATAATAAGTTTTAAAAAAATATTTAAACACTATTCTTCAGAAATGTCTGAATGATTGGGATCAGTGTCTAAGGTTTCAATGTAGAGGTTTTGTAATTGGTTGATAGTGTCTTCATCTAATTGGAGTTCATGTAGTTTGATATTGGTTTTACAGAAACGGGATATATGTCCTTTATATATATAGCGTACTACATTGCTTGTCGAATAATTTTTTTT
>Ga0325414_1005309_pt1 | contig 13606 bp, 2 predicted proteins | sample PopdelMetagenome_8_FD_206183 | JGI IMG/M metagenome (GOLD analysis project Ga0325414, IMG submission 206183) | Populus deltoides microbial communities from Bellville, Georgia, United States - Leaf-PdKOR-R3 | ecosystem: Host-associated > Plants > Phyllosphere > Phylloplane/Leaf | place: USA...
TGCATGCACGCACCAAATGTTACATGTACGTTCCGGAGTGCAAGTAGATGGATTTATGATTATAAAGCCACCTAAATGCATCTTATCCATATTCCACAGCCAGGAGGAGCACATAGTTTCTTTAGATGGTTTTTGAAAGCCCATAAATGTATATCCACTTCAGGTACGACAAACACTTCATGTCCAAAATAAGGTAGTGACATCTAATCCGACCAACACCTGCCGGTGGAATACATACCTATCTTTCCTAATCTGAAAGCTTTCCAGAACAGTTGATTATAGCCAGCAAACCCATTATAGAACATGGTCTAAAAAATCTAGTTGTGAATTTTGAGCACCATCCAAAGGTAGAATCAAAATTTATATATACTTGTTTTTGCGAGTCAAGTCATTTGTCGCAACAAGACAGTTTTCCTGTTAATCTTGTTCATAAATCTGCTGCTACATCAGAATACCTCCATGCCGAAATTACAATCTACAATTTCCAATTTAATTTTTTAGGAGATTTGGGAACTAAAATACTCATGAAAAACCTATTAGAACTTCAAAATTGAGAAAATCCTGCTAGATGCTATTGTGATACATGAGGGAGGACTCTGCTATCACTAGTATAATATATAGCATGAAGGGAAAACTACTTAAGAGGTGGAAAATTTTGAAATGAGTACCGTGTGAAAAATTTGTAGAAAAGAGAAAACCAGTGTGCCAGCTATCGGAATCAATAGAACTATGGTTTAGCACTTGTAGATTTCTCCACGTTTCATTATTAAAGAGGTTCCAATCTTGTCTTTAAGTGCCCATGTTTTTGTTTCATATTTCTGATTCTACGTGTATGCCCTATATTATCTGTAACCTAGAGCATAGATTTAGCTTCTACTTATACATGCACCTGAATGTGTTGGAAAGCTAGTAAACAATCATTAAAACCAATCAAAGCACAGGTAGCACACCATTGACAACAAGATTGTCTCAGTGGATAAGTAAATACCTTGAACAACCCATATTACTCCTCGAGAGGCATGTCGGATTTTCGGATTCGGCCTTCATGCAGAACAGAAAGAACATTTAACGTTTGCACATTTCAACAATGATAATCCACGGTCTAGCAGTATACGTTACAAGAAAAACAATTGAAACAGGAACTTATTATTTGCCATCAACAATTGTGAGTGTCACATTATTACGGGGATATTGTTGATGGCTTTGATGAAGTAATGTCTCTTAACGCAAGTGGCGTTTCCTTTCAGCAAATGGGGGTTGCATTGGAGTTGAAACAGAAGAAATCTCACTATTCAGCATTGAAATGACAGTAAATGCTGTTGGTCTATCTTCTGGAATCTCTTGAACACACAGTAGGCCAACATGCATGCATCTAAATATTTCCTTCTGTGAACTTCGATCGGATATTACGGGATCTACTAGAGCTGAAATGTTGCCTTCATTCCATAATTTCCATGCCTGCAAAGCGAAATAGTAATAGAAATAAGCATGTCGCAGTTTAAAATTTGTCAGAAACGAAAATTCAAGCTTTTACATATGACTTATGATGCATTGAGTTGTATGGACATACAAATCGTAAAAGACTCAAGGCTAGCTCATTCCAATAGAAAGTAGTATTTCTTCTCCCGCTTACAATCTCTAAAACCCCAAAGCTGAAGACATCTGATTTCTCCGAAAATCTACCCTCCATTGCATATTCATGAGGAGCCATATAGCCACAGCACAACATCATTAAAACATGAAAAAGATTTTTGAGCTTACAAGGTTTGAATAGGTAAGTTCAATGCATGGGATACAGTGAAAGGCTGGAGTTTGAATAGACAAGGGTTCTTACAGGGTTCCAACTACCTTCTAGTACTGACTTGATCTTCATTGCCTCTAATAAATTCTAGCCATTCCAAAATCTGAAAATATTTGGCTTTAGACGTTCTTGGTCCAACAAAACATTGCTTGCCTTCAGATCACGAAGAATAATTCTTAGTCTTGAATCCCTGTGAAGATAAAGGAGGCCTTGACAAACTCCCTCAACGATGTTGAATCGTTTTTATCAATCTATAGATTCTTGCCTGAGTTGATCTATATAAATTCAAGCAAAAAAAAAAAAAAAAACAAACAAACAAACGAAATCACTTAAGGTTAAAAAAATGAGCGATTAAAGAAGGTGATCAGATTCACATGTAATGCAGTTAGCATATAGGAAGGGCAGTTATGATGATTTGAAAAAAATAAATAGGAAAAGGCAACAATATCCTTGGAGGCTTAGAAGTAAATATAAATAAATAAGGGATATTGTGGTAATTGAATAGAGCTTGATAATTTGATAAGTATAAATTAGATAAAAAAAGAGAAGAAAATCTGGTTTGAGAGAGAGAGAACCAGCAGGAGAGAAGAAAGGAGGAAAGAAGAAGAAGATAAAAGAGGGAAAGATAAGGGAAGGAGAAGAGAGTTAGACAAAATAAGTTTAAAATGTAAGATTTATTTTTTTATATGTATAATTGTGTTATTTAGCTTTGATTTTTGGTTTTGTTGAATATTAAAGTTTTGAAGATTTTGTTTTGGATTTAATTGATGAATTGATTAGAATATTAAGCTATGGGTTAATTGTGTTATTATGAGTTAATTGTTATGGGTAATGGTTTATTTAGTTGATTTTGAAAGATTCTAGGTAAGGATGATGATTTTAAGTTATGGTTTGTTTAAATGATGAAATTGAGTTAGTTATTTTAGTAAATCATTAGGTGATCTATGGAAAAATCTGGGTTTGAGGTTGAAGACAATGAAATTTCAGTCTGGTCCCTTAATTTGTGAAAATTACAGTTTAGTCCCCAAACTTTAGAAAAATTACAAATTGGTCCCTGGAGCATAATTCGAAATTCTGGACAGAATTGAGGATGAATTATGGGCAAATTTTCAGTATAGTTATGAATTTGCAATATTTTCATTTTGGTCCTCCAATTTGACAAAATTACATTTTAACCCCTAAAATATGATAAAATTCCAGATTGATTCCTAGTTATAATTTTAGTTTTTGAGATTTTTTTGATGAATAATTGAGGTTTATTTGGTGAATTATTATCAAATTTAGGATTTCTATTCTTTTGAATTAAATTTCGGAAAAAACCATTTAATTTGTGAGTTTTTGGAAAAAATGACTAGTTTGGTTCATAAATATATAGAGTTAAGAGTTAGACTCTTAGTTAAGTGTATTAAATATATTATTCTTTCTTTTTGAGTTTTTTTTAGCATATCTAATTTTGTATTCAGATAATCTTAATATTCTACTTGCAGGACATCAGTAAGATTTTTTTTGGTATCTGTTTTCGAGTTCTGTTCACTTTTGAGTCAGGAGAGTAGAAACTTTTCCATATGCATGAGAAATAATATAAATATTTGAATTGTTAATACAAATTGGATCATGCTTCTTATTGATATATATATTGATTATTATCATTGTTACGATAAAGCATAATCAATTGTTGAATCTAAATTCTTGATATAAGCCAATATATACTTTTGAATTGACTCCTCATTTGATTAATATCATGAGTTGAATCTTGAGATATAAATCTGTCTGTTTGATTATGATATAAAATTATGGTATGTCAGTCAAAATACCCATGATAATAGGGTAGTGTTAGTCTTTGTGCATAGTGTATCTGAAACTTAGTTGGTCAGGGGAGTCACCAACTTGTGTGGATTGATCATCCCATAGTACGGAGCCTCATGCTCACTGCATTTTGATTTTCTGACGATATTTACCTTATGGCTTGGGATTGACATGTCTACCAGATCCAAGGCGTTTGGATTTGGCGTGGCTGCTAGACCCAAGACACTTGAGTCATGCCATATGCTAGATACTTGGGTTTGACAGACATGTCAGACCAAACGCTTGGGTTTGGCATGCCCAAGCACCTGGGTCTGGTAACCATACTAGACCCATGTGTTTTTTTTTTAATATAGGAATTCACTTATAATTTTTCTAAGAAACATTTTATTTTGTATTTTCATCTTTGTCTTTTTAATTAAATATATTTATTATCTTTTCTATATTTTGTTTTTCTATTTTGGGACATTAACCACACGCATCCTTAAAATTCACTCAATTTTTTTTTATTAATCTCTAATTTTAGTGAAAAAATCATTTATAAAATTACACAAATTAAGTATTTTAGGTCTGGCATGGCAGCCAGACCTAAGGCACTTGGGTTTGACAAAGAGTTGAGTGGAGGTTTAAAAATTAACCTATTTGGTTAAGTTTAATAATACTATTAAAATATTTTCCATACTCTTAATATTTTTTTTATATATTTTTTAAAAAATTGATATTGATTCGTTACAAACGCGAGCCAATATACTTGTTATTATTATTTAATATGAATGACATCACTATTTAAAAGAAAAAACAAATAATCTATTCGATTACCATATGATTAGTGCCCATAGGGATTAGTGCCCACAAGGACCATAAAAAACACATTAGTTCTTTTAATGATTTATTAAGATACTTTAAGGGAAATAAAACCATTGAAGAGGTGGAATGTTAGTTCTTTTGGTCTAGATTAAGGAGAGATGTAGCTAAATTGGCAGGTTAATTTCAAACATGTCAACTAGATAATCATAGATAACAGAACATTGGTCTTTACACCTCATTACCTGTTCTCCACTTGCCCTTAACAAGATGTAAGTATAGATTTTGTGCTTGGGCTTCCACATATTGCAAAGACGCATAATTCTATTTTTGTAGTTGTTGACCGCTTCTCTAAGATGACCCATTTTATCCCTTATACTAAGACCATAAATGCTTCTATAGTTGTGAAACTCTATTTTAACGAGATTGTCAAGTTGTATGGTCTTCCTCAAACCATAATTTCAGATATAAATGTTAGATTTATGAGTTATTTTTAGAAAACCCTTTAATATATGGTGGAAACAAAGTTGAAGTTTTCTAGTGCCTACCACTCCCAAACTGAGGTGGTTAATAAGAGTTTAAGCAACCTTTTGAGATGTTTAATGAGTGATCATAATAGGAATTAGGATTTGGTTCTTCATATGACCCAATTTGTTTATAAGAGCTCTATCAATATGTCGATTGACATGAGTCCCTTTGAAGTTCTACATGGTTATAGGCCTAGGAAGCCTTTAGACTTTTTTCCCATGTCTTCTCATGATAAGGTATATGAGTTACTGAGTCTTTTGCACGTAGAGTTCAAGATTTACATGTTTGATCACTAAGAATTTAATGTTGGAGACTATATTATAATACGAATTAGACCCGAATGGTATCCTTCATAAACTAATCGAAAATTGCTTGTGTGTAGTGCGGGGCCATTTAAAGTGCTACAACAGGTTGGTTTGAATGCTTATGTTATTGATTTACAACTTGATTTTGGTATTAGCTCTACATTTAACATTGATGATCTAGAAACCATATTTTATTTCAAATGATCCCTCTGAGATGCCATCTAATCCCCCTCCCGATGATCCTATTAAAACCTGTACCCCTTTTACATTGTCATCATCACAAAAGGATAACATTGATGCTATTCTGGATGAACAAGTTTTGTTTTACCAGGAATTGTGAGGTTCAACAGTTTCTAGTTTGCTGGGTGACCTGACCTGATTCAAATTCAACTTGGATCCTTAGATATACTTTGCAGCAAATTGATCGATCAGGTGGATCCATTTCACTTTTACAATTATGTTTTGGTCTCTAATCTTAGAGTTGTAATCTCTTATGTTATCTATTTTGAGTCATTTTTAGTATGTCTTCTTTCATATTCAGATACTTCATTCCACTTACTAGGCTTCAGTAGGATTCCATCGATATTTGCTTTTATGTATCTTCTACTTTTGAGTCAGGTGAGTTAATAATATTCATATGTGAGAGAAATAGTATAGATATTTGATTTTTTAGTATGAAATTGATCATACTTCTTGGTATTATATATATTGCTTATTATCTCTTGTTTATGAATAAGCATGATCACTTATTGAAACTAATTTCTTGATATGAGATATTATACAAATTTGAATTGATAGCTTCTCATTTGATTGATTGTATGAGTTGAGCCTTTAAGAAATGATTCTGTTTTATTTGATTATGACCCTATGGTATGCTAGTTATAATACTCATGTTAACATGGTAGTATTAGTCTTTGTGCACATCACAGTTTTGAACCATAGTTGGTCGGGGGAGCCATCAACATGTGGTGACTGATCTTTCCATACTCTTGAGTGTCATGCTCACTGCATATTGATTTTCTGACGAGCATTGCCTCATGATATTTCTTGTTATAACTGCTTATGAAACTCACTTGTAAAAGCATAAGTCAAACTTGTATATATTTCTTATTGTTTACCTCGTAGATGTATATTGAATGTTATTTACTCATTGTGTTATTGAACTCACTCTCTCATTATTTATTATTTTCAAGCGTATAACTTTGATTTATCAAGTCATTTTTTTTTGGACTTCTAAAACCAACTGTTTTGATTGTAATTAATGCTATTATGTTATGTCTAGTCAGTGCTTCACATTTATTGAATCTGTATTAAGGATTGTATTAAGATGTTAATAGATATTATGAAATTAATTATGATAGCAAACATATTATGATAACAAATGCTACTTAGACCTCCGATTGAGTTATATTAGAAAAAGTTTGTATTCAAGTTTAGGTTTGCATAGAATAAAGAACCTGGATGGAGGACCTTGCCCACGTACGAGTCATGAATCTAGTGATCGGGTCGTGACAAAATCATTGATTGACTTGGTTATGTTGGCTACCCATAGTACTTAAGTTGCTACTTGTCACGACCCGAATCCCGGATCCATGACTGACATATAGGCAAAGTTCCCCTCCAAGGTTCCATACCTATGCGAACCCAAACTTACACACAAACTTATCCTTCAAATAAGTCAATCAGAGTTCAACACAGCAGTAACAACAAAACTAACTTATAATACAATTTAATTGTCTTAATACAAGAGTTAATATAAATTCAGAGTTTTAGAGCACTAACTAGACATAAAGGAAAATATACAAAATATAACCAAAGAGCAGGTTCTGAAGGTCCAACAAAAGTGACCTACGATCAAGCTATAAGCCTGAAATGATAAATAATGAGATGGTGTGTTCAACAACTCAGTGAGTAAATAGCATTCAATATACACACACGAGGTAATAAAACAATGAGAAATATATATACAAGTATGACTTTAGGTTCTTATGGAAATGTTTCTCAAATTGACCATAACAAGAATGTCATAAGGTAAAGCTCGTCAGAAAATCAAAATGCAATGAGTATGAGGCTCCGTACTGTGGGATGATCAGTCCACACAGGTTGGTGACTCCCCCGACCAACTAGGGTTCAGATACGATGTGCACAAAGACTAACACTACCCTGTTAGCATGGGTATTCTGACTGACATACCATAGGTTCATAATCATAATCAAACAAACATATTCATATCTCAAGGCTCAACTCATGACATCAATCAAATGAGGAGCTATCAATTCAGAAGTCAATTCAGAATACATATACTGGTTCATATCAATAATTTGGATTCAACAATTAATCATGCTTATCATAATAAGAATAATAATCAACATATATATTATCAAGAAGCATGATCCAATTCATATTAACAAATCAAATATTTATAATATTTCTCATGCATATGGAAAATTATCCACTCACTTGACTCGAAAGCAAACAGAAGTCAAAAGCAGACACCGAAGAAAATCCTACTGACGTCCTGCTGGTAGAATATCAGGATTATCTAAATACAAAGGAGGCATATTCAAGAACAACTTGAAAAAATATTTAACTTATTTAATACACTTATCTAAGGGTGTATTCCATAACCCTATATGTTTTTGAACTAAATTAGTTATCTTCCCAAAAACCCAAAATTAAACGGTTTTTCCGAAATCTAATCCATAATAAAACAAATAATAAAATTGGTAATAATTCACTAAATAACCCTCAATTATACATCAAACCAATCTGAAAAAGCTAATATTACAGCTAGGGACTAATATGTAATTTATCATATTTTTAGGGCCAAATTGTAATTTTCGTCTAATTGGAGGACCAAACTAAACATATCATAAATTCATGAATATAGTGGAATTATGTCCATAATTCATCCTCATTTCTGTCCAGATCATCTCATTATACTCCGGGGACCATTCTGGAATTTTACCAAATTTTTAAGGTCAAATTGTAATTTTTGTCAAATTGGAGGACTAAATTGAAAGTGTTAAAATTTCATAACTATACAGGAATTCTGCCCATAATTCATATTTTATTCTGTTCAGAATCTTGGAATAGGCTCCAGGGACCAATCTGTAAATTTTCCAAAGTTTGGGGACTAAACTGTAATGTTTCAAAATTGAAGGACTAAAATGAATTTTTGTCATCTTCAACCTCCAACCCAGAATTTCAACAGAAAACCCACTGTTCTTTCCTTATTTCTAACATAAATTCACCATTCAAACAAAACCATAACTCAAAATCATAATTTTTATCTACAATCTCTCAAATCCAACTTAACAATCCATTACCAATAACAATCAACCTTATAACATTCAATTTAATTCATCAATTAAACCCAAAACACAAATTTTTAAAACCCTAACATTCATCAAAACTGAAATTAAAACTTAATTAACGCATATTTATACATAATCTTACCTTTAAACTTATTTCCTTCAACTCTTTTCTATTTCCCTTCTAATTTCCCTCTTTTCTCTTCTTCTTCTTCTTTCTCCCTTCTCCCTTCTCTCTTCTCTCTCACGGTTTACTCTCAAAATATTCAGATCTCTTCTTCTTCTTCTTTTCTTTCTATTTATATTTATTATATTTATCTAATTACTACAATACCCTTATTTATTTATACTCTCTTTAAGCCACCAAGGGCTTTGTAGCCTTTTCCTAACTCTTTTAATTCAAAACATTACACTACTGATATATTACTGGACCATATTCCGACATATCGATTTGTTGAATTAGCTGGGCTGAAAAATCCAAGTTCGAACTTATTTACAGCAGAGACTATAGTTTCTGGATCTTTGACGGCTTGAGAAGAGTGATGGCATCTACTGCATAACCATAAACTGAAACAGGAAAGTGATAGAAACAGAAGAAGAGCTACTGCAACTTCGCAATTGCCAAGTCCCATAGCTTGTTATTGATGAGAATGGATGACTAACAAATGGCTAACTGATAGTTTAGAAAAAGGATGCCATGAACAAGAATATTTCTCTTCCAAGTCCTTTTACTTAATTCCAATCAAAAATTGTTTTTCAAAGATAAGCTATGTTTAGCAATTAAAAATAGGCACTTTTTTTTATGTTTTCTGTTATTTTCTATGGATAAAGAATGTTTAACCACACTGTTATATTACATAAGCAGGGTTATGTTTTACTCTTAAGATTTTGACCTTCTTATGTTAAAATAGTGAAATTTATTCAGGATGAACCTGATCAACTAGCTTGGCCAGGAGATAGCATTTTTATTTTTATATGATATTTTCACAAGACATTCACCTGCCTCAGATGATTGACCTGCTCCTGTTAATTAGGTGTTGCCTAGAAGCTCTTAAATTATTGTTTTACTAGGTCTCTTTTGACATTTCCTGCAATATTTAGGTGGGTGATGATTAAATTTATACTCTAAAACCATCGAGTGCTATTTACACCAAAGAAGTCTGAAAAGGCAGGTCAAAAGACCTTGCTGTATCATCACAATGATAACGAGGACTGGTTTTTAAACAAATTTTCAGTGCAATAATAGCATATTTTAGGCACCAATCTAACATAATTGAGCTCATATATGTCATAGTTGAATTGTTTTTATTATACATTATGATATAAGACCATAATCTTTAATAGTTGTGAACTGTTTCGTATACAAGCTGCCTTATACATGGAGATTAATGATAAGAACAATCGTACTAATCTAAACAATCCTGATAAAGCTAATTGGAAACTAATCTAATTTAGATATAGACATAGTAGAAACCAATTGCACTCTCCTTCAAGCTGGAGTTCCCTCGTTCCAATCATTTCCCTTATCTTAACAAAGCTTCCAAAAGACACTGGCTGGTGAAAATATCTGCCGCTGACAATACTTTTGTTCAACTGTCTTTTATTTTACATGTTCACGAATAAAATGAAACTTGATATCGATGTGTTTGCTTCTCTCATGTTGTACTGGATTCTTGGCTAGTTTGATTGCTGCCTCGTTATCCACCAATATAGTAATCGTCGTCTGCTGCGAATGACCCATTGCTGCCAGCAAGTTCTTCAACCAAATAGCCTCACAAACTGTGGAGGCGGTGGCAACGTATTCTGCCTAACATGTGGACAAAGCTACAATGTTTTGTTTTTCAGGTAAATCAGACCGAGATTCTCTAAACGAAAACACATCTTTTCGTAAACGAGGTACGGAAGCCGTCATTACGAGCATTTTGTCAACATTCCGAGTTTTCTTATTTTCTTCAATATGGAAGTAGAATACAAATACCACAAAACTAACTTTCTGATGCCAATATTATCATGTCATTCCAACCAATGTAATGTTATATGACATTTCACAATGATCAAACAGAAAACTAAACATGTTCTGAACTCTATCGGCCATTAAGATCAGAAATTGTCACATAGTTAATGGAATTTATCTTCTGGCTCTGAGAAACGGACTCAGTACCCAAGGAACTCTGCCTTTCAACAAATGCTGGTTTCTTTGGAGTAGGAAGATCCACAATTTCACTATTTAGCATGGAAATGATAGTTGACACGGCCGGTCTATCTTTCGCCAATTCTTGCACACACAACAGACAAATATGTATGCATCGGAATATCTCCACCAGAAAACATGGATCTGATATTGCGGGATCGACCAAAGCTGCAATGTCACCTTCATTCCACAGTTTCCAAGCCTGCAAATGTTGATACAATCATACAAGTAAGAGTTTTCAAGTTTAATAGTATCAGAAATTGAAATGTGCTTTCCAAATATATCTCAGGCAGTGTGGCGGACAGACATACAAATCCTACAAGACTCAAAGCATTCTCATTGCTATAAAAATGAGCGTTCCTTCTTCCGCTCACGATCTCCAGCAACACCACTCCAAAGCTGAACACATCTGATTTCTCTGAAAATCTTCCTTCCATTAAATATTCAGGGGACATAAAGCCACTGCATAAGCATAACAGCTTTCTGAGCTCAAATTAGAGAAACAGTAATAGGAGTGAAAGTAGAAAAAAAAAACTACTTACAATGTTCCAACAACCCTGGTAGTATTCGCTTCATTACCGCCAGAAATCCTGGCTATTCCAAAGTCTGAAATTTTTGGATTCAGCTCGTCGTCCAATAAGATGTTACTTGGCTTGAGATCTCTATGAATAATTCTTAGTCTAGAATCTCTGTGAAGGTAAAGAAGACCTCGACAAATTCCATTAATAATGTGGAAGCGTCTTTTCCAATCTAGTTGTCCTTTCCTGAGTGAATCTAAACAGATTGTATCCAGAAAAAACCATGAGAAAACATGGGCAAATGAAAATGAGTCAAGAAAAGTAGCAATCTGCTTCTCCTGCTTGAAACTTATGATCTATGAAATTGAAAACGAGTCAAGAAAAGTAGTAGCTAAACAAAAAAGAGCTGTAGCCCTAACCAAAGAGAAATGCATCCAAGCTTTTATTCGGCATGTACTCATAAACCAACATCATCTCTTCTCCTTCAACACAGCAACCAAGAAGTCTCACAAGATTCCTGTGTTGGAGTTTTGAAATCACCACAACTTCATTCATGAGCTCTTCCAGCCCTTGACCAGATGTTCTAGAGAGTCTTTTCACTGCTATTTCCTGTCCATCTGGCAATTTTCCCTACAATGTCATATCAAACTGATAAATACCTATTTGCTCTAAATAGCTGTAAAGAACCTTTAGTTGAGAAGAGTTACCCTGTATACTGCACCAAAGCCGCCCTGCCCAAGCTTCATGGATATGTCAAAGTTGTTTGTAGCAGTTTCAAGAATTTGTAATTTGAAGACTGGTTCAAGTTTAACTTCCCTGACGTTTTCGGGCAAGTTTCCATCAAAAATTGTTTCTTGAGTTTCTGACGATAAGGTCTCCTCACATATCAAATTCCTTTCTGAATTTAAGTGGAAGTATCGTTATTATTTGAGAATTGTTTTTTTCTTTTCTTGTAAAAATTGTGAAGTTTAGAAGTCCAGTAAGCTAATAAGACGTAGCATATTACCTCTATGTGTAGCCATCCACTTACAAGAAAAAAACACACAGATGCAGATAGCTATGACTCCTACAATCACTGACATACTGATGATTACTTTCCTGTTTCTCTTGTTATCTGCAACTAAAAAATTGTACTGATGGTTATTTGGCAAAAATGCAATGGAAATATGATAAAACTTATCGATATTTTCTCTTCCTGATACATAACTCGATGTATCTACACTAGTTATGCACATCTGATAAACGAAACACTAGTGAAAGGAAATCAGAAAATATTATTATTATTACCAAGTTCTGTATACGCCAGGCGAATGTTGAGATCTGTCCCTCCTTCAGAGAACTTTTGTATATCAATCAAGTTTCCTGTCCATGCCATACAGCCAAAACCATTATAATATGAATAAGCGACACAAGAACAATTCCTCAAGCACTCATCTTTGCATTCTTGTTCGGAGGACGGATTTGACCAGTACTCGGCAAAGGTTGGCACCTTCATCATCTCTAGCTTCATAAACCCATCTTCTTTTCCCAGTTCACTACCATTTTGTATTCCATCACACTGCAACGATGTCATCCTAACACATCCGCTAGTCCAAATTCCTTTGTTCCATTCATCTTTATTTTTTGCAACAAACCCTTTTAAACATGTGCAGATAGGTGAATTCTGTGCACCGCAGCTTCCAAATGGCCCGCACTTGCCATAAATATCACACTCAGTTGATGGAACTTCCCAGTCATACTCCCAACCTCCCTTCCCATAATCCCAGTATTCTTCTATAAATTTTCCATGAGAAGTCAAAACATACGTTGCACGGATAACTGGAACTCGAATTAAACTAAGAGTGAAAGTGCCATCTGCTTCTTCTTGTACACTAAATCCTTCTAAATACATAGAAGAAAACATTTCTGGTATTCCAATAAAATTCTGACCACCCCATGGACCACTACGCCAAAATGGATGACCATTGTACCAGATGAAGAACTCAGGAATTCCTAATGGATTGAGGCCAGCAGAGAAATTTCCTACTGAAGGATCAGATGAGCTTCTCCATGACATAAGCAGTGTCTTTTTCCCAGTTCTTGCGTTAGAACTAAGTCTCATCTTTGGTATGTAAGTATCCGTAGGCTGCTGGAAACTTTGCCATACAAGGTTTCCATTCGGTCCAGCTTTCAAGACAAGGTTTCCATCATCAGTAAGCTGTGCAGTTGACTGATAGAACCCAACTGAAACATTTGATGACCACAGAACCACTCCCTGACCATTCAAAACCACAAGATTTCCATCTTCAGATATTGTCATCATCCCAGAAGAATCGTTGATTGGGTTGTTTCTGTTGGCCACC
>Ga0325414_1005311_pt1 | contig 13606 bp, 6 predicted proteins | sample PopdelMetagenome_8_FD_206183 | JGI IMG/M metagenome (GOLD analysis project Ga0325414, IMG submission 206183) | Populus deltoides microbial communities from Bellville, Georgia, United States - Leaf-PdKOR-R3 | ecosystem: Host-associated > Plants > Phyllosphere > Phylloplane/Leaf | place: USA...
ACATAACAGAAGTTTTAGGACAAGTGTTTCAGGACCTTGTTGCTCAATTTCCTGACTTAAACTCTTGGCTTTGAATTGTTATTCTAATTTTGTAAGGAGGACAAGATAGAGTTCAGTCTTTTTATCAGTTTAAAAATTTGCATTAATTCATAAAGCAAACTGTAATATTTCAAAACTTGAAAGGTAAATGCAATTTTATTTCCACTAAATTATAGAATATCAATGTATTTTTTTTTAAAACAATCCTTGAATTTAAGTCCTACAACCATTTTATCTCTTAACCTTGAAATAATTTAGATAATAATTACTTGTGCTCTGCTGCGGGTCGGATCAAATTATCTTTGGACACATGATCGTGATAATCCAATAAAATAGAAAGTAAAGGAAAAAAAAAAGGTAGGGATACTAATTTCAAATAAATTAAATGTTGAAGGATGAAATTGAAATAAATTAATTTTAAAAAAAATACCCATAAAAACAAAAGTCAATCCACGTTAACTTTTGAAATTGGTGACTCTAGTCATGAAGCTGAGACTAATTCCATAGAAGGAAAACCATAAAAAAATAATAAAGCAAAACTCTAAGAAAAGGTCAACAATAAAACCACAAGCTTTTAAAAAAGAAAAAAACAAATAAAACAAACCTTCTAAACCCAATCTAATAACTAAAACTCGCAACTCATAAATTCCTTAAAAAAGGTTCAATTAAAAAGCTTTATTCCCAACCAATTCAATTGTAAATGATGAAATTGTAAAAAAAAAAATACCAATTCAAAAAACTTGCCAAAGAAAAAAAGATAACACTAAAAAGAATGGAGATCGAATTTGAAAGAAAAAAAACTCATGAAGGATGAAATTGTAAAACAAAAACCTAAAAAATAATCTCAAACAAAATAAATAACAATAAAAAGAATAGATACTAAATTTGAAAGGAAAAAAAAAAGAAAAGAAAAGGGGTGAAATTGAAAAATAATTGTAATTTTATAGCTTATTAAAAATAAAAAATAACAATAAAAAAAATGAGAACCAAATCTGAAAAATCAAGAAATAAAAGGAGTTGAAATTTAAGAATATTTATAATTTCATGGCTTATTCAAAATAAAAAAAATAGCAACTAAAAGGAAAATGACCAAATGTGAAGGAGAAATAAATTGTAGGAGTTGGTGTGATTTTTTGATAGGGCTAGCGCAAAATTCGAGGTTGGGAGAGAGAAGAAAAAGATAAATGGTTGTTGATGCCAATCCTGATGCGTGTTTGGGGCACGTGCCGACCCATTGTGTCGAAGGTGCTGAGACCTTCAAACGTTGTCCTTAAAGGCTCCACACACACCTTCTAGATGACCTGGTGATCGTCCGCACTCTGACGCGAACATACCAACAATGTTTTTTTTAATCATGTTCAATTCATGTTAATTACAACAATGCCCTTGAGTACTCTTGCAATTTATAACAAAATCAATATAAAATGACAAAAAAGCCCTTGCATAAGAGTTATGTTGTTTTTGTTCTTAAAGGCATCAAAGTAATTACATTATTTTAAAAATAAAACAACAAAAATATCCCTGAGTATTAGGCATTTTATTATTTTATTCTAGTGTTAAATTATTAATTTGATTGTAAAAATACAAAATGACTAATCTAACTTCATATAATTTGTAAAAACACAATTGTGTTACGGTGATATGATCACCTTGCTCTCAATACATAGTTCATAGATTTTTTTTGTTCAAGAATAATTTTATAATTATACTATTACATAGTAACAATATTTTATTTTTTAATTTAATTTAATAATCAAGTTTATTTCTCGTGTAATATCTCAGATTTTAACCCAATGTTTTATTGCAAAAAAAATTATTATAAATAAACCTATATTAATCATGGATGGCTTGTGTCACACTCAGACATCGCGATGATTTTTAAAAATTTTCATTGTAAAAGAACAGATATCTGACATCTTGTTTTTTAGGGGAAAATGTCTAGTTCAAAAAATCATCACCTATTATTATGGTCATTAGGAACCCTAACTGGTCAACAGAGATTCTATAATACGGGACTGGTTACGTAAAAGAAAAGATATTATCACCGCTTAAACTTCTTGCTTGAGATAAACTTCATTTCTAGTTTTTTCTTAAATTGCTAAAGGTTTATTTTTGTTCTGCTCTTATGATTTTCCTATAATATTCCTGATTTTAATGTCAGTGAAAATTCACTTATAAATATTTTTAACTTTGGTGTAGGTAAATATTATGTAAACAAAAAGGTATGGTATTTCTAATTCTAAAGTCAGTGAATAAATCTGTAAAATTTAGATTAAAAAAAACTATATATACATATATATTTTACCTTTTATTTTTTTAAATTGTGCTAGATCTAGCATATAAATTGGACTAGATCTAATTGGCTCAGCCTCATTACTGACTTAAACCAGTGACCCGGCCAGACAAAGCCATGCATGCGTAAACCGTTCACGCATGGTTCACGCATGCTATGGTAATTAAAATAACCTTCGCACAGTACCCATGCAATTATAAATTGATGGGGCGGGGAGCTTACTTGGTCTGGACGAAGGCATGAAGCCGATGATGAAGGTGTGGTGGCCGGCTGTTCTCTCCTCCTCTGTTTTTTCTGGCTTTCCCCTGGTATTCCCTCCTCTCAGTTCGTCCTGTGCATGTCCTGGTTTTCTCTTTGTTTCATTCGTTTCCTGTGTGGTTGGTCCTTGTTCGTTCCCTGGTCTTCTGCTTCGTGCCCGTCTGTTGGTCCTGGGTTCTTCCTTTCCGTGAGCATGTGCAGGAAAGAGCTTGACAGGCTCGTCAGTAGACTTGTCCAAAAGACCATCCAGATAACATCCTTTGAAACTGAACTTCTTGAACGTTCTCTTCTTTGGCTATCCTGCTGCAGCAACAGCGGTTGCAACGTCCCCATGAGATGGAATAATATATACTGCTTGTGCAACATCTTCTCTTGATAGGAATAAACCTTGAGGAGTGGGCAGGTTCTGTGAAGGATCTGGATGCCGGGGAAGAAGAGAAGAAAAAAATAGGGAAGGGCTGATGGGGGGGGGCGGGCCGGCTAGTATAGGTTTCGCCGCCCCCCTCTTTTTTTTAGGTAATGTTTTTTTTTTCTTTTTTGCAATGTCTCGCTATATTTATTTTTTTGTAATTTTTTTCCTCCCCTGGTTTTTATTTATTTATAATTGCCTCCCCTGTATTTATATATTAAGATATGTATTTACTATTTAGTGTGAAAGAGTTCCATCCTGTAAAATAAAATTCTAAATAAATTTATTTTTTTCCTTAAAATTTAAATTTGATTAAGAATTAAATTTGAAAATGGATAATTAATCTTATTTTAATAATAAAGATAAAAATATATTATATTTTTTAGTTTTTATGTAAGCTGATAAATCATTATTTTATTAAAATAACTTTTTAATTTTTTAATTTTACATTTTAAATCCTATAAAATTAAATTAAAAACTAACGGTTAAAATTGAGTTACAGCAGCATGTATAAAATCCAAAGGCAAAAGGATTATTCTTGCCTATGAAATCTCTAAAAAAAAAAAAAAAGGGTTTAAAATGGAAAGGAACAGATACATTACCCCAGTCAGGCAGTCACCATAGTGCTCAGAGATTATCTGGCTCGAAACACTCAACCCACATTACTTGTCCTTTAGGATCCGGTTTTATCAAACAGCTGACGCAGCACCTTCTTCTTCTCCACAAAAATCCTAAATCCTTGGGTTTTTGGCTATGACAGTCCAAATTCATGGATTTCAAAGAATCCCAGGACCTCAAGGTTTTCTCTTTCTCTGAAGTAACTGATTTTCTGATTCTGTATTGCATCAAAATTGAAACTTTAATGTTTTTCTCTGCTAAAAAATGAAGAAACTTTGCCTGCCAAAAATAATTATTTTTGGTTAATTTCTTGTAGTTTATGGTTGCTAATTTAGTTTTAATGATTGTTGCTTGGTAGAAAGACAATAATTTGAAAGAGGAAATTATCAATATCTGTCTGTAATGCTGCTGTGTAGAAGCAGTACTTTTTTTGCACCTTCTTTTAATGCAAAAACCTCTCAAAATTTTTGCTCTTACTTCACTAAGAAAACCCATTTGCTTTCATTCTTTAAGAATAGCCCCATCTGCTGTAATCATAGTTATTTATTTGCAAAACACATAAAGGATTCAAACTTTATTGGAGCCCCTAATTTGTTCATGAAGAAAAAGGCCACATTTTGCAACTCGGCAATCTCTGCGACATCGCAGAGTGATGAGAAAGCTGTGGGTGGGAATGTAGTTTCTAAAAGGTTGAAAAAGAAAGCGCGGCGAGATGCGCCAGAGGGAGTGCTTAGGTTTAAGCTAGATATGTGTTCGAAAGTTGGCGATGTTGTTGAAGGGCTTAGGTTGTATGATGAGGCAAGGAGGAATGGGGTTGAGCTTAATCAACACCATTATAATGTGATGCTTTATTTGTGCTCTCAAAATAGAGGTGAAAATGGAAGTGATTTGAAGTTGGCTTGTAAAAGGGGTTTCGAGATATTTCAGCAGATGATTATTGATAAAGTTCCTCCTAACGAGGCTACATTTACAAATGCGGCAAGGTTGGCTTCTGTAATGGAAGATCCAGAAATGGCTTTTGATTTGGTAAAGCAAATGAAGGGTTTTGGTATTATGCCGAAGCTGAGGTCTTATGGTCCACCTTTGTTTGGATTTTGTAAGAAAGGGATGGTTGATAAAGCTTATGAAGTTGATGCACATATGATTGAATCTGGGGTTGTGGCTGAAGAGCCTGAGCTTTCCTCTCTTTTGAAACTTAGTGCTGATGTAAACAATGCTGACAAGATGTATGAATTGCTGCATCGGTTGCGAACCTCTGTGAGGCAGGTTATGGAGTCAACTGTAGGGGTTATTGAAGATTGGTTCAAGTCTGAGCATGCTGCAAAAATTGGGAAGGGGGATTGGGATGTGATCAAGGTGAAGGAAGGAGTTGTAAGGGGAGGGGGAGGTTGGCATGGACAAGGGTGGTTAGGGCATGGACAGTGGAGAGTGGTCAGGACTCAAATGGATAAGAAGGGTGTTTGTGGTTCTTGTGGTGAGAGACTTGCTTGTATTGATATCGATCCAAGAGAGACAGAAAACTTTGCTATCTCATTATCTAAGTTGGCTTTTGGAAGAGAGGTTAAGGCTGATTTTATTCGGTTCCAGGTATGACACCACTCCTTGTCTCTAACAAAAGGTTCAGTGAATGATTGATCAATTAACGCTTTTGGTTTCCACGTTGCCACTGCTTGTGCATAAAAAAGAGTTTCTATATGAGAACTTTAATCAAAATTTGCTTCATATTACAAGAATTGGCTCTATGGGTCTATGCGATCACTCTTATATCACTAGTTTGTTTATGAATAGATTCTTCTTCTCATATCAAAATGTCAACATACTACGTAACTTGTTGGGGTTATTGGATTTTTTTAAGAATAGTAGAATAGAAAATGATGGATACTCACTTTGTATGTTTATTCTTAAGGGTAATAACACTTTAAAATAATTGCCAACAAGCTATAACTGATGTACGCAGTGAATTGATTCAGGAGTGGCTGCAGCAGCATGGTCCATTCGATGCAGTTGTAGATGGAGCTAATGTGAGTCTTATCAATCAACAGACTTTCAACTTTTCCCAGGTAAGTGGCATGTTGAGCAAGTTTTATAAGATTACATCTCTTGTTTTTCTTCAGAGAAGGGTATGCTGTTGGGATGCTGAATGCTTCTTTTGTTTTGTAGCTTAATAATGTTGTAAATCGATTACATGATATGAGTCCATCCAAGAAATTTCCACTAGTTATTTTGCACACAAGTCGTGTAAATGGGGGTCCAGCTCAGAGTCCTTATAACAAGAAATTGCTAGAGAGGTGGAAAAATTCTGGTGCACTTTATGCTACTCCGGCTGGTTCCAATGATGATTGGTGAGAGTGCATTTTATGAACCATATGATTTGTATTCATATGTACTTGCCTTGTTTTGCATGTTCTTTGCTATGAAGTCTGCATTGAAGACATACTAAGAACCAAAATCATAAAATAAGTGCACTCCAGTCCCTGTAAATATCAGCGAAGTAATTGCTACGAAAAGCTTCCACAAAATTACACCAAGTAAAGCAAAACAAAATTCTATTTTCTCTCATAATACATGTCTCATGCTGTGTAATTATTTAAAAGTCTTGCGTAACTCTCCGTCTGGAAACACCAAAAGACTGCATATATGGCACAGTACCAGAAGTTCTCACAATTATTTCCCCTTTCAAAACTCTCAACAAATCAACAACCTGTTAGCATGAGCATTGGACGTCCAATCTCTCTCTCTCTCTCTCTCTCTGAAAACTTTATTAGCCCCAAAAAGAATGCACAATAACCTCTTTGTGAATAAATTTGGTTGCTGGAAAAAGAGAAGTAAAGCTCAACCAGAAGAATGCATCAATCTTTCTGAATAATAGCCAATGAAATACCACTCAATGCCCCTGAAGTTACAGGACAAAGAACCAAGAAACGTATCCAATCCCAAGAATATTGCCTTGGATGCGTGGAAATCCAAGAAAATTCTTCTTTCAACACTGCGTACTAGATGAATGATTTTTTATCCTCAATTATTGGAAATCTTAACTTGAATCTAGGATTTTCTGCAAGGTAATTATTTTTATTGATTGGAGTATCAAAGGATCAAATTTTGCATCAATTCATTCTGTCTAGAGGTGGGGTTTGGGTCCGTCCTAACAAGCGGAACTGCTATTTCTGCTGCATGCCATAGGTTTTGGGAGATGGAAAGATAACTTGTTGAGTATGCAATGTTTTCTATTATTTGATATTTGAGGATTCAGGGTAGAATCTTTAAAAACCATCATCTTTCTTACCAAATTTCATGGGATAGAACTTTATAAAGTGTCACAACCAAGTGCTACGGTGCATCCTAACAATTTGTTTGGCATTATCTCCTTTGTAGTTCCTTTGCTGAATTTGTGCCGTGTTTATTTACAGGTACTGGTTATATGCTGCTGTTAGTTGCAAGTGTTTACTGGTGACAAATGATGAAATGAGGGACCACTTGTTCCAGTTGCTAGGGACTTCCTTTTTTCCAAGATGGAAGGAAAAGCATCAGGTATTTCAACTCTCTTAGATGCATGTGACATACTTGTACCTTTTATGCTGTGCCGGTTCATAGATTTGCAAAACTAGCTTTGATCTGACTGACAAGTGGGGGAAACCTCTTCATTTCAGTTTATGTGTTTGTTTCCTAAACTAGGTACCTTCTGGTGATAAACCCACGATGTTGTGCATGTTTGGCTTCCAAGTTTTCCTCTGGATCCATTTATTTTATACAGTCTTGTGTTGCTTGATCTGTTGGTTCATTGCATTCGGCTTCTTGTGGGGATACAAGTATTCCTCATATTTTACAGCATTTTCCCCTCACATTTCTTAAGACGGCTACTGAAATTAATATAAACTAATACATGTATTCCATAAAAGACACTACAGATTGTGCCGAAGTTTACTTGGAGTTCAGAATGTTCAGTTTGAACCCACTCAGGACTGTGACTAATTGAAGTTCATCAATAAAAACATGTTCTACTATAATTGGTAGTAGAATTGATAATGCCATGCATTATAGAAACTCATCTTTCTTTGAAAATTTTGCAGGTTCGGCTCTCGGTATCGCGATCTGGAATTGCTCTGCACATGCCTCCCCCGTATTCAATTGTTATTCAGGTGAGATGTTCAACTTGCAGTGTGCAATTTCGGTAATCTTTTGTATCAAAGCACGGAATTTCTAAGAGATTTTGGTATATGATGGTATTGTTAATGCAGGAATCAGAAAATGGTGGTTGGCATGTCCCAACAACCACAGGCGATGATCTTGAGACTCCAAGACAGTGGTTGTGTGCCACCCGACCTGTCAAAAGATGATTCATGATTATGCTCATCAGCAGGGATGGGTTCCATTCCTGGCAAGTATTTTTGCATGAACGAGCATGTATTCGCATCAGAGAGAGGGATTGAGAGATTTATATCATACATTTTCACTCTTGTGATTTTTCGATCATTATATATACCATGTGGAATCAATAAGATACTTTGCTTCTTGCCGTTTTATTTATGAATGTTATGTTCCCTCCGTTTAATAATGAGGAAATAAGAGACAATGGTAGGACGATGAGCACCCAGTAGTCAAATTGGTTAATGAAGATTTTCACTCTGCTTTGTTGAATATCCAGATGTCGACTCTTCCATGGGAGAGTGTGAAGGCAATGCAAGTAGATGTCGTGCTTTATTTTATAATAAATGAAATTAAAGTAACTTGCAAACCCTTCCTGGAGTCTGCAGTTTGCTCAGACCAGCTGCAAGACGAATTATTAATAATGATAATATGTTAAACTACTAGTCTATACTTTCCAGGCTATGTTGCAACGCGCACGCGCACGCGCACAAACACACACACACACTACCAATTTTAGAATCAAGCAAAGACAAAATGATGAAAGTAAGATTGCAACTAAAAAGAGAGCTAGCATTTACTAATGAAAAATTATGTTTACAACCTTAGACTCTCCCTCCAAATGTGATTTTTACGCAGAAATTTAGTACCAGAGGATCATTTAGAGCGTACAGATACTAATTGGATTATAAAGTAGAACCAAATAACCAAACTAACAGCCTCTATCTATCTGTCAGCCTCTGATGTTACTGTTAAATTATTGTCTAGCAAGCTTGATTTGAGAGAAATAGCTCCGAAAGATGGTGTAGTTCGCAAATTTGAGTGTTGATTGTTATTTTTCCTTTTTTTTTTTAGTTATAGTTTGAACTAGATTTGTGGCTGCACTCTATTGCGGGTTGATTAAAAAAATATATGTTAAGAAAAAAAATGAGATCCAAATCATTGGTTTAATTAGTAAATTAAATAATATGATTAAAAAAAATACAACAACAATATATAAACTAACAAAAAAAAATGAAAACAAAAAAACCTAGAAAAATTGAGTTAACTTGCAAATTTCACAACCATAGATATAAGATTGAGATAATCTCATAGAAAAAAATACAGGAAAAATGTTCAAGGACTAATTCATAATAAATCAAATGAGAATATGATAACTCTATAAAAATAAAAATTAAAAGAAAAAAGTTTAAGCTCAACCTATAATAAATAAAATGTTGAATGATGAAAATTAAGAAAAAAATTAATTAATAAAAGGTTGAAAAAACTTGATCCGATCCTACTTGGGTTAAGATGCAAAATCTTTGACCTAGTCGTGATACTAGGGTGACTACATTCAAAAGCAAATTAAATAAAATCATTAAGCTCAATCACTAAACAATGTTAAAAGATAAAAAAAAAAATGAAAAAAAATATGAGTCAACCTCGATTAACTCGCAAACCTTACAACCATGGGTATAGGATCAGGATAACCCAATAGAAATTAAAGGAAAAATGAAGACAGGAAGATCGATTTCCAATAAAATAAATTTTAAAAGATAAAATTGAAATAAATTAATTTAAAAAAGAAGAACCTAAAAAAATAAAATAGTCAACTCATGTTAACCTTTGAAACTAGTGATTTTGGTCATGAACCCGAGACTAATCCCATAGAAAGCAAACCATAAAAAAAATAAGACAAAACTCTAAAAAAAAGAAGAGTAAATAATTAGTTTTAAAAAGAAAAAAAACCAAGCAAACCTGGGAAAACCTCTTAAACCCAGTTTAATATCTAAAACTTGTAATTTGTGAAATCTTAGGTTCAATCAAGAAGCTTAAACTCCAACCAATTTAATTTTGAAGGATGAAATCGTGAAAAAAATATCAATTTAAAAAATTTATCAAAGTAAAAAGATATCAATAACAAGAATGAAAATCAAATTTGATAGAAAAAAAAACCTATGAAGGATGAAATTGTAAAAAATAGAACAATAAAAAATGATCCAAAAAAATAGCAATAAAATGAATGAAGACCAAATTTGAAAGATTAAAAAAGATAAAAAAATAGTGAAATAGAAAAACAATTGCAATTTTATAGGTTATTAAAAAAAAGTAATCAGAAGGAAATTGACCAACTATGAAGAAAAAAGAAATTGAAGAGGCTGGTCTTGAATCTTGAAAGGGCCAACACTAAATTCAAGGAGGAAAGAGAGAAGAAGAAAAAAAAAAGAAAAACAAATGGTCGCCGATGCCAAATTAGAGGCTCGTCTTGTCCATGCACCACCCCATAGCATATAGGGTGCCGAGATATTCCAAATGCTGCCCCTAAAGATAACGATTGGTGATCAGACGACCATGTACGCACTGTCCAAACAACGTAGGAGTCGACCATATGCACCCCTAATTTTTTTTAATAATTTTTAATATATGTCAATCATAATAAAGCCTCTAAGTAACCTTCAAATTTATAATAAAACCAATGTAAAATGAAAAACAAAAATCCTAGTGGGAGAATTCTATTGATTTTGTCTTTAAAAGCATCAAAGTAATTATACTATTTTTAAAAATTAAAAAGACCAAACCACCCCTAAGTTATAGACATTATATATTTTTTTATTTTAGGTTTAAATTGTTAATTTTACTGGAAAATAAAATATAAAATAACCAATCTAATGCTATACAATTTGTAAAAAATAATTATATCATGATAAAACTATCACGTATCCTCTAATACTAGTTTAAAAGTTTTTTAAGCCATAAATAATTTTGTTAAATCACTGGTCTAATAAATAGTGGGCCAAAGACGATTTCATCAAATCACTATTCTAATAAACTGGTCTAATAAATGATTTTGCAAGAACACTGGTCTAATACAATAGTTTACCTTCTAACTTTAGATTTTTTATAATTTATAATTTATAGTCCGTTACGATACATGTTCTTGCAATGCATTAAGTTGTCTTGTAACTGCCCACAATTATGCTTGATGGTGTTAAAAGTAATTTCAAGTTATAGTATTTATATTTTGATATTTAATAATTTTATGTTCATCACATTAAAAGAAACTAAAAGGACTTGTGCTTTTATTATAGCACAATTATTATTTAATGTCTAACGTATCACTGAGGATTGAAATAGTGATTTTTTTTTAATTTTTAATTTGATCATTGAAATTTATTTTGTATAATTGAGCTATTTTGAGCTTAAATTAGCACTCAAATGCATTATTTTTTGGGAGGAAGGGTTGAGTTGAAAGGTAGAGGACTGGATTGAAAAAAACAGGTAACATAAGTGGCTACTTTGAGATTTGTTTGCAAAATTCATTTTAGTACCTCATAATTTTTTAGCTATTAGATGGCCTGTTCATTTAATTTTATAAAAAAAAATTTTGATATCAAACTTTATTTTTCTTATTTCTCAGTCTTTTTTATGTGGGGGGAGAGAGAAGGGCTTGCTAGATTCCGTGTAAAGAGAAAAAGTTGTTGCAATGATTTTAGTCACCAAAACGATTGATTTTTATACCAAATAGTTTCATATAATGAGAGGAATTTAAATAAAGTATTTTTATTTTTTTTATTTAAATAAAGTATAGTTTCATATAAATAGTTTCAAATAGTTTCGAGTTTATTTTAGGGTTTGAGTCGGCTTATTTGTATTTTTGGAGGTCATAGATTGATTTAATAAGGTTTTTAGCGTGTTTTCTAGAAATTTTAGGTTAAAATGAGTTTTTAAAAGAAAAAACAATAACCCTGTATTTTTGGCCACCATAGTGGCCGGAATTTGGGGAGTTCTAGACTACACGTCGTCTATTGTTTTCAAAATAAATTATGGTGGACACCATTCTTTTCTTTTTTTATTTTGATTTTTTAATTAATACTTTTTAAAACAGTTTTTAAGTTTGTATTTTACTTCTTTGTGATTTCCCCCCTCTTATTTAGCCTTTTTTAAATAGTGATTATTTTTAATTATATTGGATGTGTTGAATTTTTTAAGTGGTTAGTGTGATTCATCTGTAATTTCTTATATATTTTATATAGATTAAGTTTATTTTTAAAAATAAGAAATATTTATTTTTTGTAATATTTTTAATATGTGCAACCTTGAATAATATTTTTTTTTCATTTTATTTTATTCAATAAATCTTATGTGTATGTCGATTTTTATTACAAATTGATTTTAATAAACAAATTTAGAAAACACAACCAGATAAATAACCCATGTTGTGATATTAAATATCTTGATGTACATTTGTCTCTCTGTTTTTTCAATTTTGTTTTAATTTATTGTTAATGACTTTTTTTTCTCATTTTTTACACAATGGTTCTTAATTTATTTAATTAGATGTGTGCATAAGTTTTTCGATTTACTTTTAGAGTTTTTTATGTAAAAAACCACGTTGAAAAATTCTACATGTTCAGTTTTTTTTTTAATCATATATTGATGTTTTCAATTTGATCCTTAGTCTTTGGATTTTTGATTTTTTTCCTTGACTTTTTTATAAAATTTTTATTGTTTTTAATTTTACAATTCAATGAATGTTTATAGTGTATTTTTCTTTTCATCTGGTCCTCATTGTTTTGATTTTTTAAAATTTTTTTATTGTTTTCAATTTAATTCTCAAATTGAAAATTTATTTTTATCCTTTAATTTATTTTTTATTTTGATTTTAACTCTGATTATTTTAGTTGCTATTATTTATTTTTGTATATTTTTTTTGATTTCATCCTTCAATATTTCATTTCCTAAGAATTGAGTTTTATTATTTTTCATGTATAGTGTTTCTGGTCTGATGACTCGATTCATTGGTTTGAAAAGCTAATAGAGGTTGACTTTTTTTTGTTTTATTTTCTTTTCTGATATCATTTGTAGACAATGTTTTTTTTCAGATCTTTTTTTACAATTAATTTTTGATGGTATCATACATTTATAGAGTTATCCCGATCTCAAGTGCTAGGTTAGAGGTTTCACGTGTAACCCTGCTTTTTCCAGGGCAATATTTCTTTTTTTATTTAATAATTTTTTTGTTGTTGCCTCATTTTTTTATATATTATATTATCAAATTAATTAAGAATTAACCCTATTATTGCATTTCTCTTACTTTTTTAAAACATAATTATCTCTTAAACTTTTTTTCTCTAGTTAAGAAAAAATTGGTTCGGCCCGTGGCATCCAACGAGCCACCAATCTAGTATTCAAACTCAATTAAATTATTGTTTTTTTTAAATCACGAACACCATAATAGTGAAAAAAATTAAAATCTTTCTATTTTTTAATTAAAAAAAAAAGACATGAAAGCTTCTTACATTAATTAACATAATACAAAAACAATTTTTAATTTAATTATAACTATATATACCGATAGATAAATTAGTAATTTGTTTTTTTAACCTCTTTTGGAAGACTCAAATCAAAATAAAATGATGTATTAATGTTTGATATGACATGAGAGGATATCAATCCATAAATATCATGACTTCTGCTGAAGATTACGAGCAAGGATGGATTCAGGAGATTTTCCATGTAAGTGTGGATGCGACAAATATATATGGGAGACAATATTCTTGCTTTGCAACCATCCAAATTTCGTTCATGGAGTCATCCAGCATCATAATTAACTTTCTGTTCATGCAAATATCCAACACGCCTCG
>Ga0325414_1005313_pt1 | contig 13597 bp, 7 predicted proteins | sample PopdelMetagenome_8_FD_206183 | JGI IMG/M metagenome (GOLD analysis project Ga0325414, IMG submission 206183) | Populus deltoides microbial communities from Bellville, Georgia, United States - Leaf-PdKOR-R3 | ecosystem: Host-associated > Plants > Phyllosphere > Phylloplane/Leaf | place: USA...
TACTAAAGTTAATATAAAAATTAAAATTTAAGAGATGAAATTGAAAAATAAATATTCAAAGCAAAATATATATAGCAATCAAAAGTTTGAGGACCAAATTTAATATAATCAGCAAATAATATGATATTTCTAAATTTTTCACAACTTCCGGAAAGTGTTTTCCACCTAAATTTTCTAGGAAAACACTTTTCTGGAAACCAAGCCAAATGTTTCTTTGACTGGAAAGTGTTTTTCGTTGACCAACTTTCCTAACGGTAAATAAACACAGGAAAGTTTGAAAAGTAATTTTCTAAAAATCACTTTCTAAAAAACAAACATGGTATAAAAGTCACCTTGTGCTCACAACAATGATATACCAAAGCTCTTATCTTTATTTGACGCTACATTTCAAACAGGTTCAACAAACAAAATTTAAAACAAATTTATTTAATTTATTTATATTTTTAAAATATTTTAATATATTAATATTAAAAATAATTTTTTTAAAATAAAAAAATATTATTTTAATTTATTTTTAAATAAAAAAATATTTTAAAAAATAATCACTGAAAAACTTTTAAAAACTCGAAAGTTGAACCAGCTGCGAATGAAAATTCCCTCCATCAAGAGACCAATGGTCACCTGTCAATTTATTTACCAGTAATTACGCGTTATCAGATTCTGGATTCACATCATGAATCTACTGTGAGAATTTTCTTTGCAGCCAGAATCCCATAAAATGAAAGTTCGCTGCCCTTGCACTCCACAAAAGGTCAAAATGTCCATTTTAGCTCTATTTCACACTACAGGGAGAAAGGGAGAAAAGGACACCTATTACAAGTATTTCTCGTCCTTTTCTTTTAAGATCACCAAAAAATTTTAATCTCTTTCTCCTTCCTTGTAGGGCACAACTTTTTTCTTTAACTTGTAATCATTGATTTCACAAAACTTTTTGGCATTCCAAATCCAATTATTTTTTAAAATAATTTTTTATCTTTATTCAAAACTAAAAATCAAATGGTCAGTAGCAACTATATTTTGAATTGAATGGTTTTACATCAATATATGATTTTTGCATGATTTTGCAATCCAGAAAAAAAATGGAGAAACGTAATTTGGAAGGTAGGAGTTGATGATTAATAAAGTAATTCAAATATGGAATGAATTTATGAAAAAAAGACCCAAAAATTTTACCCGTGTTTCAAATTTCATCCGTAATTCTTTTAGTATTGTATTTAATATTTTAAAAAATTAAAATAAACAAAACAAGAAAAAAAGTTAAAAGAGAATAAAACTAAAATAAAAAACCAAATTTGATTATTAATTTAAAAAATATTATTGAATATAATTTATCTAGTGGACAAAAGTTGAAAGAGAAGGAAGAGGAGGGAGAGGAGGGAGATCTTCACCAGGACCAAGTGGGGGATGAGGTAGACCACACGTACCAATGAGATTTGACAACAGCTCCTCGTACACGTACCAATGATGTTATTGTCCAAGCAACCTCCACACTTGTAAACCTAAAATTCCATTCGTTCATTGAAATTAATTATTCAAAAATTATCTATTGTTATTTATTAGAAGCGCTATCAGAAGAACTAGCAGTGCTACTATTCGTATTACTCACTAATGACTTTCTCTTCATCATATAAATAAACTAAAGCATAAAAATGTAATAACACTATCATTATATCCTATTTATTTTATTAAAAAAAATTTCAACAGCACCTCCCTTATACAAGAGACTCCTAAAAATTTTATTACCTGTAAATACACATCAATAAATAAAAACACAAACCAACTGATTTTATTTTTAAGACTAATATTCAATCACCTAGCGACTTATGGTCATTAGAAGCGCTGTCAGAAGAACTAGAAGTGCTACTATTCGTATTATTCACTAATGACCTTCTCTTCATCATATAATAAACTAAAGCATAAAAATGTAATAACACTATCATTATATTCTATTTTTTTATTAAAAAAAATTCAACAGCACTTTCCTTATACAAGAGACTACTAAAAATTTTATTACCTGTAAATACACATCAATAAATAAAGACACAAACCAACTGATTTTATTTTTAAGACTAATATTCACTCATTTTTACTTTTTCAAACACATTCATACACAAACCCTAATTGCCTAAATTTGGAAGCAACTCAACTATTGGGAAAAATAGTAAACAAAATATTCAAAGTTGTTTGAAATTTTGACAAATAATTAAATATTTATTAATTTTTACATTTTGTTGACAATTTTGTTAGTAATTAAAACTTAATTTTTTCAATAAAACCTAAAATTTCCCAAACCCCCCCTAAACCTGATGAAATTTTGTCCCATCGATAATTTTATCGGTGATATGGAATTATCAGTGGCAAAGTCATGTAATTTTTTCCCAACTCTCTGAAACTTTCTAAAGGACTTAATCCATCAATAATTCTGTATATAATTATTAGTGGCAAAGTCATGTACTTTTTTCTTAACTTTATAAATTTTCGAGGGACTTAGTCCGTCGATAATTCCATCGATATAAAACAGTTTCTTTTTCCAAAAGTTCTTGTTTTCCCTATCTATCCAACCTACAACTACAATAAAATCATAACACAGTTACACCATTTTTGTTTAATAACATAATAATATAATCACAATAATAAATGATCCATTGATGTTAACAATAATTCATTATAAAGGAACAATCAGAAAGATTACATTAAAGTAAATTTCATTACACATTGATGTTTTACAATTAAAATTAGTTCGAAATCAATTTAATCAAAATTGTCTTCTTCTTTTTCTTCAATTTCATCATCGTCATGTCCATCATAATCTTCTTCATTGAATTGAAGCTTGTCGATATCATCGTTTTCATTGACTTTTGTATGTCCACTAGTTCTTAACTTATCAGTTAACTTCTAAACATCAACATCATAAAAAAATACTTACATCTACATGAAAATTTGAATTTTCTTTTAAGTCAGTAGATGGAGCAAATTAACTCATCAATTTGAAAGACATTGTCTCTCATAATTACTTCATCATTACCATCCTGAACAACTTATACACGAACCTTGAGTTTGGTTTTCACTACGGATAACCAATCAATCGTAGAACAATCATTTCTAAAGGAATCAGTGTACGTGTAATAAACTTGTTGGCATTATTTGAAAAAAATAAAAACATTGTCGACATTGTGAAGTCTAGCCTATGCATTAATTTTGACCAAACCTTGGTAGGGATATGCTCCAATTCCTCTATTAGTATTATAACAATAGAATTTGAATAAAAAAGCTTTATTATGCTCGCTATGATATTGCAATTCATTCACCTCTTCTAACTTCATACAATAATCATCTTCAAACTCATTATAGATAGATCCCTTAACACAAATTCTATTATTATAGATCATTCTACCATGACCATGCTCTTCAGTATGAAAGACATCCATTGATAAAATGCTCATTATAGCATTGATTTTTCTTTTGGGACCAAACATAATAAATTCAAACTACCACTAGCATGCCCTCCTGATTGATAAAGCTTATATAAAATTACAATCAATAACAGTTTAAGAGAGATGTTTAATGAAATTAAGTATTACAAGATATAAGAATTATTATGTAGTACTTACATATGTTCTGAACCATGAAATTTGAGATTTATTTAGATGTGAATTTCAAGATAGTAAGAACTGACAAGGTTGCCTACAAGGAATTTTTTAATCTACCAGTTTATGAGAGTATAAGAGAAAAATTATTTAAAAATAACATGTTAATATTGTGCTTACTAAATAAAAGGTCTCAATTCAATATAGTTAAATAACATATAATTATTGTCATAACCCGATTTTTTACCCATTTTTTCTTACTTTTTTTTAAACTATACAAAACAAATGGCAAAAAACAACAAAAAAAATCTAAAAAATATATTTTTGATATATTTGTGTTGTTTTTGCTATTTTCAGCATCTTCTCAAAATAATTTAAAATTTAAAAATTTACTTTCAACGCGTTCAATTTCCAACACGCTTGTTTTAAAATCATTTATTTATCTTTCTCATTGAATCGACGTTGACGTTGCATTAAAAAAAAATATTTGGACAAGGGGACCAAAAGTGCAAAAAAAAAAAAAAACAAGAAGAAAATGAGGGACAAAGTGATTTTCAGTTTCTTGGTCACCAAGTTTGCTTCGGGACCAGCAATTAGGAGGAAAAAGAGAAATTATTTTGCCTATAAGTAATGAGGGAATCTCACACACAAAAGGAGGGGATTTTGGGGAGAGCATTGAGCCAAAAAACAAAAAGCCAAAAACATGACCCTCACAACCCTCTCCCCCTTAAAAAGCCAAACAACAAAAACGTGGCTCTCACTTTACTCTTTAACTTTTCCTCATATACATATCAACACATTATATACACCAATCCAATCATTGAATAAACAAAAAACACAAAAAGATCCTGTGACCCCACCCTTTTTCCTTTAATAATCGTCAGCCCAAAAGCCTCTACTATCACCATCAAATAAAGAAAAATGGGAGACTTCTCAAACCAATCCTCTCCATCAATGTTATTAACACCACCACCTTCTCCTCCTAGCAACGGTATCCTTCACCACCATCAACCACTACCAAAAGCCTAACTAAACCACAACACCACCATCATAGCCCACAAGCTTTAGTTTTGATTGCCTAACCAACAACAATCACCTACTACCACCATGAAAAGCATTTCTACCTACCAACCTTTCTTCCCCAACCAACAAATTCTTCTTCAACCTCATCAATCTCCTCCATCATGACTAACTTCAAATGCCACCCATCATTTCCAAACCCACAAAAGAATCCAAACTAAGTTTATTCTTCTAAAAAAACCATGACAACCTTCATTCTCTTTTTCTCTCACTATCAATGACGATCATGACCTCCACCAACGCTAACAAAACAACAATCATCCAAACTCTATTTATCCAAATTGAACCATCACCTCCTCCTGAACCTATTGGACCCTGATACTAACAAAGTCAGGAATTTGATCTTAAAATATTTGCTGATCAATTTTGTGAGATTAGACATATCTCTCAAATCGTATATTAGAACAAGCTAAAATTTTACAGCATGACACTAGACACATGGAAATATATTTGGTAAAGTTTCAGGTCAAATAAGGTTCAGGAACATATTACTATAGAGGGTTGAAGCTACTAGACAAATCTTGTCAAATATGTCAAACTAGACCTTTGTGTATTATTTGAAACATTTCTAGAGCTACAAGTGGAATTTGTCTATAATTCAAGTTGGCATGGAAACTAGACATTTCAAGATTTCCAACCATATATGATAGTCCCAATAATTCACCCATACAAGAAAGAACGACATGTTTGAAATTAGGACTGAAAATCTGCAAAAAATATGTGAAAATTAGAAATTCAGGCTATATAGAGGAATTTTGGCATGGAGACTTTGTTTTTGTTGTCCTATTTTATTTATTTCTTTAATGTTGAATAATTATTTTAAATTTGGATTTGTTTTAGCCAATTAAACATTGTTTAGGAGTTTATTTTATTATTGGACTTAAGTTAGTTAATTATTATTTTAGGCCTACCAGCTTGTTACCCAAAAGGGGTCCATTAGGGTTAGTTAAAGTAGACTATATTATGTTTTTTTTGCTGCAAACTTTAGTAGCAAGTTGGAGAATAAATGTGAGATTTTTTTCATTTGTTTGTGGAAAAACAATTTTTATTTGTAGGAACAAAGATCGTACACTGACTTATCGAAGATTAATTAGCTTTATGTCATCATTTGCATACTTAGGGTTCTTAGATACAAGGTTATCTTTGGGTCCAAGTATTTTTCTAATACATTTGGTTCTTAGGTACATGGTTACTCTGGGTCAAGGTTCTATCAAACCTGATTTTTGATTTTCCAGGTTTTTATCTACTTCATTGGGGGTTGTTTGACCATGTAATTAAGAGGTTCACATTAGTTGATATTAGAGCCAGGCTTCAAAAACCAGGTTCTATCCTTTATTTTCTTCTTGTTAGTTTCAACTTTCTTAACTTTAGTTGTCTATGATTAAGTTTTCAATTATTTCGTGTCTAAAGTTTAGTAGTTTGCATCTAGGGTTCCTTAAAAAAAGATTTTATTTTTTTATTTGTTGTCATCTTATAATATATCTATCAGTAACGTAAAGAGGTAAAAAAAAAGAAAAAAAAATCCAAAAGTCACTTATGTTGAATCTGCCATATAATACAAACAAGTGATAATTTAAACCAAACCAATTCAGAAAATTCTCAAATTTTATATACTGGTTCTAGGTGTCCTAATCACAGCTCATATAAAAGTGAGATTACTTGGAGATTGTTTGCTATAGTAACTAAGGTCGGGATTAAAACTTGTCATAACAAGTCAGATTCGTATCAGAAGGGAATATCATATCAACAAAATTCAAAGTTCTAATCACACCCCATATAAATGATGTGATATTCCCTTTCTGATACGAATCAACAAAATGGGTAAAAAGTTCTCAAATTTTATATACTAGATTTCAAGGTTCTAATCACACCCCATATAAATTAAAGGCCATTTGGAGTTCTTTTGCTATAAGAACTAAATTTAGGATTGCAATTTGTCATAACAGGTCTAACTCTCGTCAATAATTCAAATGATAGTATATTAACATCATAATTGATATATTTTGATGTCATTTGAATTTTATTTATATAACCTTTATATCTTTTTTCTTTCGCATCTTCCAAAACGTTTATTTTTCGTACAAATTTGCTTGTTTCTCATGAAATTATAATCATAGTTTTGTCTTTGTTTGTTTTTATATATTTTTTTTTTACTATTTAAGTCATATAAACATATTTAGATACACTGTTATGGCTGTTATATTTGGTGTTGATTTCAGTTCCGTAAAAGTCAAAGAAAGGTGTAGCAAGCATATTTGAGTGAAAAGCCTATATTTGAGGGAAGCATGAGAGGAGTGTAAATACGTTAGGGAGTGGGTGAGGAATATATATTTCTTTTTAACTAACCTATTTTTAGATTCAATGATGTTGAAGGTAAGCAACAACATGGCACCAAAGAGAGGAGACAATGAAATTATAACTTGGGTACATATTATGAATCAACGGATGGATTGAATGACCAACAAATCTGGAGATAAGTTGGATAGGTTGGAGAGGCAACATGTTAATAATCATGATAGGGTTTAAATCAGGCCTAGGCGAAGAGAATTTAATGTTAGAAGGGTTGTTAGGTGAGTTAATACTAATGTAGATGAGTTCGTGGTTGTTAATGCAAACATGAGTGATGTTGATTTTAAAGATATGTCCATGGGACATGGGGAATGTTTTGGACAACAGTGGAATTATCAGTTTGTAGGGGAAAGATATGGTGATAATGTTGGCTAGAGGTGTAATTATAGGTACCAGGATCATAGTTGACGCAACAAGAAAATAACAGAGGGATCCTCACGTTCACCCTCAAGAAATTCGTCTGGAATCCACCAGAAAATGAGATAAAGTCTCAAAACTGTATTCAAGTTTGGAATGTCAAAAGTGTCGTAAAACAAGGCTTACATTGTGTATTTATTCTAATTGTAACATGCATGATTAATTATAGCTATTGAATGCTATTTAAAACTTCAACGTTTAATATTCAGGACCTCTGCACCTATCAATTTGCTCTTCAATCTCCCCTGCCAAACGTTCTGCATCAATAGTATTGAGTTAGGTGGAGATTTGGGTACAATTAAGCTAAAAATATGGGTTTTTCAGGGGAATAATGATCCTAAAGTTTATTTAGAATGGGAGAAGAAGGAGTGGATTTTTTAGTATCATAATTATCTAGAGCCAAAGAAAGTCAAGCTTGTTGTGATTGCCTTTAGTGACTATACCATTGTATGGTGTGATCAGTTAGTGACAAACCGCATTAGAAATTATGAAAGTCAAGTTGATACTTGGGATGAAATGAAATCTTTTATGAGGAGAAAATTAATGCCCAGCCACTTTTATATAGAATTGTATCAAAGGTTTCAGAGTTTGAGTCAAGGTACAAAGAGTGTTAATAAGTACTTCAATGAGATGGAACTTGTTATAATTCGATCTAATATTAAGGAGGATAGAGAGGATATCATGGCTAGATTTATGAATGGCCTTAATCATGATATATCTAATATTATGGAGTTGTATCATTATGTGAAGTTAGAGGAGATGGTGCATATGGCCATGAAGGTGGAGAAACAGCTTAAGCGAAAGGGTACCATTCGGCAAAGCTAACCATTAAGCCCTTCAAAACCTTGAAAACCTAATTGGAAGGCTAACACTGAGGGAGGTCCATCACAACAAAATAAGGAAGGTAAGGCTGAATATCTCATAGAGAAGAAAGATACCTCGATCATTGGTAAAGGTAACAATGTTACTCCAACTTCTTGTAAATGTACATTAAATATTGCTTTGCAATATTCAAACAAAAGAGTCATAGTTATGAAATCTAATAATGAGGTTAAGACCAATGGGTAGGATGAAGAGGAGAAGGTGTCATTGGAGGATGATGATGAAGTTTGTGTTAAGTATTATCTGGTTGGGGGAGAGATCTCTGAATATGCATGTCATTATGGATGATTTGGAACGTCAGATGTAGAACATATTTCACATAATATGCAATGTTCATAATAAGATATGTAGCTTAATTATAGATGGTCATAGTTGTACTAATTTAACTAGTATTTAATTGGTAAAAAAGTTGAACTTGCACACTACGAAACATTCCATACCTTATAAATTATAGTGGTTAAATGATAATGGTGAAGTAAGAGTGAAAAAGCAGGTTTTTGTTGCTTTTTCTATTGGTAAATATCATGATGAGGTGTTATGTGATATTATGCCAATACAAGCTAGTCACTTGTTGCTTGGTAAATCATGACAATATGATAAGAGAATTGTGCATGATAGAGTGAAAAATAGGTATTCGTTTGAGATGAATGGAAGACTTATAACTCTTATATATTTAACACCTAAGAAAATATATAAGGAGCAACTAAAATTGAAGAAGTATAAGATGGTTGAAAATGAGAGTTTGTATATTAGGGGGACCTTCTTTGCTAACAAGGTTTTTCTTGGTTTTAATGATGATGTTATTCTTCAACTTGGTACTGATTTTTTTACCTTAGAAGATTTTTTCCATGATACATATTTGAGGTTGAATCTTTTTAAAGAAGGGGAGGATGATAAAAACCAAGTCAGATCTGAATTTGGCCTTAAAATATCTACTGACCAGTTTTGCGAGATAAAGTATATCTATCAAACTGTACATTAGAACGAGCTAAAATTTTACATAGAGATACTAGACACATGGAACTATATTTTATTAAATTTTCAGGTGAAATGGAGTTCAAGAATATATTATTGAAGAGGGTCAAAGTTACAAGACAAATCTTGTTAAATCTGCCATATTAGACCATTGTGTACTGTTTAGAACATATCTGAAGCTACAGGTGGAGTTTTTTTTTTCTATTCAAGTTGGTATGAAAACTAGACATCTCAATCTTTCCAACCATAGATGATAGGCCTAGTAATTCATTCATATGAGAGAGAACGACATGTTTAAAGTCAGGACTGAAAATCCACCAAGAATATGCGAAAATTAAAACTTCGAGCAACATAGAGAAATTTTGGCATGAAGACTTTGTTTTTATTATAATATTTTATTTATTTATTTAATATTGAATAATTATTTTTAATTTGAGTTTATTCTGGCCAATTAGACATTATTTAGGGGTTTAATTTGATTACTAGTTTAGGACCACTAGCTTACAACCTAAAGGGGTTTATTAGGGTTAGTTAGAAGAGATTATATTATGTTTTTTTAGCTGCAAATTTTAGCAGTAAGTTGGAGAATAAACATGATTTTTTATTTTATTTGTTTATGATAAAAACAACTTTTTTTTGCATGGACAAAGACTAACTTATCGAAGATTAATTGGATTTGTGCCATCATTCACATACTTACAGTTCTTAGATATAAGGTTATTTCTAGGTCCAAGTATTTTTTCAATACCTTTGGTTCTTAGGTACAAGGTTACTTTTGGGTTAAGATTCTATCAAACCTAATTTTTTGCTTTCCATGTTGTTATCTATTTTGTTGGGGGTTGCTTGACCACGTGATTAAGAGATTCACATCAAACCCTCTTACTCTCCTTCACAAACCCCTAGCCATGACTTTCCCCATTTCTTTTGATGCCGCCTTGTCAAAGCAACAATGAAATACCACCATGCCTTTAGCTTTGCTTACGGAGAAGAAGATTGAAACAGTGAAAAAATATAAACCGAGATAATAAAAGAAGAGAAAATGAGAAAATAAAATCTACTGCATTGTGTGGTTTTTCTTCACTTTATAGGTAACAACAGACATCGTCGCATGAACCCACACGCTGGTAATGGTGGTGGCGCCTAATACATGCATCACCATTGTTCTAGTGGTCTTCCAATGTTGATTTCAGTATATCTTTGACATATCAAACACCTTAAATGGTCAATCTATAACCTCAAATTATTTTTTTGGACAAATTGATAAAAAAGGATAAATTGTCAATCTATATCCTTGAAAAAATGCTCATTGTTGTGTATAAATTTTGGATTGTTTGGACATCATTTTACTTAGATTGATGTGTGTTAAATTGTGAGTTTATTTTAGGGTTGTTATTATTAATTGAATATTAAATGTTGGTTCATGACTTACGTGAGTTTACGTTGATTTGAACATTAAATAATGATTCATGGATTATGTTTGGATCCATGTTGATTTATTTGATTTGGCATGGCATTTGAATTAAGTTCTTGAATTTAATAAGATTTGTGTGAATTTTTGGTGTTGCTTGATTTCAAGGTTGATGAACATTTAGTTAGCATTGAGTTAATATCTTGATTAAAGTAGTTGATATTTTTACATTATGTTCTGTTGGTTTTGAGTTTTGCCAAACATGTCATTAGTCTAGTTTTAATAAATTGTCAATTTTTTTAAAGACTATCGTGAAATTAATTTTGAATTCCTCACTTTTTTTTACACTTTCATATTTAATATTTGAAATTGTGACTTACACGCGAGGTGTTTTTTTGGTATTTAATGAATCGGTTTCCTTCCAAAAATAATAACAAAAATCTTTCTTTAAAAAATACAACTTTATTTTAAATTTCTTATGACCAACATCTAAAAAATAAAAATAAAAATTATATTTTCATAAATAATAATAAAAAAAATACATGGCATGATTTAGCCTTTTTTAAATACCAAAATTCAAGAAAAATAATTTTGTTGGTATTTTTGCATGTATTGTTGGATTTAATAACCAGTTTATGAAATCCATGAGAGCTTCGCTTACTTTTTAAAAATACAAAAAAACAATTATGATAATAACTATTTTTATATTTATATTGACTCAGGTCAGTGGTCAACCCGATACATGACCTAGATCTTACCTCGAGTTGATCTTCTAATTAAGTTTTAAAACTATAACAATAATAATTTTTATTTTTATATTAATTCATATCAATTATGTTAACCCTTGTGTAAAAAATTTGACAAACTTGTCTTACTTCTTTGATTGGAATAAAACTTTTGCCACTAGAGCAACCTGTATAAAATAAAAAATAATTTTTATATTATCCAAAAATACACCAAACAACGTCATAATATATATATATATATATATATATATATATATATATCTTGCAACATCCATCTTTTCCCAGCATACCACACATTGGCTTAGATAGACGAAAGTTCCTTTACATTGAAGATGTTAAAAAGTATCATGTTGGAATATTTAAAGTCAAGGTTGGAAAGTCCCTGAAGCAGCATGTATTTGGTTCATGGAAGCTTCTCGCACTGTTAGCTTTCATCATGTTCTTGCTTTTAACGTCTCTGCAAGCATTTTGCTCATTTTATGGCTGTTATTGCTTGTTTTATAATTTTTATTATCATTAAAACTTGTTTTTATGATGATAATAAATGTTTATTTAAAAAACATCAATGCTTCTAAAAACAAAATAAATAAATAAATAAATGAGAAATTGAGTTTTTGATTAAAAATATATATAAAAAAGAAATAATTTAATTCAAGTCATTAGAATTTTTATAAATATTATTTTTTTATAATTACCCATTAATTCTTATTAAATAAACCATGTTGATAATAAAAAAAATATTAAAGCTAAAACAAAATAAATACTACAATATTGAGTGAAGATAATGTTCCCTAAAACAATATATTTTTCTTCTAGAATTTAATCACTGGTCTTTTTACAAGTATTTATTTTAATTTTTATATAATTAAATAAGAATAGATTTTGAAAAATGCTGGAAATCGTAGCAGCGTGCGTTTGTTTAATGTGTTCAGTTTTAACATTGGACTGGCAAGAAGAACGAAGATTCTAGCTATAAGCAAGAACCCTACCGACCGTACTGAAATTTCGTTTGTCAATTAGGCAATCAACCAACTAATTAATTCAAAGTCAGCTTGTGTTCGCAACAACGAAACATCAGAAGTCATATGATCCACCCATGGTCTTTAGTCAATTTATTTACTGTAATTACGCGTTATCAAATTCTGGGTTCTCATCGTGAATCTTCAGAGAGTTGCTCGGTGTGGAATTTCCTTGCAGCTACGAGTGATTCTTTCAGTGATCATGTTAGATTGCCACTTCAGAAAGTCTCCCATAATTCCAAAAAATGAAAGTTCTGTGCTCCTGCAACCCTACAAGACCATGATGTCGATTTTAGCTCTATTTCACACGAGAAAAAACTACCTAATTACAAGTCAAGTAAACTGAAACCAATTGTTTTTCCTTTTTCTTTTAAGATCACTACATTTTCTTAATATCTTTCTCCTCCCTTGTACGTAGGGCACAACTTTTTTCTTCAACCTGTAATCAGTTGATTAATTTCACAAAGCTTTTAATTAATTTGGAATTTCAGAATCCAATTGTTTCTTAAACCATCCTGAGATCTCTACCCGGAACTAAAAACCAATAAATGAATTTTGCATGTTCTTGTAATATATTAAGAAATAATATAAATCTTGAGACTTCACGTAACAGTTTAAGCTATTGGGTTGAGATGATTTTTTAACATGGTATCAAAATCTTGATGATTAAGCGATCACAAGTTTGAATCTCACAATCTCTATTTATTTGATAAAAACTAAATAAAAGGTAATGTGAGTCTGTGTAAGTTTCAAGTTTAAAGAGTTTTTATTTGAGGGATATGTTAAAAAATAATATAAATTTTATAATAAAATTTTATTTAACCACCTAAATTATTGGATTGAATTGTTTTTTTGAATAAAAAAAATAGTGTAATATGAAAGTAATAAAGAGTTGAGGATTAATAAGGAAATCCAAATACGGATCGAATTTATGGAAAAAAAGTATGAAACTGAAAATATCATTACTGTTTAAAACAATAAAATAACGTGTCTTTTCACATAATATTTTGCGTTTTGATTTGATAAACAGGCCGGCGATGGTTGAGGTGGGAGAAAATAAGGTAAAATATTTAGACTTGGAGATAGGAAATGAGGGTGGGTCACAATTGTAGGGCAGAAAAGTGGGGAATTCTG
>Ga0325414_1005314_pt1 | contig 13595 bp, 6 predicted proteins | sample PopdelMetagenome_8_FD_206183 | JGI IMG/M metagenome (GOLD analysis project Ga0325414, IMG submission 206183) | Populus deltoides microbial communities from Bellville, Georgia, United States - Leaf-PdKOR-R3 | ecosystem: Host-associated > Plants > Phyllosphere > Phylloplane/Leaf | place: USA...
AACCTGGACCCAAACCTGCTTTTGAATCCCTCTAGAGTCTAGACTATCTTTAAATAGGATTGGGCAAACAAAAAATTGTTTGAAAAAAATGCCGATAAATTTTGATCCATCTCTTTCCATATCTCTTTGATCAAATTCATTGGGATAGTAAACATGGATTCTTGGAGACTAACTAGGATGGTAATTGCCTTTTATGTTACTATGATGTGTTTGAATTGTACAAGAGGTCACAAGGAAAAATATTTGTCGTAAATGCACTAATCTAATATTGAATGACTTCCTCAATAACTTAAAATGACTTTTATTTTAGTATTCGTAATTGTTTAATTTTTTAAAATTATCTCCACCTTAAAACTCGAAAGATAATTAATCCAATGTTTGGATCTTGGAAATTTAAGAACACAATTAATCGGAATATTTGCGGGTAAAACCGAGTAATTAACGTGTAATTAGATGATGGCTTTGATTGGGAAAATGGTTTGTTGGGGACTTAATCAATAATGGTGTAGTAGTTGGTGGGTACATTTGTCCCTTTCCCTAATATCATATAGTTAATTTCGAATCTTAATTGCTTTCAGGATTATTATTAGAGGATTTTGGGTGAAAAGATGAACCCATTAATGTATAAAACAACTATGCATGTATGAGATCAGAAAGAGCATAGCTTCTTTTACCATTTTTTGGTCAGTATGTTGACGATCATGCATGCAACCTCCCTTTATCGAGATTCAATTGCCAATTTAGTAATTGCTTGATCGTCGAAAAAGGCAATGCTTAATGCAGAAGAAAATTTTGTTTATGTGTGATCTTGCTGCAGAGCTAGCCAGCATACACTTTTCGTTCCATGAATGTGCAGCCCACTTTATCACCTTGGTTGCTTCTTCGGCTATACAAATGGTTAATTTATTGCTTGCTTGCTTGCTTTTTTTTCATAAATATAAGCTTTGATAATCAGGAAATTGGATCCATGTTATGAACAAAAAAAGAGTTAAACACTTGCTTAATCCTATTGCTCGAGTCTAATGGTAAAAATCCCATAAAATCTCGACTCTCCATATGTATTCCCACCTTTTTATCACAATGGATTCATTACACCTATGAATTAAGACTAATCTCATTCACATATGTAGCCTTAATCATGTAAAAGTCTCCCCATACAATTAACCTTAGTTTATTATATATGACAAAAATAATTAATTATAGGGATACCTAGCCTGCAATATAAATTACAATTGTTATTGATTCTTTTCAATTTTACGAATTAAAAATTAATATCTTGGGATTAATTTTCACATTTGATAAAAATTTAATTAAAACTTATAAATTTTATGAAACTTAGTATTAATAAATATTTAAGATATTATTTACTTGCTATCTCAAAATAAAAGCGAACAAGATAGTGAAGGTTATTATCTTAAATATTTAAAACATATTTCTTCTATAAATAAAAATTTACTCAGAATTATTATAAAAATTAATTATTTTGTATATTTTATTTTAAAATAATAATTAAACATATACTTAAAAAGAATTAGTAAGGAAAAAAAAATGTTTGAGATCTTGTGGTTATAAATGGATAACATGAGTTTCGAAAAACTTGCTACAAGAAAAGAATATTTTGGTAGTCCATTGGACCCAAGCCCAAGAAACATTTTTTAAATTCTTGCTATCTTTTTTTTTTTTTTTTTTGGTACCAAAGAGCAACCCTAGCTTGGGGTTTTTGAAAGAAGCGGTCGTCAAATTAGAAGCAGGGTTTTAGGCAAGCTACCTAGAAAGAAAAATCAAAGAAGCAACTAAAAAATGGATCCTTCAGCACTTAATTCACCTGAACTGGAACGATTTCTCACTGTAAGTATAGAGTCCCTCTTGCCCTTTTCACAACTTCCTAACTTTGCATTCTTGAGCTTTATTTTTTGAAAGATTTGGTGTTTCTATTTTCTTAGTAAGAATATGGTTTAGTTTTTGTAATCATTGAAGGTCTCATCTTTTTGGTCATTATTTAGTTCATTGGTTAGTTGTCTGGTTATCATAATTTTACCTTAAATCTTTGTTGTGTATTTAGCTGCTTTTGCTGAAAGACTCAAACTTGATCGGATATTTGATAATTTGGGTGATGGGGTTAGTGGGAAATTTTCTTCTAAGGATTGTTTGCTGATTTGATGAGTAAAGTTAATTTTTTGAATGTAAATTTATGGTTTATTATTTTAGATGATATTCTTATCGACTTTCCTAGTATAGTACTGCTTGTTGTTGGTTCTTGTTTCTTTTTTAGGGAAGGTGCTGTTGTGGTTTTAATGTTTTGATTTGCTTTGTAAAGTCTTCAGAACTATCACTTGGCTATCATGGATTTAATTGAATAGGTAATTATACTATTTTATGTGTAATCATTGCATATTTGCTTAGAGTGGAGAATTAACGAGCAAGTAAGGCTATTTGAGGGGAGTGTCGACTTGTAATTTGAGAATCTTAAGGTAGTAATGAATCGGGGGTGGTCGTTATGTTCTGCTGGAACTTCGATATTTTACAATTATGCATGTGATTCTCATTTTGGAATGATTTTTTTTTATTTTTCAGGAAGAGAAGGAAAGAGCTATGGTTAATGAGATGGTGGCAAAGCTTACAAGTGCATGCTGGGACAAATGCATCACGAGTACACCTGGGAGCAAATTAAGCTCAAGTGAATCATCTTGCCTCTCTAACTGTGCTCGAAGTTATATGGATATGAGTCTCATCATTATGAAGCGCTTCCAGTCCATGAACTAACTTCATGGAGAATTGGCCTACTGTATTGGTTTGCAAGATGCAGCTGTGCTTTAGCTTCTGTCATTGGTTAATTACACTAGTTGTACCCTTACTCATATCAAATAAGAACAGTGTGCTTTCATAATATTTATGACTTGTGATTTGTGAATTGCATTGAATTCGTGAGCAATGATAGCTCCATCAAATACAGGTAGTAAATCATTTACCATAAGAATTCATGAGGCCAAGAATCGAAACTGTTGCGAACTTCTGAAAGTTGTTTAGTATGTTCTTATAAGTGAAGCCAGCCCCGACCGTGCAAGTTCAGTCTGTAACATGAGGTCAGCTGTTTATCTCAAATGGTTTAAAGAACCAACGGTGGCAAATCTTAGCAAGCTTAACAACCGCTTTGATGTGGCTGAGTTAGCCAGGCTCCGACGACAAGAGCTCATGCTCAATCTTTCCCTTCCAAAATCTAGCAAAACAAGACGATCATTACAACACCCGTGCAGGGATTGGTCGATATTGCAAAACATAAAATATATAGCAATCACTTCTACTCACCAAAAAAGTAAAGATTTATGGTGGCACAACTGGTTTTGGAAAAATTACAACGGCCTCAAACCGTAAACCCATTGAAACAGATCATTATACATGGGGGAAAAGGTAGATAACGTGAGGGACCAAGAGCATTAACGGCCAACCAATACGATAGAAACATATCATTCTTTTTTCTTTTTTTCCTTCCTTGTTCTGTACAATCATATCTTCTTTTCATTTTACAACTTTGTATGCCTCTTAGACTGCTGAGCATCTGATGTCAAGTTGTCACCAGTGCCACAAGCCGTCCGCTCTGATTCCCCCATTCCAGCTGCTGAAGCAAGATCAGGTGATATATCCCAACTGCCACTTTTTCTCCCCAAACTTGGTCGTCTGGAATGCATGACGCTACGCCCTTCCATACCCTGTGGGCGAAGGATCCTGCTTAAATCTGGTGAGACATCATTCAATCCACGATCCTCATGTAGACTGTCATCATTTCTTATTGTTCCATCATAATCATCCGCATCTCCTGCAGCCTCATCCCAGACTGGCTTCCTCCCCATCTCTACATCACCAGCAGATTTTCCCACCCCTGAACTGACAAAACTACTAGCTACCATTCTAGGTGGAATGGTGTTTTCCTTTGGAACTTTTGCCCTGAAATTGTTCTTAGATCGATGAATGCTAGAGCAAAATATCTCCATGAAGTTCTCAATCAAACCTTTGTCAAATGGGTTGGCTAGCCCATCATACCGGTATCTAAAGTTCTCATAAGTAGACTGCCAGCAAAAAAAAAAAAGCAATAAATATGAGTAAACTAGAAGATGACATTAAACATGAAGAATGAAACAGTTTTTTTGGCAAATATATATCTATTATAGAAGCAGAGTGCAAAGCAAGTGGCAATGGAAGGGATGCAACAAGAAATAACTGAAGGTGATAAGAGTTTACACATGAGGATATAAAACTAAAAGTGAGACACATTATTGATTTCAATGGACCTTGACAAGGAGAGTTTCTTACCTGGTTTTTACTGATGAGATATGAATGGAACACAGTAAGACCACCAACAAACCAAACTGAAATAAAGGTGTAAACTACTAGTGCAATAGAAGCAGGAGCTTTGGACATTGCTTTCCAAATTGATGTCTCCTCACTATTCATGATCCTTGTAATGTAGACCCAGCAAAATGCATGTACATATATGCAAAGAATTGTTCCGGTGAAAACAAACATGACGAAGAACCGGTAGTTCCGCTGCATCCAAAACCAGAAAGACAAATCCCAGCTCAGAGAACGATCATCATCACATACACAAATTTAAGTGATGGCAAAGGTCAATATTTTGCCAGTGCAGTACTAGCTAGATAGCAAACTGAAAGATAATGAGTTTAGCTACAAAAGATCCTCCAACAGTATATTGGGCAGCCTAGGCAAATATTGACACATTCAAGAACATTATCAATGAATGCACACAAATTTTACTAATTCTGGCACACTTCCTAAAATTCAATATAACTGAAAAGAATATCCACTTGCTATTTTTGGCATTTTAAGGACCTTTACTTCTGCAACTGGTTCAGTTATACTTTAAATAAGAAAAAAAAATGGCATGCACTCTTTGGATGTCAAAGGATTTTTCCTAATATTAACACAGTATCTTGTGATCTCAGATTTTGATCACTTTGAAGTTTGAAGCTACATAGCAGGAAGGTTATCTTCAAATATTTTGTAACAAAACACCAGCTAACCCCACAAATAATTAGTGTCATTCCACCATACAACAATGATGTCACGTATTTTCCCTTGTTGAACATGCATTTCATTAACAACTTAGTTTGTATATTTCTCTTTCTTTTGATGAGGAGCCTACATCCAAATATGGTTGATAATGACAATTCAAACAACCGGAATCGAGTATACACCGTGCTCAATGCACGACAGAAAATTTCATGTTTTCCTAAAACAGAGTTCTGGAGATGGCACTAGTTAGTTAAGATTTAACAAGTAAAGAAATGTCACGAAGAAGAATGATCGTTACCAATCCAATGCACTGACCAACCCAAGGGCAGTGATGATCAAATCTTTCCACACAGTTATTGCATATGGAACAGTGAGAGCAGCGTGGCGGCCTATAAAGCATGCAGGTATCACAGTACTTGGTCTTCACAGTCATCCCATGGATGATAACATCCTTCGTCCGTGGCAAACGAAAAGGTGGGGTTTGGCCAGGAGTAAGTGGAGTTTGCCAGTCATTACCTTCTGGCTCTGGAGGATGAGCATTACGAGGTATTATACCAGGATCCCTTGCTGACGTTAGTAGAAGAAGGGTTAAATCCTGGAAGAACAAATACATTCATCAGTTAACAGCACAGAACTATGTTGGAACTTTCTGCCAACCTAACCTCTATAATTATTATTTCAAGCAACTCCTTCAGCTACACTTTAATGATCAAATAAAAGCATTTGTGCAAACAAGGTGGCAACCTCAAACTAGTTTGGGTTGGTTGTATGAACCTTTTTCTCAATTTGTTGCTTAGGGTCAAATTTTCAGTAATATGTTGTGAGATAAATGACCTTTTTATCACTTCAAACCCAAATGATTCTGATCCAGCTCTTTTTCTCTTTTAATTCTGCTACTTAAATTGAATCACTCTTCTGCATTGGTGCATCCAAAGAGCATTGCTGTAACCATATCATCACAAACGATCCTCCATAAACTTATCCTCAATGAAACTGCATCCACTTTCCTATTATATACCAGTGTCACATTTAGTCCCGTTTTATATTTCCATGTATGCATCCTAAATTTTAATCTCATATATGCACATTTTCAGAAAACACTGCTTATTCAGTCCTAGAACTCTTTTCAGGTTTGAAATTAAGAGATCAGTCTAACTTGTTAAGAATCCAGAGAAGAACACATGACAAAGGGAAATCCCACACCCCTTCCCACCAAAAGTAAGGAAACCCCAAAGAGGACACACTGTTGACACTTTTAACATGCGTCAAAAGGTCTATTGCAACAAGAGCAGAATGGTTGTTTCCTGGATAAAGCACTCATGCTATGTTAGGATGATCAACTAAGGTCTCAACATAATTCACATCCATATAGCAGAAATTCAGGTTTTCCATTTGGGGCACGCTTGAACACATACAAATTTTCAAACTCGCAAAAATTCATTTCTTATCAGCCAATAGATGAGTAAATATGCTACAGTAACAGAAGCAACAAACTAAAGCCATAGTTATATGCTGTCATTGATATATGCATGTGCCATCTTATAACCTTTATTTATGTACTAAACTTGATTGTTACAGAATAGCCCGTATACTAGGACCTTGAAAACAGAATAGTTAACCGACTGAGCTGCTTTTAAAGGAAATTACTAAAATGAAGGCTCTGTGATTGTCAGAAGATGGGAACTGCTATCTATTTAAGCTTTGTAAAAACTCAACATAACAATTAGCTGAGTTCATTGTTAAGCATATGGTGCTTCAGCAAGCAGAAGGACAAAAATTGAATGAAAAAAAATTACAGAACTTAAGAAAGGAAGACTACTCACTAGTAATGTCAGAACGATAGCAACGACTAATATCGATATTCCCAAGTGATGAGAAAAATCATCTTTCAGCTTTCTTGCTACAAAGACACAGAAAATAGCAGCAGGAACCACAATAAGAAATATGGTTAACAGAAGAGATCTCGCATCTGGTCCAAAAATAAGCCTCCCCTGAAGCAAGAAAATCTGCATACAAAACAACCAACTGTGGCATTATGCAATTATCAACTATTGTCAACATGAACGAATAAAAGAAAAGACCCTCGCAATGGCATAATAATATTTTTTAAAAAAAATGTTGAAAAATAGTAGCAATATCTACATTATGCTTTTCACATCTTTGAATCACGAAACAGAAAAGGCCATGATATGTTGGAAAGTGATTTTTTCATTAACCTCACTAAACCAAAAAATTGATTCACGGCAGTAACAACAGCTGCAAGAAATCTAAATTCAGTTACTCATTAAACAAACCAACCCCTACCCATTTCACAACAAGCCAACTACTTGCAAAATAATTTACTCAAGTGAGCCATAAACAGAAGTTGCGAGCATAAATAACTCAAATTGACTGCTAACGTAAGCCCCCCAAAAAAAAATCCATTTTTAACTCCTTTATTCCATTCTTAAACACCCCAAAATCCAATCTTTATCCTCAATCTCACAAAATCTCACACTTTCCTCAACAAAAACCCAGAATCCAAAACTAGAAATTAGCTTACATTACTGCCTTTCCATGCCTGGTAAGTCCTGAGCTGATCCTCCCCATCGTCACCAGTAACAGAAGCGTCCACCGTAGCTCCGGCAATCGGATCAGGAGGAGGTGGGACCACATACATGTCTCTCATCCCTCTTTTTTGTTCTCTCTTTGTAAGGTCAATTCTGGATAGCTGCAACGCTTTGCAAAGTGAAAACGAAAAAGAAAAGAAACACAAATAAAAAAAGCAAATAAAGGCAGCTCTTTTAATAGTAACGCACGATAAAAAGCAGAGACTATTTGACTTTTGCTTTATTTTTGTTAACAAGACAAATTGGATTGGTGGGGTGAGGTTCAAGCTATGATATTATGGTTTATGAGGTAGAAACTAGAAACCACCGCCAACGACGGCGTAAACGGTCGCAGTCGAGCTGTTCATCTAAGTAAATGGCAGAGTACAAAAATATTATACTATACAATCATTCAAGAAAGTAATGTATTACGGAACGTCTCAACAGTTGATTATCTTGTTTTCGGTGATAAGGACATTACTGACAAGGAATCTTTTGAATTCTAAATTCTCAGATCTCAGTTTCTTCCTAATGTCAAATGTGCCCTAAGAACTCTTTTTTTTTCTTTTTTCTTTTCCTTTGTCTTTTCAATGATAGTGAGGTGGAACATGTTATATTCTTAAACCAAATCAATATCTTTAGAAAGACAATCAAATTGATTGGTGTGGTAAATTGCATTTGTTGTCATTAAACTTGATTCAACTATGAAGTTGGTTTAGATTGTAAGAAGTTATTAAGTTCGAGGTTTAATATTTGAGTTTTCATAAGTTCAATAACAAGTATAGTTTTGAAATCCGGCCTGGTGGGTCGACCCGAGATTGAAACCAGGTGGAGATGATAAAAAAGTAGGAAAAGTCATGATCCGGTGTGATCCGGCTGACCCGGTGGGTTAACCTGATAAAACCCGGTTGCAATTCATTCACTTTTGTTTTTTTATTAAAATGACTTCATTTTGAAATTTTTTAAAAATAGGGATTGACCCGGTGACTCGTTCAAAACCCGGAACCAGACCTTGAAATGGGCCGATCACCGAGTCGGGTTTAAAAACTATACAACAAGAAACCTTTCAAATGGACCTAATAATTCATTTGTTGTTCGTATATTTGTATAACTTTTTTTTTAATTTTAAAAAACAATTGTCTTTAAAAATTAAGTAAATAAATAATAAATAAAGGAAAAGAAGAAGTGGCCCCTGTACATTAGAATAGCAAAATGATAAAATTACCCGGCCAAAAAAACCTTTTAACTAGGTATTGAAGAAAAGATTATTTTTTTACAATGATATAATTATCTTGATAATTTTTATAGGATTAGTTTGGGTTTTTTTTTATAGAAAAAATATTGATTTACCTCTAAAAAAAAAAACATGTTGCCTTTCAATAACGGGTATTGTGATCTTTTTATTTTTTTTTCAAAATTGTGAAATCACTTTGATTCCTTTAAAGATAAAATCAACATAACTTTTTTATAAGAGATTTTTTATCTTTTTATCATGGTTTTTTTTTGTAATATCATGTTCTCTTTCCCCATCTAAATTTCTACACCAGCCCTTTTAAAATTTCAGAACAACCCTTTAATTTGTTAATTATTTAGATTTGGTTCCTATATTTTTTTTATAATTTTTTTATCTTGAATAATTTATAAAATCAATATGTTTTATCAATTCTATCCCCCTTTAATTTTTTGCCTTCTTTCAAATTTAGTTTTCATTATTTTGATTGTTATTTTTTTTTTATCTTGGTAAGTTTTTTAAATTGACACTTTCATTTATCATTCTTTATTAGGTTTTTTTTTTCTAATTCTTTAAATTAATATTTTTTTTTCAATTCCATCCTCAATATTTTAAATCATTTTTTTAACAATTTATAAGATAAGAGTTCTTTTTCTATTTCATCCCCCTTTATTTTTTTTATCTTCAAAATTAGTTGTCATTCTTTTTATTGCCATTTATTTTATTTGAGATAAATTTGAATTTGAATTTATTTTTATTTATTTGCTTTCTTTAGAATTTTTCACTGATTTTGAAAATAACTTGGATTTTCTCAGATCTTTTTAATTATTATTCTTTGCTGGATTTACTTTAGCCAATCAATATTAAATTGGTTGGGAATTAAGTTTTTTTATTTGTTCTGGGTCTAGAATTTAATAGGTTGCGAGTTTGAGACCTTTGCCTAGATTTAGAAGGTTTTCCTAGTTTTTTTTCTTTTTTTTTAATCTGATTTTTTTTTAATTTTATCACTTAGCATTTATGTCATATATGTTTTTTCATTTCTATATGATTTTTTTAACCATTCTCTTTTTATGGGTTCCCATATTTTTTTAGGTTAGTCCATATTTCACTTTTTTTTTCTTGATCAGATCTATGCCCCGATACATATTTAAAAATAAATAAAGAATAAAATAGGCTTACTTCATAAAATTATAAATGTTTTTAATTTTATCTCCCTTTTATTTTTTTATCTTTCAAATCCCCTCTCTATTCTTTTTATTGTTATTCATCTTATTTTGTGTCATTTTTTATATTGTTATTTAAAAAAAAATCATCCTTCATGGGTTTTTTTATCATATTTGATCTGTCATTTTTTTTATTGCTATTTTTTTTTTCTTTCGCGAGTTAAGCTTTTTAATTCAAATCAAGTTCAGGATTTTCACATGTTATAAATTTTAGATTTTAGATCAAATTTAGAATGTTTGCCTAGGTTTAAGGTTTAATTTATAACTTGATAAATAAATGAGTGTATTAATCATATTATTATTTAGAGCGTGAATCTAAAGAAAAGAAAAATATAGTTTTTTTAAATGATAATTTAGATATAGGTAAGTTATTTAAACCTCCCACAAAAGAGAAACTTTATACGAATAAGCTAATTAGAGATGTCAATGGATACTCGTACATTAGGTTTTTTCATATCTATACCCTATTGATACCTGCACATTAGGTTTTTTTCTTTTAAATTTGATCATTATTCCTTTTATTGTTATTTTTTTCTTTTGCAAGTTTTTTAAATTAATATTTTTTCATGATTTCATCCTTAATTCAAAATTAAATTGATTGAGAATTAAGTTTCTTGATTCAAATCGGATCCGAGATTTCATGGATTACAGGTTTTAGAGATTAGATTAGGTTTAAAAGATTTGTCTGGGTTTACTTGATTTTCCTCCTTTTTTTAAGCTCTTTTTTTCACTTTTTTCTAGAGTTTTGCTTTATTGTTTTTTTATTGTTTTTTTTCTATAGGTTTAGTCTTGGGTTCATAACTAATGTCAATGGTTTCAATAGTCAATGCAAGTTAATTTTTTTGTTCTTGTTTTTAAATTGTTTTATTTCAATTTCATCAATTAACATTTGATGTATTGGAAATTGGTCTTCATGCTTTTCTTTCCTTTCCTTTCAAGTGGTTTTTTTTTTTCTATGAGGTTATCTCAATCTCATATTCACGGTCACGGAGTTTGTGAGTTAACCTAGTTTAATTGTGGTTTTTTGTTGCTTTTTTTAATATATTTTTGGTTTTGCCTTTTAATATTATGTTTTTGGATATTCTAGATGGTTTTAGGTTGGTTTTTTCTATTTCTTTTTATTGTTATTTATTTGTTAATTTATTGACTATTATTGCATTTTTAAATTCATAACATTTAAATTATCAATTGAATTACTAACTTAGGTCTTGGGTTTTTTTCCTTAGCATTTTTTTATGTTGAAATTTTTTTTTTAATGACTCACAGTGAAGCACCAACTACAAATCTAGTACGAACTAAATAATCTTGAATTTCAAAATTTTTTCTATTCAATCGCATTGAAAATCTTAAAAAAATATTTTGATTCGAAAACATAGTTAACCAATAGGTAATGGTATATTAAATGAAAATTTTGAAATTTAAAAATTATGTCATTGTTACATAATTTAACCATTATTAGATATCATAATCAATTTCTTATAAATATATCAAGGCCAACCAGTTAAATTACCATATAAAACACTTAAACTTGTTCATGTGCACTAATATCAGGTATTGTTTCGTTTTATCACACAAATGCATCCAATCATAAATGAGAATTTCTTAAAATAAATTATAATATATAATTTTCTCTTTGATTTTGTATTTATGTTGAAAAATCAATTTATATCATGTATTTTTTTTAGTCAATTGCATTCGATATTACTAAAATATGATAAATTTTATTCTAATTCATCACACTAATTAACTTTGTAACATAAGCAACTTCTTCAGTGAAATGACATAAATATTTTAATATGCCAATTTTAAAAATTTTAACTTGAAAAATAATTAATTTATTTTATTGTCTTTAAAAAAATATAAAAAAGAACTTCCATGTTTCCCTCAAGGTTTTTTTTTAATGTATATAATTTATTTGGTTATTTATATAATAAAGAAGGACAACCTCCTAGCGCAATATCCATCGAGTATTCTAATAATAATAATAATAATAAAAGTTAACTTTTTAAGTTGTCAGGATTTTATTTTATGTTTAGAAATCTGGTTATGGTTATTTTTCACTCATAAATGTATCAAAATAATATTTTTTTATTTTTTAAAAATAATTTTTGATATCAACGCATCAAAATGATCTAAAAACACCAAAAACATATTAATTTGAAGTAAAGAAAAAACTAAAAAAATATTAAAATCTTTTAAAAACACTTTTAAAACGTAAAAATAAGAGAGCTGAAAACTCAATCATCTACACCTATAACATGGTCATCGGTGCAACCATCCTTTAGAATTCAAGATAGCTTATTTTATTTTTATTTTCTTACGTGCATTTTGTTCAAATAGGTTTGACCATATATCGACAAAATACGATGCAGCTAACCAAAACAAAACGAAAGACTATAGTTTGATTTTCAACGTGAATTTAAGAGTTAAAATAATATTTTTCTTCTTACAATGATCGATTATAAATCCTATTTTTTAATTATGAATCATTGATCGTGTTTATTCACATATAAGACAAGAATATACTCATGAGATATTGATTAATTTAAATATAAAATTACATAATTGGTTTAGTCAAAGTTGTAGTGGTCTGATTTCACCTTACTTGATAGGTTGACTTGGTCTCAGCCCAATCAATCTAGCCGAAGTAATAAAAATTAGGACATCGAAAAAATTATATAAAAAAAGAATTGACTTTTTTCTTAAATCTCTTTAAAAAAAAATAAAGAATCATATTTGTGGGGTCGATGCTTACAACCCATTGATAAACCTAACGACTCAATGACCTAAATACTTAGTCATGTCATGTTCTAAATTGAGTTTTAGATTATTTATCCATAAATGACTAACACAATTTAGAAGAGATCAACTCTTAAGATGGTATCTAGTAAGAAAGTTTCAAGAGAATAGCAAGGATAAGAAAATGAAAGTTCTAAATTTTATGTAATTGCAAGTTGAAAGGAAAATCAATGGAATAGAGAGCAAAGAATATATATATATATATAAAACTAGAATCAGTCTCCCTCGGGTTGGAAGGAACTTGTCATCAAGTCCAGACTTTAATCAAAAAACATTATCAATCACGAATATTCTTTTACGTGTGGTTCATTTTATTATAGATCCTAAATATCTTTGCGTAAACAACCTCATCATTGGTCCCTAACATAATACATTTGTGCAATCCATCCTATTATGGGTCATGAACACAACAGCTTTGTGAGGGTCACTTTATTATATCATCTAACAAGTATCTATATATTAGTTTTAAATATCTCTCATATCTTAATTTATAAGAGTATTTGTTTCTTTTCATTTAGAAAGGAATATAACATGTACCAGTCTCAATAATTCTAATTAATATCTAGTCTCAATAGAATATTGACAAAGAGTATTTAATAACGAAACTTTGAATCTCATAATTATAACAACTTTATAATTTTTTATGTAAAATATTTTTGTTTCACAAGCTTTAACATGATTGTAGATTAATTAATCAAAAATTAGATTAATTAATCAGATATATTT
>Ga0325414_1005316_pt1 | contig 13591 bp, 7 predicted proteins | sample PopdelMetagenome_8_FD_206183 | JGI IMG/M metagenome (GOLD analysis project Ga0325414, IMG submission 206183) | Populus deltoides microbial communities from Bellville, Georgia, United States - Leaf-PdKOR-R3 | ecosystem: Host-associated > Plants > Phyllosphere > Phylloplane/Leaf | place: USA...
TCATTGCTACAGTAATTTTATTATATGTTTTAGTTTATTATTAATTTTATTATTATTTTTTAAATCGATTGAAATTCAAATACTACTGTGTTCAGAGTTAGGGATTGATTAAATTTTACTTTAGGCACTCTACACTATAATAAAAATATCTATAATAAATAGTTTAATATATCTACAAATTACTTTAGGCACTCTACACTATAATATTCATCTTTTAACTATAATAAATAGTTAAAACAATTAACGGGATGCAACCCATACATTTATACTGTGGGATTCTTGAGTTCAAAATTAAAACCCAAAAATACCTAAAGCTTGGTTGGATTGGGTTTGGTATAAAAACCCATACCTAATCGGTTCCAAGTCGGGCTTGATGGTTATTTTGGGTTCGGGTATTATCCACCCCCCCCCCTTAATTGAAGCAAGCAAGCAAGCAAGCAAAAAACAGGGATAATAAACTTGGGACTAAAACATTCTATACATGCAAAAATCTTTGTCTCGTCTCCCTCTCCTTTGCATTATTCCTTTCTTCTCCTTTGTTGGCTGCATTGCTGACTACACCTCCATCATCATCACTCATTAACGTTTTGATGCTTCTTCAGTAGATAATACACATGGGAGCTCAAAAGAGCGTCCATGCTGGAAAAGGTCAGTATCATTTTTTGTTTTATATATTTCTTGGCCAATGTTTTTTCTCTTTCTTTTTGGGAATTTTCTGTTGTTTACCTGTTTTAGTTTGTTCTTGAAACGTTGACATGTTACAGCCAAGATTGATGCGAATGTTGATTTCACTCACAAGCTATGTGCTGCTTTGAGGCTTCCTTCTCTCAGGTTCTTGATTTTGTCTATATATTAATTAATTAATTAATTACTAGTAATCCATATCTCCCTCTCACTCACCCAGAGTCACCGATTCTATTTATGTAAAACTGCAGGAGCACTGGAAGTCCTCTTTCTCTGATAATTGGGAGGTGGGTCTTTTCCTTTTTCTTTACAATCTTTGCCATTTCATTTATTGGGTGCCGAGCTTTTATTTTTATGGCGTATCCTCTTACTTTTTTCTTCTTCTTGTGGGAATTTTCTTTGTCTGAGAAAATGGTAGGAAAATAAAAGGAAAGATTCTTAAGTCTTACAATCTTTTTATGTGATTGAATTCAAGAAGTGCGAGGCTTTGTTCTTTAGCCATGTTTGCAAACCAGAGAAAAGCAAAACAAGATTAACATTCGTGCCTGTTTGCAAAAAAGTAATAGTAAATTAGGGTACTTGTTTGACAATCAATTCGATTGGCTTTTTGCAGTCTTTGCATCAAACACCCCAATTTATTTGGTGGAAGTGAGAAGCTTGATGTATCATGGGATAAGGGTCTCTATGATTCAAATGTCATAATAGCTTTTAGAAGGCCAAGACCTGAGTGGCTTTCTCAAAAATGTTTTGTTATTCAGGTCAGTTGCTATAAGCTATGATCAATCTTTGGTTATTATTGTGTTTTGTATATGGAAAATTTAGAAATTGGGTTTTAAAGAACCTTTTAATTCCATTTATTTTTTTTTGGTACAGAAAATCTAAAAAAATAGGTTTTTCAGAGAAAACACCCCACTGGGATTTTAAACGAAAAGGATTGATATTTTCCTTTCTCCAATTCACATGTATTTTTATTGATTTGTGAATTATTTGGCCCAGCATTCTTTTTCACCTGAAATTGGGGTCCACGGTACACCAATTGACAATTTCTCTCGTTCTGGGAGCGGAGGTGTAAATCTGTCTCGAATATCTGTTGGTTTGGATAGAAATGAGCCTGCAACTTCTGATTGGAGCAGCACCACCAGTATCAAATTTGAGGTTCTGGCCATGCTTAATAAGCACCTATACTTGTATTGTTATTTTCAGCTGCATAGTTTTTTTCCTGTCATCTATGGTTGATTTATTAAGAAACTTAAATGTTTTAAGTTGTGCAGCATGTACAAATAGTGAATGATAGTTGGCGCTCTATAACCAGGGACATTGATGGGTTCCCATTGACACGCAGGTAGCCTGCACTTCTATTATTTCAATTTTCAAGTGTTTTCTAACATGTAGCTTCCTAATTGGTCAGTAAAATGCTTGTAATACAGTGGCAGTCCCCATGACAACATGGTAGTTTTGAAGCAAGAGTCTCAATATGCAAAAGCAAATGATCACAGTTTTTATCGGGTAAACCATCTTTTCTTGCTGGTATATAAATTGTGCATACATATTCATATTCGTTGAGGTTGAGGTTGAGCTGCAGTTCTCTCATACAATAGTTCCAATCTCAGTCTTGACACATAAGCTTTACATGCCAGTCGTGCTGCTTTTCACTAACTATGAGTTTTCTTATATCCAGTTTAGAATGCAAATTGAACAAGGGATTCCTATTCTATCAAAGTGGCTAATCTTTAACAAGTTCAAGTTTATTGCAACAAAAGGAGTCAAACTTGGACCAGCATTTTTATTGGCAAGGTGAGCAAGTTTTCTATGTTGTCTTGAGTAGGTGTTCCGTGGTTGTTAGATCAAGTGGCGACATAGTGGTCCAAAAAAGTGGGAAGACCCTGAAAACAATGGGACTGGGAAGCAAGATGTAAATAACAAGTCTTTTCAAGGGTCACACTAGCATAAAGGTCATGGTTCTAGGAACTAGTGATTTGCTGGAGATAACAAAAGGAAATGATATCATGGTTGATAGAGTGTATACAGAATCTTAATCTGAAATTTAGTAAAATAATGCTTGAAACGAGATGGAGCACTGGCTATGCTTGTTATTCAGCTCTTTTCACTGGAAGTATGCTGCAATTCTTGCTATCCTCTCGAGCATCTTGGTTGTTGGAAGAAAATAGACAGTCATGCTTCTCATTCTTTCTCCTTTGCATGACTCTTACTCTTTTCTTCTGACAGCCTGGCAGGTGGTTCCATTGTAGGGGACATGGCTCCTTACCAAGCATTTGCAATTGGAGGGCTTGGTAGTGTACGAGGATATGGTGAGGGTGCTGTTGGATCCGGGAGATCATGTCTGGTTGCAAATAGTGAATTGACATTTCCTTTGGTATGTAATGCTGTCATCATACTTTGAGGACAACAGATCATTATATGATGCACATTGTTCCAGTTCATACTGCTGCAATTTACAGCTCATTAATTCTTCACAGAAATCTTAAGGAAGAGACCCATTTGGGTCTAAATACTTATGTTGCAGCAGCACCTGGACTGATCAGAATACCTTCAACAATTTAATAATAAAAAAGACACCATTTTATATCCAGGTTTCATTTTTATGCAAGGAGCTGTTGTTTCCTTACAAGATACCTGGTTTGGTGCTATGTTGTGTGTTTCGTTGTGTTGGATGTTGAATGTAGAAGAGGAGAAGCAATGAAATTGATTACTCTATCTGATTCCCCTAATATATCTTCATAATTCATGAATACAGTAGTTTGTCTTGCCATGTGATTGTAGTTTGTTTAGGAAAACATTGAAAAGTTGACAATTTAGGAGAAAATATGCGGTGCCACCTAATACCATATGTAGTTGGGTAGCTAAAACACAAAAAACATAGCTGAGGTTGAACTAAGGAATAGTACGAAATGGTCATTTCCCATGGCTGCATCACCTGCCCACTTGGTTTTGTCTCTAAAACCTTCCTTCCCGCCTCTCTCTTTCAAGGTTTGTTTTGAAATGCATGATAAAAAAATTTGTAGTGCTGGCAGCATGTTGATGAGGTTAAATAATCTGTACTTTGCTGAGCAAGGTCATGTTAATTAGATTGGACTGTGTAGACCACAATTTCCTAGTTTTGAATCTTTGGCTACAAAAATAGGTGGTCGTTTCTTGCAAGAGACAAGAAATGCTCTTTGTTGGTGGAGAAGAAACAAGTTTCTAGAGTGTGATCTTTTTTCCTCTTTATCGTAAGAGTTTCTTAGAGGATTGCATTCGCAGCAGAAGTAGAATTGAAAAATTTTACTAACCCTCAAAGAAAAATGAGAAATCTTTATGTTTTGAATCTTAGAAATTGGTGTTATGGTCATCTTCAATTGAGTTATTGCTCGAGTCATCTCTAGATAAATTAGATTCTCTAACACACCTGCTATTTGGTATAGATGCATTTTAGATGCTGTTGGTACTCATTGCTATTTTGCAACACTATCTTTACCATGGTCGTTAATTCTGTTACAAGAAAGCTTACAGTATGGTCGACAGGGTTTTCTGAGATTCATATGCAAAATCAATGTATTTGGAACTGTGGTAAAGTGAGTACGCAAGATGTAATAAGTCCTTTAGGTTTGTATCACTGTCAAAGATGAAGTTAATCTTCGGTTCAGGGGCATTGAAGGGTCCAATTATATGACCACTCAACTTGCACAGCACTTGTTGGAGATCTGGTAATGCTATGGCAATATGTATATTCTTTTAAGGGTTGCCTCTAGGTGATGCAATCCTAAGACACCTCTAGACTTCAAATAATCAACCAGCTTTTACTTTTCTTTCTACCATGAGATTGGTGGTCAGAAAGGATCATTGCATGCCATATGTCATTTCCTTATTTCCATATCATCTTTTCATGTCCTCTCCTGATTTATTAGATATTTCGAGCCTAGCACCTCTAGCTTTTATATTGGTGGAACTTAGACATGTAGTTAGAAGGTGTGGGTTAACATCATCGCACTAGTAATTCTTAAAATTTACTGCAAAATTCTGTTGGAGCTGCACTTCCATTATGCTATTTTGCCTTCTGAATATTTTTTCTACCATAACTGAGTTTTGATGAACTGATGCATGTCAACTTACTTTCAATGCATTTCTTACTGTACTCAGAATAAGATGTTGGACGGTGCTTTTTTCTTGGACTGTGGAACCGATTTGAGATCTGCTTGTCTTGTACCTGGTAAATTGACTTCTTTCACTTGCTTAGGAATTGTGCTCTACTCACAGTTTTTCTTATCATTTTCAGTTGAACTTTTCTATTGCGAGGTCCAATAGTATTTATGTTGCCGAGGACTAGTGACATCCTGCTTCTCCATATAATGGCAAAGAAAAGCAGAAGTAGTTACAATGTTTTAGAGATTCAAAAGAACCTGCATTTTGTTCTTAGTTGCATAAGGGGCTCAGTTCAAGGAGCAACAAGAAAACAACTTTTTATAGAGTTCCCAGGACATAAACATATGCATGTAGGAATTTAAACAGGAGTCTGGTTTGTAATTGGATGAGAATGAAGGCAAGGATTTAGTCCTTTCACTAGCAAGTATGAAGCCTTGGTGTTTATTAATTGTTAGTTGTATACAGTATACTGCTTTCCCTTTCTTTTGCTAACCTGATTAAGCTATCTTGTCTATGTTGATCCTACATCAATGGATCTGTTTGAGCACCCCTCATTTGATCTTGTCTACAATTGCTCAGTGTTTTCACTCGACCATGTTCCACAACCCTCTGTGTGGCAACTACCACTGCTTCATGTTATTTTCTGAACCATTGTGAATTTTGCACTTTTCGCCTTTGGAACTCTGAAGTCTTTTTTCCCCTCCTATTTCTTCTTTGTTAGCATCCCATCTTTTTGTTGTTGTTGTTGTTAATGGCCTCATGATACAGTTCAATTTTGGAGTTTCAGGAAATCCAGCAATGAGGCAGGGCAAACCGGGATCCGGAGTTGGGCTTGGATATGGCCTTCGTTTCAAGTCTCCGATTGGTCATTTTATGGTTAACCATGCCATCAATGATTTCCAACAAAGAACTGTTTACTTTGGCATCAGCAATCTCATCTGATAAATTCCATAAGCCCAATGGTCGACTTTTCATGGCTTTCCGGAAGGTTTAGATGATGATTATCGAGAAAAGTTAGCTGTGGAACTTGGAATGAGAAGGAACATCGACATTTTCCGGCTGCTAAAAAGGAAGCTGCTTCCTGTTCTCAGTTGCGAATACCAGGAAGTTTTGTCCACCTACACTTCCAAGCAATCTTGTAATCTTGCAAGTTGCGAAACCAAAGAGTAATTGTAGGAAACATCTGCTGCTTTCTTTTCCTGCTGAAATTAAAGTTTGGTCAGAACAGACCAAAAGAAAGAATGAAGAGTAGAAATTAAAAGTATCTCTATAGAATTCTTTTTGACCACGGAGCTGATTTCCTTCTCACATAGAAAAAGGCAATGGAACATGAGACCGCAAATCATGCGCTTAAATGAAAGTAGTTCGAACAACTCAGGAGAGGGAAAGGGTCCGTTTCCATGAAATAATGAAGGTGCATTATTATGGTTGAAATTGTTTCTTACAATGGTAAGATCCAAGTACTGTCCTTGATTTTGTCGAGCAAGTGAAGCATCTCAAGGCCATAGAGAGAGACAGACAGAAAGACAACACCAATATTTTAAGTATTAAGTCAAAAAAGGTCCCTCTCTCAGAACAATCAATTCAAACTCGTTGGCTTTAGTTCCAAAATCAAAGCCACCAAAGCAGTGTGAATGTTCAGACGTTTGAACGGAGTCAGAGCATGGCAGCCTTTCTTTACCTCCATATCCATCAACCACCAATTTTTTTTTTTTTATAACAAAAATTATTCTCGAACTGGTTTGTAGGAAGAAGTAGATGCTACCATACTATAAGCCTATGTCTCCTTGGTAGTGTTGTATTAGTTTGCATGGTTGTAGTGGAAAAAGAAGGTTTAGAGAATGTTTGAAAACACGGTGTGAATTATATTTTTTAAAAAAATATTTTTTTGGTTAAAATTTAATATAATTTATACTATCGTTTTGATGTGCTGATATTAAAAATAATTTTTTAAAAATAAAAAAATATTATTGGCATGCATTTCGACACAAAAAGTTATTTGAAAAGTAACTACTATTACACTGCCAAGAATTCTCTAATATTTTTTTATTAAGATTTTGAAAATTTTTTTAGGAGAATCTATGTAATAAATCAAGATTTGACTGTAATTTTAAATAGACATAATTTTTAAATATATAAAATACAGTCCGCAACACACCACCACACCTTACCTTGTAAACAAATAAAGCCTAAGATATTGAAGATCCCAGGGCTGTTCATTTTGAAAGAAAAGAAGAAGAAGAAAGATGGCATTTACTCTTGGAAAATGTTTTTTTTCTCTCTCTCGGGCCGAGGGACTTAATTACCGAAATAACCCCTTGAAGCTTAAATTATTATATTATTCTAGCTGCCACTGTCCTTTGAAGGGCTGTTGAAGCTTCAGACATATCTAAAGGGTTATTTTTTTCAAGCAAGAGTATCAACTTGAATTTATTATATTTTGAGTTTGTTCGTCTGTATGGTGCCCTACGTGATGCAAAAACTTGGGTGGTTTAGAGTCTGATAATTATTATTTTTAAATATATTTTTTATTTAAAATAATATATATTTTATTTTTAAAAAATTATTTTTAATATCAATATATTAAAACATATAAAAAAATAATTTTTATTGAAATTATCGTGTAAACACAGCCTCAAATTGAAAGGGCCTGTTTGTTTTTCCTTTCCTTTCAAAAAGTGTTTTTAAAAAAACTTATTTGTTTTTTTTTATTTACTGTAAATTATTATTTTTAATATATTTTCAAATCATTTTAATATATTAATATTAAAAAAATAAAAAAATTATTTTAATATATTTTTAAATAAAAATAACAGCTATTATATTTGCAAAGACTGCTTCAAATAAGACGCTCGGCTCGGGTTATTTTCAAGCTAGATAGAGAGTACTCATCTTGAAAGGAACATGAGAGGCTCTGGGTTCCGCCAGTGGAGTGTCAGAGTTAGTACTTTTAATACTAATAAATTAATTAAAAAAAAAAAGAAAAAAAAGAAGGTTATTTTAAGATTTCAATAGAAGACAAAATAATCAAAGCAGCTTTTTTATGGCTAGAGGAGGACAGCGCGGTATCCAAATGAAACAATTTCGAGAAATCTTGTGCCTCGGCGGCGATCACAGGCTTCGGTGGTTGGCCAGCACCCATCTATCTACTACCAACCATATATCGAATTGTCGGCAACAGCTCATAAAAAGCTTCAATAAATAATAAAACCCCTTTTTTTTTAATTTTTAGTTAGCATAAGGATATACAGAAAAAAAAAAACATGTATTTAGAGGCAGAAAAATAAATAAATAAATAAATTTTTATCAAACACACATATTTAGTAGAAAAAAAGAATAAATTTATTTCTAAAATAATTTTAAGGATAACATTTGATTATTATTTTGAGATAGAAAAAAATAAAGAGAACAAAGATATAAACAAAAACATATCTAGTTAAAACTATAAAAACATAAAATAATACCTGAAAAACTTCCTTTTTATCCCAAAACATTAACCAAACCTTCCCAAAATAACAGGCAACATGTCCGGATTCGTGTGTACTGATGAGTAAGAAAGATGATACCATTGCAACCAGATCCTTCATCACACACGGACACCACAGTAAAGGAAGAGAAAAAAAAGAACACTACTAGGAAGAGATTGGATCCGCAATTTATTATATAAACTAAGACTTTGCCCAGAAATGAATAAATAAAACATCAAAATTTGAATATGAGGGAAGGAAGGGGGTTTGATTTTGGCTAGATTCTTTAATCTGAGCCCATCACTGTCCCCCTTACATTGCTTTGCCTTGCGGCATTCCTTACAGCCTTTTCTTCCCTCCCGTCCTTTTGTCCTAAAGTACATTCAATTATGTACAGAACACACACAACAAGATGACAAAAACTCCTCCAATTCTTGACTTTTGTAGATACATTTAGCAGTAGTTTCGTTTGCTTTCCTCCCACTAGAAGTACCTATTTTTATCCCTTTCTATGTTTCCAATGGCCCTCTCCGAGCTGCCATTTTTTTGGGTTAAATTTTAAGGATTTGAGAGCACTTTACGCCTCTTCAAAACCATTCTCCACAACATAAGTTGCTCCAACAATACCTTACACTTCTTCATATCTTCGAAACTCTTTTATTCACCTGTAAAATGGCATGAATGAGTCAGCTTCAGTGGCGACTCATGAACACACACACACACACACACACACACACGTATTTATGAAAACAATCAGACACCAAATAATAACAAACGAGGCAGAACGAGTTTGGCAACTTCAAAAGGTTCAGAAGTTACGAAACAAAGCAAGCAAACTTCTAGCTAAGCTGCATGTATGATAATGTTGTATATAATAGGCTCAAAAGCACTACAGGCGTAAGTTCAAGGCACAGTCAAATACAATTTGGTCGATACGATCATTAGCACTGAAAAACATTAGTTAATAACAGAGCTTGTATAATTTGGCTAAAGTGATTCATATTTGCCACAACTAAAGACTTCAAGACAAAGAAACCTAAATTTAGCTAAAAAGATATTCCCTCAAAGCAGGGATATGCTATTCTGTCACAAATCACATGACTTGCTGCTAAATTCATCACACCAAGGAATATCCCAGTATCTTGCCATCAATTACATCAGCAATAATCAATGAAGTACTAAGCCAAAGAAAACAATGGTAAAGAATTAAGGTTTAGGCCCACCCAGGTTAGAATTCATGTCAAAACCATAAAAAATTATCTAAAACAACATCAACTTGGTGTTTTTTTCAGACGAAAAGCAATTTGAATAAACACTTTCAATGCCGAAAACTTCCAAACTTCCATCTTGAACAAATTTTATCCCAAGATCATACAAAATAAACAATTCGTGATAGGGGTGAAATTAAGTAAATGTGGGTTGAATTGTGCATGATAATGACATGATGACCAAGTTGGGAGGCAAAGATTTATTCCAGAGAGAAATCTAACCCTCTAAAATTCTAAACCAATCTTCGTAAATGTATCAAAGAAAAGGTGCCATCTTGGCTGACTTCTAGCCAAACACCAACGACTAATAAGCAACTTTTCTAGGTTTGATCAAGCCAAACCATCCCACTACCTATCCTAACATCAAATTCAAACTCACTGCGTCAACTCAGCTGACTAACTCAAACACAACAAAAAGAAAAAAAATATAAGCTGAAACTAGAAACTTACCACATCATTAGTCCCGGAAAATGACTTTATCAGCAATTTTCATCAAAGGGTTTAGACAAATGGGCTCAAATTTCCTGGCAAACAAATACGAACTCGAATAATTTGATTGCCTAAGCTCTTGAATCAGAACCGGAGAAATCTCAGCAGCCTTATAAGTATAAGGATGTCCATTCCTAGTTCCAGTCCAATTAACCTTTGTCAACGTATACTTAGTACAACCATCTGGATCCTGCATTGAAAGCAACGTTGGAAAATAATGTTCTTCTGGGTAACATTCATCTTCTCGATAACAGGGCAGCTTGAACTTATTCCACAGCCTCCGATCTTCAATCACCATGAGCGCGTGCCGGCGCGTGAGAACAAAAAACTGAGACCCAGCACGGAATTTCTTGAAGGGCACCTCTGGCATCATCGCATACTTCCCTCTAGCCACGTATCTTTTCCATAACCGCCGATCCTTCGATATAATCTCGATGAAACTCTTGTACTGGATTTTCATATTGTACTGAGTCGATTCGGGGTCTGACTCGGGGGAAGACAAATCGAAAGACTTGGAACTGATTAACGAATTGTAGACGTATTTGAAGGAATGGAGAGGGATGCAGTACTGGGAGAGGACGGCGAAGAAGGTATTGGTGGGGTCGTCAAGGATGGCGTTGGCGAGGAGGCGTCGGGTGGCGGAGATCAAGGTGGGGGAGGCGCGATAAGTGCGCTTGGCATCAGGAATGAATTGGGAGAAGAAAATCCCTGTGGGTTTTGTAACATTGGAGTGGGGATCGGCGTGGACGTAAATGTTGAAGAGATTTTTGTCAGCGGATTTGAAGAATTGTTCCCATAAAGGGGCGAAGAAGAGATCTGTGTTGGTCAAGAAAAGGAAGGCGATTTTGAGTTTTTTAGATTTGGAGGTGAGGTGGGAATGGGCTGAGGGGTAGTGGGTGGCGGGGGCGGAGGTGGAGGCGGATGCGGAGGCGATGGCTTTGCGGAAAAGAACAAAGTCGTCAAGTTCATCAGAAGGGGAGATAGGGATGGAGGGGTTATGAGAAGGGAAGATTCTCGGGGCTAAAAGGAAAAGGATAGGAAGGGATAGAAAGAGAGAGAAAATGATTACAAATTGGGTTGAGAACATTTTAGTACCAATTTTGATAGAATTTGTTGATGATGTTTCTGCCATGAGAGAGATGATGCTTCTTTGAGATTTGGGGTGTTCTTGCTGGTTTGGCATGGAGTTGAAGGAAGGAAGGAAGGAAGTGGGGTGGCTTCGTTGGGGAGGGAGGCAGAGGCTATACCATTATCAATGTCAAAGATGGGATTGGATGGGATTTTTGTCATTTGATTGGGGGTGTTAGTGTAATTGTAAAAGGTGCTGTTTGGAAAACTGCAAATGACTTCCATCTATTGGGAATGTTTCAATTTGGCCCCTTTCTATTGTTTTTGTTTATATTTATAGCCCAGCAAATGGATGAATTTGAAAAACTTGTAACTTGAAGTATGATTCTAGTCAGATTTAACTTAGTTTGTTAATTAGCGACCATATTGATGCAACTAAATTTAATTTAAATTTTATATTTTAAAAAATATTATTTTAAATAAAAACAAAAAATTATATATTAATTTATTACCTGTAAATTAACACGACAACCCAAGAGACCATCCAATAAGATTACTGCAAGTCGTTTTGAATTCTCACAACCAAAATTTGTGGCCTGGGACTAGATTGTCAAGTCACACTAATTTTTAGGGGAAATTTAAAAATATAATAATGATTATTTTTTAAAAATTATTTTTAATATTATAAACATTAAAATTAATTTTAAATAAATTAAATTAAATTTTTATAAAAACACTGTTTAAAGTAAACCATTCCAAACAACACCTTAAACTTCGTAGTGCTTTTTATTATTGTTTTTTTTAATGATAAAAGAGTGGTAACTTTAGCTAATAAAGTATTACAAACATTTGACTTGATCAAAAGCTTAGGGACATGCTGTCGTCATCATTTGCCGATAGTGTTATTTAATTGAGTTTTTTTATTGTAAAATAAAAATATGATGTATAACTTATTGTACTTATACGAAGATCTTCGTCATTATGAAAGTTCAGTTATTTTTATGAAATTTGTCAATGATGTCGAGGGAATCACACAAAAATCAAAAACAAATTGATGTGATTCAAATTATAATATCTCAAAATTATTAATTTATATAAAAATCATACAACTATTTTTTGAAAAAGTTTTACATATTAGATAATTGCTAATAATTCCATCAAAAGCTCTAATCTTATTTAAAAATTAAAATATCATTGTAATTATTTTATTTGAAAATAAATTTGTTTTAAAATTAAATTAAATAAAAAAATAAAGAACCAAGAGCATTAAGATCAAGCATGTCTAAGCTTGGAAGGCTAGGCCCATACGTCTGATCTTAAAAAAAAAATAGCTAAATACATGTTGTTTTCTTATTTATTTAGGAAAATAATGTGTTGTCCCTTACAAAAAAAATTTCAGCAACATCGGTGATTGGAAAAGTCCAAGTATTTTTGGGCTCAAATCTCAAATTTGTTTTCATCTCTAAATACAAAAAAAAAAAAAGAATAGTTGAAGCTTTCATAACCCTGTTATCAACTCTCAAAACAATATAATTAATCTAAAAACTCAAATTTCTTCCCTTTATCGATTGAACATTAATAAATCCAATTAAATTATATGTGATGAAGTCTGATTTTATCATATGGGCTTGAAGATCAAGCCGAGGCATAAAATATGATTACTAATCTCTTGATTCTAGCAATTTGATCGATCTTTTCTTGGCGAAATGAATGATGGATTATGTCCAATACCTGCAAAAGATCCCCTTCCTGGAGTTTGGGAACTCTCTAATGATTAAGTCAATATCATATGAGAGAAAACATAGTCTTTTTTGTAAAAGAAAGCCCTATATTTAGATATATGTCATTCGTAGTAGAGAAAAATCGAACATGCCTTATGAAGGTTACAATTATAAAGTAGTCTTTTATAGTTGTTAAGGTCCCTTTCTTCATGGAAGGGGAAAATATTCATTTATCAACCAAATATGTCTGTCTTGTTAGGATAAAATACCCTTGACTCATCAAAGTAAAATATCTTTGGTTATGGGTTTGGAGGTTTACTATACTCATATAAGTCTGGGCTCAGTACTTGGCTAAGCTTGGAGATAGTGGGTTTGGCGATTCACTAGACCCGCATATATTTGGGCTCAATGTTTGGCTGAGCCCATAGATGATGAGTTATTACCCTAAACTTTGTTCATTTTTTCAGAATGGACTCGGGAAAAACAAAAAATATTAATCCATTAATAACCCTCTAACTTTTTATATATTATATGCAGATATTTTAAAAATATCATGTTAGCAACAAATGAGAGTCGTTTTACCTTCTCTAAAATATTTTGCGTGTCCCATACAAGATTGTTGGGATTTTTAAGACTAAGTGGCTTATCTTTAACGGGAGAAGGTGTCTCTTGGGAAACAAAACAATGGCTTGCATTGAATGCATTAATTACGTGAACTTCTGGAGATATATGATGATATGAAAAGTCGGTCATC